>Ga0105239_10003332_pt1 | contig 19772 bp, 9 predicted proteins | sample KBSC44metaG_FD_92761 | JGI IMG/M metagenome (GOLD analysis project Ga0105239, IMG submission 92761) | Corn rhizosphere microbial communities from Kellogg Biological Station, Michigan, USA - KBS C4-4 metaG | ecosystem: Host-associated > Plants > Roots > Rhizosphere > Soil | place: Michigan, USA...
GAATTGGCATGCAGCAGGCTCACTTTTTCCTGCAGCGTCATCTGCCCGATCAACGCCCGGACCTTCTCCTCCTGGCCGTTGCCCCCTTTAACATTTTGCGCATTGACAACTCCCGCTGTAATCAGCAGGCAGAACAGTATAAATTGGTTTTTCATTTTTATATTTTTATTCCCTCCAAACCACTATGCCGGCAGGTTTTAACGTCTTCTCCCCTATTAAGACCTTTCCCGTCTCAGGAATATTCATCGCGTAGTTATCCGAAGAATAATTCACGGCCACAAAAAAACCATCCCTCCAATAAACATAAACCCCCTTCGGGTAGGCTTCCGTCACGGCCCCCGCTTTCTCATAAACAGCCCGCAGGACATCTTTCTCCAGACGCGAGTCATCGGTATTCACGCCGATATAGGTGACCGAGCCCTTACCGGTCTTGCGCGTTACCACAGCAGGAGTGCCACTATAGAACTGATTATTATAGGTTGCAAGGACCTCCGTATTCTTGTCTGCAGCCAGCAGATCGCCCCAGGTATTCCAGCTATATCGGGTGCCCCCCATAAGAAGCTCTCCTTTGGCGCTATTCGCGGGCATGTCCGTTGCTTTGACGTGAGCCCCGATCAGGCCGGAGATCGGCGCGGCGATTTCAGCCTCCGGGAAATGTCCCATGCGGTCCTTTGTCGCCGTCCGGCAGGTGATGACCAGGTGCCCCCCGGCCGCGGCGTAGTCGCTCCATTTTTGCACGGCTGCCGCATCAGCCATTTCATATGCCGGAACAATAACAACTTTATATTTCGACAGATCGGCCCCCTCCGGAATAACATCCACAGGGGCGCCGAACGACTTGGCTATCTCAAGGAATTTCACCGGGTAATTCCACGCATCCCACTGCTGATTGCTCTTCTGCCTGTCGATAGTCCAGTAATTCTCCAGATTCCAGACGACAGCCGTCGACCGCGCAGCCAGTCTCTCCGGCATCCTCACGCCCGGCCTGTACTGTTTCCGCAGCTCCTTTATCTCCCTCATGAATTGCATATACTCCTCACCGCCCTGCGAAGGCGTCACACCATCCGTCTTCATTACACCCGAATGATACTGTTCCGCACCATAAAGTATCTGCCTATATCGGTATGAACAGGCAAGCCTCCCGCCTGCTCCCAGATTGTGATACAGCCACATTCGCACCGCACCGGGCAGCAGAAGAGGGCTCGAACTGCCCCAGTTCACCTGTCCCGGCTGAATTTCCATTACCCCCGTCGCCCCTCCTACAGACTTATAATATTCAGAAGCGAAAAGGATAAGCCTGCTATTGCCGAGCCTGTATCCGAGCTCGCCCAGATTATCGCCCCCGCCATTTGGATAAGCAGTGTAGGTCGCAAGATCCAGCTTCTTCGCCCGCCGCGGATCGGCGCCCGTAGACACCGCCAGGTAATTGGTGGTGATGTATTGATCCTTCGAAATATTGTTCCGCAGAATGCCCGCCTGGAAGTCCAGGAATTCAGCCTGCGCATCCGCAGAATACCGTTTGAAGTCGAGCAGCGCATGAGGATTATTACCCCACCAGTTCACAATATTCGTGTTAGGAATAATCACCTGGTCGAAGTTATTGTACCACTGGCTCCAGAACGCCGCACCCCAGGCCGCATTCAGCGAATCGATGGTCTTGTATTTGTTCCTTAGCCATTGCCGGAATGCCTCCTGCGAAGAAGGACTGTAATCCGCCTTCGCATCGGGCTCGTTATCCAGTTGCCATCCGACCACATTCTTGTCTTCTCCATAACGCTTTGCCATTTCGCTTACGATCCTTTCCACAAATTTCCGGTATACCGGATTGACGATCGAACCCAGCCCCCTTGTGCCATGCTCCCCCCTGATATAATGACCGTCCATGATAAAAGTCTCCGGATAGTTAGTCCTCATCCAGACCGGTGTCGTGGCGGACGGAGTACACAAAAGTACCTTCACCCTGTACTTCGCACACAAACCCACCACCTTGTCCAGCCAGGCAAAATTGTATCGTCCCTCTTCAGGCTCCATCCTGAACCATGCAAATTCAGCCAGGTGAACGAACTCATAGCCCATATCGGCAATCTTTTTTATATCCCGCTCCCACTGACTTTCGCTCCAGTGCTCGGGATAGTAATAGATGCCCGTCGTTACAAGGTCTTTCTCAGGAAAAAATGAGCTGGCACGCTGAGCCCTGACCGAAATGCCAGCAACGAAAACCGCCGGTAATAACAGGGCCGCCAACTTTCCTATTCTGATCTTTGTCATATCCTGAACCAATATTTAATTGATGACCACCACTCCTTTTTTTAACCCATCTCCCGTGACCGTTAACGTTATTTTACCCGCCCCATGCGTGCTTCGCACAACCGCCAACGCCCTGCCATGCCAGGCCTTCCTCGAAAACCCGACATACTTATCCATATCCGCCATGTCCCCGTTGCCAAGCCCCGCGAGCACCGCCGGCCCTTCTACCCTGAACACAAGCCGGTTACCCGCGTTGGGATCCACCACCCCATCCTTATCCACTACCTCGACAGCAACATATGACAACCCCTGCCCGTCCGCCGCCAGCGTCTTCCGGTCCGCCGACAGCCGGATCGCCACCGGTTCACCCGCCGTCCTCAATACCACAGATTCGCCCGAACCGACCCCCACCGCCCTCAGCTCACCCGGAGCATAAGGCAAACTAAATATTGCCTTAAATTCCTCCTCCTCCATACAGCTCTTCTCCCCCACGAGCTGTTCATTCAAATATAGCCGCACCTTAGAATACCTCGAATAGACCTCCACCTGCATCTCCTTCCCTTCCCTCCCCGGCCAGGTCCAGCTTTCCCAGGCCGGCGTCACCGACCACAAGGTCTCCTGTATGCTCCCCGTGTCAGGCTTCGGCTCCCGCACAGCCATATACAACTTCTCAACCCCATTATTCAGTATATTCCGGTAATGAGAGACCGGCTTCCTCCATCCCGTGATGTCCAGGTCTCCGCAATAGGCGCCATGCCACGGGAACTGTTCCGCCTGCCAGAACTCCCCCTTCGGCTCGCCGGGATAGTTGTTCTTCCCGATCCCCGACTCGCCAAGATAATCCATCGCCGTCCACACAAAATCCCCGATCACATAGCTGTTATCCCGGATGATCTTCCAGTTCGTAAACGCATCCCGGGCATAAGACTCCGTCTGCACGATGATCCGCGAAGGAACCCTCGCATGATCCGAAACGGCCCTGAACAGCTGATAATTATACCCGCCGATATCCTGTACCGCAAACAGCGGATCATACATCTCCCATTCCTTGTCCCAGGTCGTCATCGCCGACGTCACGGGGCGCGTCATATCATATCGATGAACCCCGGCAACCAGCTCGCCCGCGGTCCGGATCGCGCCCGGCGACTTCCGCTCGAGTATCTCATTCCCCACGCTCCAGATCACAACAGAAGGATGGTTCCGGTCCCGCAACACCATCGACTCCAGATCCCGCCTCCACCACCCGTCAAAGAACCGCGTATAGTCATTGGCGTTTTTCGCCTCCCTCCATCCATCGAATGCTTCGTCGATCACCAGCACCCCAAGCCTGTCACAGGCATCCAGCAACGCCGGCGACGGCGGGTTATGCGAAGTCCTCAGCGCATTGAAGCCCGCAGCCTTCAGCAGCTCCACCTTCCGCTCCTCCGCCCTGTCAAAAGCCGCGGCGCCGAGACACCCATTGTCATGGTGGATACATCCTCCGTACAGCTTCATCGTCTTCCCGTTCAGCCGGAATCCATTCGCCACGGAAAAATCGACCGTCCGGATACCAAAACTGGTCACATATTCATCGCTCCGCCTGCCGCCCCTGCTCAGTGTCATTTTCAGCCGGTACAGCCGGGGACTGTCTACCGACCACAGCAGCGGCCGCAAAACAGCCAGCCTCCGGTTGACCGGCGCTTCCTCCTTTCCCTCAGGCCGGACCCGCACACTATCACGGGCAACTACCCTCCCCCGCTCGTCCACGACCTGCGTCGACAACACGATCTCTCCCGCCACGCCCGGATCATTCTTCACGACAGCCGCAACACTCACCACAGCCCTGTCCACAGCAACCTCCGGGGTGGTGATCGCCACCTGCCACGGATCGATATGCAACGGAGACTTTACAGCGATCCGCACATGCCGATAAATGCCCGACCCGCTATACCACCGGCAATTCACCTGTTGCGAGTTATCCACCCGCACCGCGATCACATTCTCCTTACCCCAATCCAAAAAACGCGAAACATCGAACCAAAAGCTCGAATACCCATATGGATGGACGCCCAGCGACCGCCCATTCACAAAGACCTCGGCGTTCATATAGACACCCTCGAAAAAAAGCCCGACCTCCTTTCCCTTCCAGGCAACCGGCGCCACCAGCGACTTCCGGTACCATCCAACGCCCGTCGGAAAATAACCACCGGCGCCCTTCGAAGGATTTGACCGCTCCGGCGCGCCTTCAATACTCCAGTCATGCGGCAGCTCTACGTCACGCCAGCCCCTGTCATCAAAACCACGGCCCGCCGCCGCTGTGTCATCTCCCAACGAGAACTTCCAGTGGTCGTCGAACAATTTACCCCACTGCTGCGCGCCTGCAGAAAAACAAATAAATAACAGTACAAAGGCTATCGAAAATATCTTATATCGGTACATCATTCAATAAAGATAAAAATAATATACTGCCGGTCTTCAGCCCCGCGGCTTCAGCGTTCCCACAAAACCGCCCCTCGGCAGACAGTCTACGCTGACCCGGCTGTCTTTTTTTACCGTCAGCGTCTTCCTTGCAAATCCCTTGTCCGTATCCCCATCCGAGATCAGCTCCAGATCGTATTCCCCCCGGCCAAGGAACCCGAAGGAAAGTTCCAGCGCCCGCGACTGCCCCTCTCCGTTGAGACCACCGATATACCAGCTGCGCCCGCTGCGCCGCGCGATCGCAACCCGCTTACCCGGATAACCATCGATCAGCCGCGTGTCGTCCCAGGCAACCGGCACCGTCATCAGGAACCGCTGCTCCCCGGGCGGCAACGCATAAAAGGCCTCCGGCTTGTCCGCAAAATGCTGCAGCCCCGACTCGAAAACCACCGACAACGCCAGCTCATGCGCATACGTAGTAGTATGGGGAAACAAAATATTCGAAAAGGTCACCGGGGTATAGTCCATAGGCCCTATCACGTTCCGGGTAAAGGGCAGCGTCGCATTGTGACTCGCCCCCAGATTCGTCAGCATAGGCGAGTAGCCATACCACTCCGCGCCGTACACCGCCTCCACCGTCATCAGATTCGGATAGGTCCGGTCCCAGCCCCGCGGAACCGTCGCTCCGTGAAAGTCCACCATCAGGTGATAGCGCGCGGCATCCTCCAATATATCGATACAGTACGCCATCTCCTGCTGCCGGTCGTCCTCGAAAAAATCTACCTTGACGCCATATACCCCTATCCTGTTCAGCCATTCGAATTCCCTGCACCGGGCAGCATGCGTCTGCAGCCTGCCGTAGGGGTCCAGCCCCGCAGACGAACTCGCCGAATCTTTCGAATTATACCACATCAGCGGCCGGACACCTTTGCTCCGCGCATACGCGACCGCATTCTCGATCGTCCCCCCGTTGCCCATCCTGTCCCACTCCCAGTCGATCAGGACATAAGGCCAGTGCATCTTTTTCGCAAGATCCACATACTCCACCACCTTCCGGTAGTCTTTCGACCCGTGATTGTATGCCCAGTACACCCAGGCCACCGTACCAGGCCGGATCCATTCCGTCGTATCCACCTTCGAAGGCTCGCTCACATCCGCCACCAGCGTCGACTCGACAATATCCGACAAAGCCCCGACCATGACCACCCGCCAGGCCGACTTCCAGGGCAGAACAGCCGACACCTCTTTTTCCGGCATCGCGACGGTATAAATATTCTCATCCTCCCGGTTCGAAAGCCGCGATGCGCAGTTGGCCCTCGTCACGTTTGCCTCTGTTACCAGCACCCAGACCGGTTCATTCTTTACTTTATACAACGCCGGGAATCCCCACTCCCGCTGGTCCGGCTTGTCTCCCCTACCATCCGTGCGCATCGGATACAGCCCCTCATACGCGCTCGTATACTGCTGCATCCACCGCTCCGTCCCCGCCGGCAGGGCAAAACTCGTCCGCTCGCCCGTTATCCGGCAGCTGTCCTTCGCAACCCCGGCTTGTGCACGCGCTCCCTTCTCCTTATCCGGAAAAACATACCGGAAAGCCACCCCGTCATTATAGGCCCGGAATACCACGTCCACCAGTTGGCCGTCCCTGTTCCTGAACCGGAATACCTTCTCCCTCGCCTCATTCCTGCAATACGCGCGCTTGCCATGGAGCATCTTGTAGTCGTCGACCACTTTCCGTTCGCTCACCAGACCCGCATAGCCCAATCCCGCCGACAGATCGGCGTCTTCCCGGATGATCCCCAGCGCCGACCGCGATACCGCAACGACGCTCTCCTTTCCCTTCACATAGTTCACCTGGTAGAAGAGCATCCCATGGCCGTCCACGCTCAGCTCCGCCCGCACCGACCCATTGGGCGACACGACCCACAGCCCCCCGGCCGCCGGCGACACCGCCTGCGCATGCAGGAAACCGGTCCTTAAAAAACCTCCTATACCCCATATCATTAACCGAAATAATCGTTGTCTCATAGTAGTAATTGATAGCCGCCGGCCTGACATCAGATCCGGCGAAGACTAATAAAATAAACGTCGTTCTCCCTGATCTGCAATACCTGTGAAAACCTCCCGTTATTCCCTACCTCCACCGTTCGCACCAACACCGGCGCGTCGTTGTTCTTCATCCGGATATCCCTTGCCTGCTCCCTCGTCAGCTGCGAAGGAGCCCCGAGATCGAGGTAGCTGTCATAGGCATCATTGGCCCGGTACCCCGTCAGATGGACAGACAGTTGGTACCTTCCCGGCGCAAGGTGCGCAATAACAGCCTCCACACTGCCTTTCGGCCTCGCCGGCAGGTCCCGCTTATAGTATACCTGGTCATTAATGCTGTCGCCGGCCGGGCTGTTATTGGTAAGATCCCACAACAATAGCTGAACTCCCCCACGCTTATCCTTACCCGCCCAGCTCGACGCATCGTTCACCATCAGTTCGGTCCCGCCCAGCTGGTTCAAATACTTGTAGGCGTAATACGCCGGCTTGGCAATGTCTTCATAGTTGACAAGTCCGAATCCGCCATGGAAAGGCGTCATCCTCGGCCCCGCCTCTTCGAAAATATCGGTGAACGTCCAGTACGACATCGAATTAGCCGCTGCACCCGTCTTCCTCAATTTATCCAGGACATACGCCGTCTCCTGGTAATTGTCGTGCAGCGGATCGCTCGGCGTATACGACGAACTCCACTCCGTATAGTGCAGCTCAAGACCCGGCAGCGCCGAACCATCGATCTGCCTCCGGCTTCGCAAAACGTCGCCATAGACCGAGCTGTCATTCCTGCTCAGCACCGTCCCCCGGTTGCCATGCTCGTCCAGGAACCCCTGGTCCACGCCATAAGTATGGGTGCTGACGAAGTCCACCGGCACACGATTGCGCGCACAGTAGTCCACGAACTCCGGGATCCACGCATTCCCTGCAGTCGCCGGTCCGCCTACCCTGAACCGCGACGATACAGACTTGATAGCCCGCGCCGTCGCAGAATAGAGCTTAAAATATTCCGCCTGGTCGCCCGTCCAGAAACCATCCTTCAGATTCGGCTCGTTCCACACCTCGAAATACCACTGCGCCACTTCCTCCTCCCCATAACGCTCCACCCAATGCCGGACAAGCGCCCCGATCAGCCCACCCCACTGGTCATAGCTTCTCGGCGGAGTAACATTCCCCCTCCACCAGAAGATCGTCTTCCCCCCACTGGCCAACGCCCCCGGCATAAAGCCCAGCTCCACAAAGGGCCGCACGTGTATGCTTTCCAGAAAATCATACAGCTCGTCGATATATTGCCAGTTATACACCACGCGACCCGAGTCGCCAAAACCACACACACCCATATCATCACTAAGCAACCCGTGCATCCGGATATAGCGGAAACCCAGCTGCTCTTTCACCATCCGCAGCTGCCGCTGCCAGTCCGCCCTGAGCCCCTCATTCGCCCTCCCGGCCCCCACACATAGATTGAACATCCGGTTCAGCGGCCCCTTCACAGCCGCCGCATCCACAACCACCTTTCTCTCCTTCTGTGTGATACCCTGCCAGTCATCGGTCCTGAACGGTACCGCCGGCAATCCTTCACTATTCACCAGGTTACAATCCGGATTATCTGCCCACGCATACCTCACCGCCACAGGCTTCGTCACCTCGTCACAATGCACAACTACACCACTACCCTCTACCACTGCCTGCGCCCAATGCCATTGCCTGTCGTCGCCCGCAACAGCAAAGCCGGTGACCGGCCCGCCATCCCTCGCCCTAAGCCCCGAGCCAGTATTCGACAACCGGATCGACACCCGGTCACCCCGTATTGTATAGCCTTCATACATAGGTCCCGACGCCACGCCCTGCCTCCCATACACAAGTTTCTCCGCCCCCAGCGCCAGACGCAGCCCTACATCCTGTTTATCGACGGGATGAATGCTGGCCCCCTCCCCGATGTCGATCGTACAGGCCATCGCCGTACGCGGCTGCGACAAAGTCATGGCCTGCGCCTCGCGAAGCTCCGCCCACTCGCTCTCCGAAGGCTGGGTCTTCCTCGCCATGAAGTTCGCGAGCTGCGTAAAGACAAAAGGCAGGTCGCCCCCCTTCCACCTCCGCCGCCAGTCAGCGATCATCATTGCGAACAGCTTCCGATAGTTGTACGCTTCTGACGCGTTCGCTTCTCCCTGGTACCAGATAAACCCGCTGATCCCGTATCCCACAAGTGGATTGATCATCCCATTGAACAATACCGCAGGATAATACTGATAGTCGTGCACAGGTACCGCCGGCTCCAGGCTTTTATTATACAGCCACACGCCGGCCAGGGAAATTTTAGTGTCACCGTCACCGATATATATTTCGTCCGCGGCAGACTTCAGCCCTCCCCCTCCCCACAGCATGGCCATCCTGATCGCTATCGTGTTCTTTCCGTTCCTGACGATACCCGCGGGAATGGAGTAAGAATGACGCGGACTCGCATTCCAGACGTCTTTGCAGATCTCGACGCCATTGAAATAAAGCGAATAGTTCATCTCCGGATGCCCCAGGTCTATCACCAGCGTCTTCCCCGCAAAAGCATCCGGCAGCGCAACCTCCTTTCTCAGCCACATAACACCCTCGTACCTCCCGATCCCAAAATGATCGATCGTTCGCGGCATTTCAACCCTGCCCCATCCCGCGTCATTGTATCCGGGCATGGGAAATGACTTGTCCGCGCCATTCTGCGGCCGATAAACGATATCCCAGAATCGAAGGTTATTGACGCTGTCCTGCAAAAGATCCGCCTCTTTCAGCGTATCCGTTGCCCGAACGCCGTCCCGTGTAACCGGCGACGAAAGCAGCTCCTCCCTGCTCGTCCACGCCTGTATGGGCGTCCCTCCCCAGGTAGCCTGTATAATGCCGATCGGCACACGCTGATCTGCGTGTATCTTTCTCGCAAAAAAATAGGCGACGGCAGAAAATCGTTTGATGCTGACCGTGTCACAGACTTCCCAGCCCCTGGTTCGGATATCTGTTTTCGGAGTCAGCTTCGTGTCGTGCTCGACCATAAGAAAACGTATATCGGGATAGACCGCCTTCGGTATCTCCTTCACCGCATCCTTCGCCTGCTGCACTTGCCACTCCATATTCGACTGTCCCGAAGCCACCCAAACATCGCCGATCAGGATATCGCTGAATTTCACGCGACCTCCGGCTCCCCCCTCCTCCGTGATATCCAACCGGTACGGACCACCCGCCCTCCGCTTCGGAAAATACACGATCCACTTCCCATCCCGGTTCGCCTTCGTAGTCACCACCGCATTCCCCAGCTTCGCAACAATTCTGTCGTCCGCGCTGGCCCAGCCCCAGACGGGAATAGGAATACCCCGCTGCAAAACCATTTTGTCCCCAAATACTCCGGGCAGCCTCAGCGCCGCTTTTCCCGGCGACACCGTCCCGCCGGCGACCGCCTGCGCCCGGCCAAATACCGGCAGCATCCCTGCGATCATTAATAACGTACAGATCTTCATCCCTTAAAATATTACTTTGCTCCATTCTTTACGGCATCGACCGTTCGTTGGTCGATCACCACATTATTCACCCTGTCAAAAACACCCCCGGTCTCCCAGATAAAAGGCTTTGCGCCGATAGCCAGGCACTGCTTCGTCAGATAGCTATACCACGCGTCCACCGAATTATCGTGTTTTACCATATCCAGCGGTATATGTGTTTCCCACGGATACTTAAAGCTCCGCCGGTTAGTGCTGTATTCCCCCATCAACAAAGGAATTCCCTTGTCGATATAGTTTGCTTTCAGCTTGGTATAATAGGCCAGCTGGTCCGCTTCCTCCCCGTACGTAGCGTTACGGTACGACGAGTCGATCGTGGAATGATTCCCCGCCCCCCAGTAATAGAAAATATAGCCCCAGCCGCCCTCCGAAGGGTCCTGATCCAGAATCGCAAAATTGCTCGGCGTGTAATTGTGGAACTCGAACGCCAACCGGTTAGTCGCAGGATCGGTCGGGAAATGAGCCCCTGGCCGGATATAATCATCGGGCCCCTGGATAGCGATGGTCCTGTATGCGTTGCGCCCGCCGGTCGAACGCACCGCATTGATGCAAGCCTGGTGATAGGCTACGAGGACCTCGGCCTGGTCGCTATTATTGATGTTGAACGGCTCATTGGCGCTGGCGAACAGCAGGTGTTCGTCAAAATCCCGCATCGCTGTCGCGATCTGCTCCCAATACGCTTTCTGACGCGCCTGGACAGAATCCTTCCTCGCAAGCGTAATATTTCCGTTCCCTTCCAGCCATCCGCCGTCCCAGTGAATATTCAGCAGCACATACATATCATTGCTCACACACCACTGCACCACCTGCTTCACCGAATCCATCCACGCCTGCGGTATCCTGGCCCTGGGATTGTTGCCGCCATGCAGATACCAGCCGCAAGGCAGTCGCACCGCATTAAATCCCGTCTGCTTCAGGAACTGGATGTACGCCAGCGTCGGATAGGGCTCGATATTATTCAGCTCGAGTGTATTGCCGATGTTCGTACCGAGTACCATCTTCCCGATCAGCTGAGCGGCCGTACTGCTCATCCCCGAAGCATCCGGTGCAATAGGCGACGTATTGTAAGACGGATAGATCAGCGCATACTGGTACACAAAAACCCTTCGCCCCTGCCCGCTGGCAGAACTTACATAAATAAGCTTCGAACGCGCAGCGCCGGTAGCATTTGTATCCGCAACAGTTACCTGAATGGTGGCGTTCCCGCTATTACCCGATACCGGGCTTATTTTCACCCAGCCCAGACCCGCCGTATCGATACTCCACGCACCGTCGCACGAAAAGCTCAATGCTTTGGTGCCACCCGTCGCCGCAATGGTATCTGTATGATTAGTCAACGAAAATTCAGGGGTCGAATTTCCCTTTTTGCACGACCCGGTCATAACCAAAGCAACAACAACGGCGACCAGCATCGGAATCAGTTTAGATTTCATCTTTATAATTTGCTATTATTTGATCTGTACCACTCTTAAATTATCAAAGGCCCCATAAAAGCCGGTCGCTGTAGACGCACTGCCGTAGTTATGGATATACATCGTGCACGCGCTGTTCCCCGACGCCCCCAGCAGGTCGGCAAAACTGGCTATCGAAGCGCCTTTCCCATCGCCGAGCGTCGCGTCCCTGGATTTGAACATCCCGAAAGGGATCGTTACCGTCATCCACCCCTTAGTGGAATACGCGGCCGTTTTAGTCGAAGACACCTGCCACGGCTCCCATCGCGCCACATACGTTCCAGGCGAACTCTGAATATCGATCGAACCGCCATTCCAGCCGCCCGGAACGCTAACCTCGAACTTGAACGCCCAGTTGCCTACAGGATCACCCATATTTGCCACCGGCACCCACTGCGCCGCATTTAAAAGAATGGCATAGCTGGAATACGTATTCCCTTCACCGCTGGCCAGACTCCCCGTTTTAAGCACCATGTACTGACTCGAATTGCCCGGAAAATCCGGACTACCACTGGTCAGCGAGGCGCCGCCCCACCACTGCCAGTTGAAAACACCGCCCCACTCCCAGTTCGATAATGCTCCGGTCGCAATATCATTCACATTGTATACCGTAGCCGTCATTCCGAACTTCGTCGTGACCGACACAGGCCCGCTCCCGCTCAGCGCCGGCAAAACAAATCCAACCCAGCTTCCATCGCTCGCCGACACGAATGACGTAACATCCGCGCCCGCAAATGACAGAGACTGGATATTCTTCAGATAAGTTCCGAACACATACACCGAATCGCCCGTATTCGCATTCTCATTCGAAACCCCGGTGATCGTCGGCGTAGCCACGATTTTAAAATTGACCGTACCGCTTCTCGTAACAACCACCACCTGGTCGCTGCTCGTCTGCACAGGCATGAGGAATCCAAGGGAAGTCCCGTCCGCGCTCGAATGCCACGAAGAGATCACCGTACCTCCATACGACAATTGCTGCACCAGCACCAGGTTGGCGCCACTTATAAATACCGAATCGCCCGGATTCGCAAATACATTGGATATTGCCGTGATCGTCGGCGCCGCCGGACCCAGCTTGAACGGAAAACTCGTCGAACCGGCCGCCGTCGTATATCGGACCGTATACAGCCTGGTAGTATCCACCGACGAGAACAAAATAGCAGGTATTTGCACCACCGCGCTGCCCGGAGCGACCAGGGCGCTGTTAAAACCGGCCACAACCCCATCGAACTCGATCCGCAACGGGTTCTGCAGATTCTGCCCTGTCAGTACCACCCACTGGCCATTGGCCACCAGGCTGGTCAATACCGTGTCATTGGGACTGGCAACATAATTCCTCACCGCGCTAAGGACCGGAGGGCTCCCGGCATTTTTCTTACAGGCCGGCAACAGCCCCGCCACTAACAGCACCAGACCGATCAGGCGGCCATAAAATATATTTTTCATACAGCTAAATTTTTAGGGATCACATTAATAATATGGTACCGGTGGCTGAGCCAGTTTCGGATCGGACGTCAGCTCGGACGACGGGATTTGCAGCTTAAAGGCGCTGATCGTTGCCGGGACAACGGCTGGAGCAGCGGTGGAATCCTTCGTGGCTATACCCGTAGTAGGATCATAAGAGAAGGTCATCCGATATTGATTGTTGATAATACCCACCGCCTTTTGAGGATTATAATAGGATAGCCTCACCAGATCCAGCCAGTACTGCCCTTCAAAAGCAAATTCAATCCTTCTTTCCGTAAGAATAGTGTCCGCATCCAGCATCGCCGCTGGATCCACACCGGCCCTCGTCCGCACCTTGTTGAAATAGAGCAGGGCATCGGCATCCGTCGTGCTGGCGTTATTCCCCAGGATCGCATCGGCATATACCAGGTACACGTCCGACAGCCGGAGAATGGAATTGTGCTCGATAGACGACCAGATATCCATCGTCGGCGCATTGTTGTCTTTCTCATTGCCGATGATATGCTTCTTCATGGACTGAGAAGTCGCATGAAAGCCGCCGGCGGCAGCATTCAGCTCGGGATAATAGTCGCCGTTAAGCATGAATGAAGCCTTACGCCTGACAGTATCTTTCCAGCTATAGTTCCGGTAAAGGTCCCAGGTCGGCGCCAAAGGCACCCACGCACCCGACTTCTGCGGATTGATATCGCTGCTGGGAGAAAAGGTCAGCCAGTCGTTGCCATTGCCGTAACCCACGCCCGCCGTCCATTGCAGAGCAAATAAGGATTCCGGGTTATCGTTGTACTGCGCCATGAAAAGATTATAGTAGCTGGCGAGCAGCGACAACCCGCTGTTCTTACACACATTGCCCGCATATTTTTTGGCGCTGTCCAGCATAGCCTGGTTACGTACACCGCCGTTCTGCCCCAAACCCGCCACCGTTAAATAGACCTTCGCCAGCATCCCCTGTGCCGACCACGTGGTTACCCTTCCTGTCGCGTCCGTAACCGGAAGATTCTGCGCCGCAAAACCAAGGTCGTTGATGACGAATTTGTAAACATCCGCCACCACGTTCCTGTTCAGCAGCGGCTGCTTGATCAGCTTGGTATTGTCCTCGATAATGGGCACATCACCCCACAACACAGCCAGATGGTAGTAGGCTACGCCGCGCATGAACCGCGCTTCGGCTATGGCCGCATTCTTATCGGCAACCGAAATAGTCGAAGCCGACTGCTGCTGAACGGCAAGGATGACCGTATTGCACTGTGCTATAACATTGTAAAGCCCCGTCCAGCCACTGGCCAGGATCCCGTTCTGTCCCGTTATCGTGCGCGTATACAGCTGCACCAGGTCGCTGTTATAACCGAAATAGGCATTCCCGCTCATGACGTCCCCCAAATGCAACAAAGCGCCGTTATGCCATTGCCACCAGGGCGAACCGCCATAAAGGCTCGCCGTAGCCAGCCTCAGATCGGAAGTAGATTGGTAAAAGGTAGTCGAACTGATCTGCGAGTTCGACGGGCGCTCCAGGAAGCTCCTTTTGCACCCCGCGACCGCCGCCACAAGCGACAGCACCACAAAAAATTTATTCTTTGATCTCATTTTAATGCTCTTGATTGATGATTGCTATTTAGCAAATGTGATATTCGCTCCCACCGTGAACGTCCTGCCCTGAGGATAATACCCCTGGTCCCAGCCCGCCTGGAGAGGATTCCACGACCCGATCTCCGGATCCATTCCCGAATAGTTGGTGACGATAAAGGCATTCGTCACCGTAGCATATACCCGGAATGACTGCAGGTGAACCCGCGACAGCAGTTTTTCCGACAGCCGGTATCCAAGGGTGATATTCTTACACCGCAGAAAAGATCCGTCCTCGATGAACAGGTTGGAAGGCCGGTTATTACCATTCGTATTGTCATTCCTCAATCCCACGACATGGGTATTCGGATTCGTAACATACACGTTGTTGACATCGGAAGCAGAGCCTGTCGGATCCACCAGCGCAGTTTTGGCATAGTTCAATACCGACGAAAAAAAGTTCGTATTGTTTTGTGAATTGGTCTGCGATACAGCGAGCTCATTGAATACCTTGTTGCCGACGCTCCCGCTGAAGAAAACATTCAGGTCAAAATTCTTGTAGCTGAACGTATTGTTGATACCAAACTGGAATTTCGGGATCGGCGATCCCAAAAAGGTCTGGTCTTTTGTGTCGATAACGCCGTCCCCGTTCAGATCCTTGAATTTCCGGTCGCCATACCAGATCCCACCGCCTGCCGGACTGATCGGATAGGGATTTCCACTCTGGTCAACCGGCAGCGCATGTTTTGTAAAATCCGAAGGCTTCGCAAATACGCCATCGAAGATATAGCCATAAAATTCTCCGATTGGCTGACCCACCACCGTCTTCTCGATGATATCGTTGATCACATACGACTTCTGGCTAAGATTGGCCTGGTCCCCGGCGCCAAGACTGACTACCCGGTTGATATTGCGCGAGACCACCACATCGGTTTTCCATGAAAAATCCCGGAGGTTGACATTGGTCGAGCTGACCCTCAGGTCAAACCCTTTATTGCTGACCACACCGACATTGACATACGGCGCCGCCATCGATCCCGGCGAATAACCGGCGGTAGTGCCCGAGTACAGCGGAAGAGGTATCTTCAACAAAAGCCCGTCCGTCTTACGATAGTACCCGTCGAATGAAAAGCTGATCCGGTTATTGAGAAACGATCCATCTACACCCGCATTGTAGTAATTGGTCTTTTCCCAGGTTACGCTGGGATTGGCCAGGTTGCTCTGGAATTGAGCGATACCCGACAAACCGTTCGCCACCGTCGTTAGCTGGGTTACAAATGTGTTGCCCGGTATGCCCTGGTTATTGGTCAGCCCATACCCAAGCCTCAGCTTCAATTCATTGATGACATTCACCGTCTTCAGGAACGCCTCGTTGTTGATCTTCCACGCAAATGCCCCCGACCATGTAGTCACCCACCGGTTGCTGGCCGGAAAATTGGACGACCCGTCGTCCCGGATATTGCCCGTGAGCAGATACTTGTCATTCCACGATAAATTGATACGGCCGAAATAAGATTCCTGGGAGGATCCCAGGCCATTGTCGCCCGAGTTCTTGGCCGTCGTCGCATCTCCGGCATTGAGGGCCTGTACATTGTTTGCCGGGAAATTCGACCGGCTGCCGCCGATATTTTCGTAACTGGACGACTGCGCTTCATGCCCCGCTACCGCATTGAGACTGATATGGTCGAAATAATGATTATACGTCAGGTAACTGCGAAATACCCCGTAAATGTTTTGGCTGTAATTCGACGAACCACTGTTCGTGCCGTTGACCAGTTTGCCGAAAGTGTACGAAGGTGAAAAATAATCCTGCGTACTGAAATCGAAATTACCGGACACTTCATTCCGCAGCGCGAGGTCCTTTGTAAATTGTACCTCGGCATACGCGTTGCCAAACAGCTGATTTCTCTTACGTTGGTTTTTAATGAGAAGCGCTATCGCCACCGGGTTGACGACCGGGTTCACCCAGCCATTGGTATTGGTAACGCCTCCCCAGGTGCCGTCGGGATTTTTTACCGGTATATCGGGCGTAAGGTTCATCGCCGAGTTGATCACACTCGACGCCGTCGAATTCACATTTTCGAAAACATGCGCCATCTGGAGGCTCGTCCCGACCTTTAGCCAGTTGGTAGTCTTGTTGTCCAGGTTCAATCGCACGGAATAGCGCTGAAAATCAGAGCCGAGCGCCATGCCCTGCTGCTGAAAATAAGAGCCCGACAGCAAATATTGGGTCCTGGCATCGCCGCCGCTGACCGTCAGCGTATGGTTCATTTGCGGCGGCTTCCGGAATAACTCCTTCTGCCAGTCCGTCCCCGGCCCCAGGTATTTCGGATTCGCAAATTCCGGCCGGTTATCAAAGCCCCATACCTGCGCCCGGGCATTGATATAGGTTGCCAGCTGCTGCAGATTCATCGTAGGGAGCTTCTTCGGTATCTCCTGGTATCCCGCATAGCCGTCATAATTGATCAGCGGTGCTCCTGCCTTGCCCCTCTTCGTCGTAATAACAACGACACCGTTGGTGGCCTGCGAACCATAGATGGCGGTCGCCGAAGCATCTTTCAATACGTCTATCGTTTCTATTTCGGCAGGGTTGATCGAGTTCAGCGGGTTCGACCCGTTCCCGGGATCGTTGACGGGAGGAATAATGACACCGTCGATCACATACATGGGAGAATTCGTTCCGCTGATGGAAGACACCCCCCGGATCTGTATAGATACGCCCCCGCCAGGCTGCCCCGACACCTGTTGAACCACAACACCCGCAACCTTCCCCTGCAGGGCCTGGTCGAAAGTCGTCGGCTGCGTCTTCATCAGCTCAGCCCCGGAAATGGAAGAAATAGATCCGGTGACATCCGGCCGCCGCACCTTGCCATACCCGATGACAACCACGTCATTAAGTTTACTCCTGTCTTCGGCCTCCAGCCGGACATTGACCTCCTGCCGCGAGCCCACCCGGACCTCCTTCGACAGATAGCCCACATAGCTGATGATCAGGACGTCGGCGTCCCTCACATCCAGGCTGAAACGACCATCCGCATCCGTCTGTTGCCCCCCCGGGCGGCCCCTGACCACGACACTCGCGCCCTGAAGAGGCTTGCCGTCCGGCGCTACTACCACCTGTCCCGTAATTTTTTTGGAAGAAGGCGGGGCCTGCGCACTGGCCCCCGCAAAAAAGGAAAGGAAGATAAATACGCCCCATAACAGGCGCCTCGTGTGCGAACCGGACAAAGTCCGGTGCGGGAAATTACCTTGTTTCATATGCAATCGTCTTGGTTTAAAATTTCGTAACCCACCTGCGAAATACCGACCGGCAATCGCGTGACGTCAAAAATAATCGGCTATATCGACACAAAGGGGAGGCCAGCCGGCAAATCAAGGTGTGCAAATGTTCACGAAGAGGGTATATTTCCGGTATATCTGGGGTATCATCCGTTAACTGATATTATTTTTCCCGTTCACTGGTTTCCAGCGGATCAGCGGCGTCCGGGAGAGAAATACTCCAGGCCTCGGGCAACCATAGTACTTTAGTGAAGATTTTCTTTCAAAAATAAGGCGAGCCTCTTCAAGTCGGGATTTCTCTCCACGATCTTACCCCGGCTATCTAACAAGAACTGCTGAGGAACAGATAAGATTAAAAGATCGGACGCCCGTTTTCCCCCCATGTCCAGATACTGGAGCCAGGGAAATTCATGTTCCCGGATCACTTTTTTCCAGGCGGGGATATACTTCTTATCATCGAGCGAAACGCCCGCTATGGCAAAACCATTCGGTTCATAGGCTTTATAGATCTTCTTTAATTCTGCAAATTCCCCTATACACGGGCCACAGTGACTATCCCAGAAATCGACCAGAACATATCTGGCCCGCAGCGAAGAAAAGTCAATTTTCACCTTATTCATACTAGTATCCAACAGCGACAACGCAGGGAATGACGCTCCAACAGCCAGCCTCCGCATAGTCGCCATTTTATCGGCAAGAGCTTTCCCCGCAAATGTATTTCTTATAGAAGCAGCGAGAGAATGATACGCGGTATCTAATACAGGGTTATACCCTTTGTTGGTCAATTCATCGATCAGCGCCCATAGAATAATAAAAGATTTTGGATGAGATCTTGCGTATTCTAAAAAAAACCTGGTTCTTTCATCTTCGGCCTTCCCTTTCCCTATGGCAACTTCAAAAGATGGCAAATATTCATTTTTAAGCTCGTCCATGTATTTGCTTCGGATACCTGGAATTTCCCTTATAGAGTCAACGTTACAGGATATATTTTGATTACCCGGACCTACTATAAAACAATCTGAAATGTACCTGGGAACAGAATCGACTTCAACACAAAGCAAATACATCGAGGGTTGAGGACAGGGTCCCGAAATCACAAACTTTCCCCCGATAATTGGCGCCTTATCGAAAATCCGCTGGCCCGCATAATAGAACTTGCCCCCGCTTGCAGGCATCAAATACGCTTTTCCCGCGGGAATATTTATCTCACCGTTTAAAATAAAACGACTCTTAGTCGCTTGCCCAAATACCGACATACTAATAAACAATGCCGTAAATACAAGTAGACACTTCATAATTCACCCACTTTAATCATTTGCCAAATTAAGGAAAGGTTAGCGAAAGCTAACCTCTCCAATGTCCTAAATAATTCGAATCGACTTCTGATCCTATTACTAATTTTATACGACTCCCGTTTCCTTTTTGCGCATTTATTTTGAACCTATTTGTTGATTTTTATAACCTTGAATGTCTTCACCCCATTGGACCGGTACACGTTGACGAAGTATTCTCCGGCGCCCAGCCCCGAGCCGACAAGCATCGACCCCGACGGACGCACGATCCGTTGCACCGTCCTGCCCGCGAGATCGACAATGACGACCTCCTTCACCTGAGCCGGATCATCCAACGTCAGGTAAAAGGCCGACGTAAAAGGATTCGGATACGCCCGCAGCCCGCCGCCGCTCAGGTCCCCCGACAGGCCGGCCGCCATCGCTGCCCCTTCCTGCTTCACGGCCGCCGTCTGAACATGCCCCACCGTACCCAACGTCCACTGCTGCGCCGTACTCCCGCTGAAAGA
>Ga0105239_10003333_pt1 | contig 19771 bp, 16 predicted proteins | sample KBSC44metaG_FD_92761 | JGI IMG/M metagenome (GOLD analysis project Ga0105239, IMG submission 92761) | Corn rhizosphere microbial communities from Kellogg Biological Station, Michigan, USA - KBS C4-4 metaG | ecosystem: Host-associated > Plants > Roots > Rhizosphere > Soil | place: Michigan, USA...
GATAAAAAGCAGTCCGCCACATAACAACGAGGCAATTTGCAGGTAATAAAAGCCAATTTTGCTGTTAATTTTCCCACCGGCAATTACCCCGGCCATGGCACCAACACCAAACATCGTCATCACTAAACCCGCCTGCACAATATTAAAGTGAAGTTTATTGATGCAATAAATGCTCATGAAGGGCATTACCATGGTGCCGGTACGATTAACCAGCATTACCAGGCTCAAATACCAGCTATACCGCGAGAGTCCCTGGTAAGCTTGTTTATAAAAACCTAAAGCATTGGTTAACATAGTTGAACGGCATTTGCCCGGCGCTAAATATCTGCAAAACTATTAACTAAACAACAGCATGGATTGGAAGAAACCGACAATATTTGATGGCAGAATGTGTTTTTGTTAACCGACAAATCCGTAATGGCCTGAAAATTGCCTTTGCCTTTGTCTATGTAAATAAACTATGAAAACTTTAAAAGCCGCTCCCCTTACCATTAACCCAACCGAAGGCCAAACCTTATCAGTAGTTGGCGATAACTACCGCATTTTGATAAGTGGTAAACAAACAAACGGCGCCTTTGCCGTTATTGATATGCTGGTGCCGCCCAATGGCGGCCCCGGTCCGCATGCACATGCGGGTTTCGATGAATCGTTTTATGTGATTGATGGTGAGGTTGAGGTAAAATCAGAAGCGGGCACGTATATTGCAAAAAAAGGCGCTTTTGTAAACATACCCAAAGGCGGCATTGTGCACTGTTTTAAAAACAAAACGGATACTTTAGCCCACTTGCTCTGCACCGTTACGCCTGCCGGGCTGGAAGAAATGTTTTTAGAAATCGGCAGACCGGTTGACGCCGGCACTTTCCTGCCGCCCCCGCCAATGGATGAAGACAGTATTAAAAAGCTTATTGCAGTCGTCGAAAAATATGGCCAAAAAGTATACCCACCCGATTTTTTAGGCTAAATACCCGACGCCGGCGGGTGATTTCTTATGATAAATGATTTATATTAGCATTTTAAAGCCTGTTTAATTTTAATTAAAGGTTTAGAGAGCCTTATCGCTAGTTTGCGCTTTACAGGCATTTGTTAACTATTACTCTAATTATGCTGCCTGCCGAAAACACCGCGAACAGTAACAATTACTATAAAGCAATTTTTGACAATTCGCTTAGCGCTATATTTTTCACTATCCCGAATGGTACTATTTTGGATGTTAACAAAGCCGCATGCGATATTTTTGGCTACACTACCGATGAATTTAAAAAGATAGGACGTTTCGGCCTGTTTGACTTAGCCGACCCGAATCTGATTTTGTTTTTGGAAACCAGGGACCGCGACGGAGCCGCCAAAGGAGAGGCTATCGGTATCAGGAAAAATGGTGAGCGTTTCCCCTGCGAAATGTCGGCAGTGGTTTTTAAGGACGAAAACGGCGAACCCCGTACGTGTGTTAATTTAATTGATATAACCGGGCGCCGCTCTACCGAAAAAGAAATATTTGCCAGGCAACAGCTGCTAAATGCCGTTGTCAACAACACTAACGATGGCCTTGCTGTTGTTGACAAAAATGGTCATTTTCTGATATTTAACCAGGCAATGACCGATTTGCTTGGTACCGGACCGGTGGACTCAAAAACTTACGACTGGTCGAAAAAATTTAATATATACCAAAAAGATAGCGACACACTTGTGCCTATCAAAGACCTGCCTATTGTTAGGGCATTGCATGGCGAGTTTATAAAGGATGAAATATACCTTGTTAAAAACCCAAAGAAGGGCAATGTGTATTTATCTATTTCTACTTCGCCAATAAAGGATGAGAAAGGAGAAATTATCGGCGCCCTGGTTGTCGACCGCGAGGTAACCGACCAGTTTTTATACCAGGAAAATTTAAAGATAGTCAACGACAAATTGCTCGCCAGCAACGAACGGTTTAACTACGTTGTAAAGGCCACCCATGACGCCATATGGGATATGGATTTAAAAACATACCACATACAATGGGGCGAAGGCTATGAAAAGGTGTTTGGTTATAAACTTGGACAAATGGAAGGTGACTATGCAGAATGGAAAAACAAAATTCACCCTGACGATGTCGAGCGGGTAGTTAACAGCATACAGTTTTCCATAAAAAACAAAAGCAATCATATTTGGGAAGAAGAATATCGCTACGCCAAAGCTGACGGCACCATGGCTTATGTTTACGACAGGGGCTACATCATACATGACAAAGACAATGTACCGCTACGCATGGTAGGTGCCATGCAGGATCTTACTGCCCGCAAAAGCTACGAAATTGAACGGACACAACTGATTGATGACCTGATACAGCAGAATAAAAACCTGGAGCAATTTACTTATATCATATCGCACAACCTACGGTCGCCGGTGGCAAACATTATGGGCTGCGCCGAAATGCTGAAAGATGAAGAACTTGATGCTGATGATAAGGAAATAGCCGTACGGGGCCTCTCGCGGTCAATAACCAAGCTTGATGATGTAATTACTGACCTGCATACCATCCTGCAATCAAAAAACGAACTGAACGAGAAGAAAGAAACAGTAAAGTTATACGAGGTTTTCAGCGATGTTAAAACCAGTCTGAATACAATAGTAACCCAGGCGGGTGCAACAATAAAAACCGCGTTCGGGGTAACTGAGGTTAAGTCGATCAAGTCGTTTGTCTACAGTATATTTTTAAATCTTATATCAAACAGCATTAAATACCGGCGCGAAAATGAACCCCTGGTAATTGAAATCAGCAGCATGCAAAGCGGCAATAAATTAATACTGAATTTTAAAGACAATGGCCTCGGTATTGACTTAGCCACAAAAGGCGGCGACTTATTTGGGCTTTACAAACGTTTCCACAGCCATGTGGAAGGCAAGGGCCTTGGGCTTTTTATGGTTAAAACCCAAATTGAAACCATGAAGGGCAAGATCACAGTAAAAAGCACGCCAGGCGAAGGAACGGAGTTTGAAATTGAGTTGCCGGCGGAATAGTTATTGGTCGTCTCTTCTCGACAGGGCCTATCTAAATAAGTAGTTTAGTTACGCCGTACAGACGCGATGCTTCGCGTCTAACTAAGGACAGGTATCACGTAACGTAATTATATCTCACCCCATGGCTAAAATTGATTTGCAAGCAGGAGACACGAAGCATCGCGTCTACAGCTACATAGATTAATGTCCCTTTATTCGCTCTACCCCCATGTAACATCTTCAGGATTCACAGTGGCAATAAACTCATTTGCTGCTGCCACGCCCTTTTCAACCATTCCCCTCATTTCAACAGGATCAAAAGTTAAGCCGCCCGGGCCACCGCCTAGTGGGGCAGTTGGCTGAAAGGTGAAAAACTTTATCGGTTTTTTGCCCTGGTAAGGGTTCTTTACCTCGGGAATATTAAAGTATTCATCTACCGCATCACGACTTATTCCGCCGGCTATCATCTTCGATTTTACAGCCTCAATATAAGTTAGCGCGGTGTTGTATTGCTGCGGTATAATCAAATCATCCTTAGCCACGCCATCCGAAAAAATTCCTATGGTTTTTTGCAGGATGCCAAATAAGTCGCCATAGCTAACATTATCTACAGCATCCTCCTCTGGCGATAGCAATATGGTAAAAATTTCAGTTGCACCGTTATCTATAGCCATTTCAATGCCCACATACTGCTTAACGCCGCCATCAACAAACTGGAAGGTTGGGTTGGGGTCACCGGGTACATCCCTGTTTACTGTTATAGGCTGCATAAACACCGGCTGACATGCTGAAGCCATCACCGCCCTGCGGAAATGATTGGCATCTACCATGGTTTTTATTTGGTAATTATCGGGTTCAATTGGTGCGGTATCGGTTGTAAATACCACTAGCTCGCCCGATTGCATGCAGGTGGTATTGATAAATAGTCGCTTACCGCTTGCCAGCAGAGTGTTGTAACGGTCATCGGTATAATTCTTCCCCAATGTATTCCACAAAGGTGTGGCGTCAAAAATCGACTCGTCCCCTATCCGGTCGCCCAGCCTGTTTTGCAGCACAATATCCTTTGTTGTTTGCGTGGTGTATATTTCTTCCAGCAGCGCCATTTCGTTCATCGCCAGCAACGGCACAATTAGTGAGCCCGTGCTGGTGCCCACATACATATCAAACTCAAGATTTGGATAATTCTCCAATAATCTTTTTACGATACCTACGGCAAAGGCGCCTTTGCAACCGCCGCCGCTAATAACTAAGGCCCTGCTCATATTGGTTTAATTTTAGTTTTTTTACTGATACGGAATCCCAGCGAACTCTGCAGCCACCAATCATGCAGGCCATAGTCGCGGTGCATAGTTATGCCCAAAACCACCAGGTTACCAATATCCGCGTTTATACCGCCGCCCAGTAAACGTTGCCTGCCCGTACCCCATAAATGATCGATACTAAGATTGATGTTACCCAAACTGCCGAATGGTTCAGCTTTAAGGGTGGTTAACTTTATGGATACCGTTGGGCCAAATGCGCCCTGCAACTTTTTGTCAGTGTAAAAGCCATCGGCTATCACACCGCCTCTTAGCAGGTTGGTTACAAAAGTGTATTGTGGCACCAACTGGATTCCGCCGGTATAAATATCCGGCGTATTGCCATTAAAGGTGGTCACCATACCGCTATGCAGCTTTAAATGCATAATAAATTCTTTCGGAAATTCAGGATCCTGCGCCAGTAAACGAATGGAAAATAAAAGCAACAGGAGTGCCAGGCTAAATGCTTTCATAGGATTAAAGTTTAGTTAATTAAATGTAGGTAACAATTATTTAACTTACAATACCATCCATATTTTATTTTTTAATTAATGGTTTGTCTGTTTACATGCAAGTTTATCAGGCAAAGGCTTTTACTGCCACGAAACTGATTTTTTAAATCGTATTTTTGAAAAGTTCAATAATGGCACCAGGGAGATTACAATCAACTTTTATTTGTTTAATAATTCTTGTGTTTTTACAGGTTAGTTCGGGTGCAACAATTCTCCGCCTTAAAAACTATAAAAAAGCAATACATCAAAAAACAGCAAAGAAAAAGAAACCTGGTTATGTTGCTACTACAATTCCCTATTCACAGGCAAACTGTAACGACATCAACTGGGCATCGTGGGGAAGTTTTACAGGCGCGAGTGCGACAGGTACCATTAACGATGCAGACGGAAGCCTGGTTAACGTAACCATGACCTCGAATTTTGACTTCGGCTCTACTCCCGGGATTTACAATTACTCAAAATTCAGTACCTACCCTTCGCCGATACCCGATGCACAAGTTCCGGAAACAACTTGGTCGAAGGGTGCCGGTGGCACCACTACAATGTGCTTTTCAAAAACTGTTACTAACCCTGTGTTGTTAATAGCATCACTCGGAAGTTCGGCCGGTATAAGCAGCAAACTCGATTTTTCGCTCCCTTATGTGGTTTTGTTCGATGGCGGGAATATGGTGTATAACAGCAGCACTTCGTTAACCGGCACCGAGGGGTACGCGATTATTATGTTTCCGGGTGATTTTACCTGCGTCACCATAAACTCAACCACCGAAGAGTTTTATACTAATATTACCTGGGGCTTACGACCGCCTCCTTTCCCAATCAATATAAACGAGGGAACTAATAGCTGCGGCAAGGCTGTGCTCACTGCCGACGGCGGGGTAACCTATTTATGGAACGACGGCGATACCCCGGATAAGGCTACAAATACATTTCATCAAAGTGGAACGTACATTGTTACCGTCACTAATTCGGCAGGCTGCACAACGTCAGCCTCAAAAACTGTGACCGTTAATCCCGATGGTTCTCCGCCGGTAATTTCTCAAACCGCTAACACCTGTGGCAGCGTGACGCTTACGGCCAGCGGCGGTGTGTCTTATTTGTGGGACGGCGGCGATACTCCAGGCAGCCCTACAAATACTTTTCATCAAAACGGCACTTATACTGTAACGACTACCAGTGCCGGGGGCTGCACTGCTTCTGCTTCAAAAACTGTTACAATTGCGGCTCCGCCATTACCCGTCATTTCGGGCAAGACAACTGGCTGCGGTAGTGTGACGCTTACGGCGGGTGGGGGTGCATCTTATTCATGGGATGGCGGCGACACTCCCGGCCAACCGGCAAACACATTTCATCAAAGCGGCACTTACACGGTGTTGGTAACTGATGCTAGCGGGTGCGCTGCTTCCAAGTCCGCAACAATTACGGTTAACCCGGATGCTGCGCCGCCTGTAATTTCCGTTACTGCAAGCACATGCGGCAGCGTTACGCTTACTGCAACCGGAGGCACATCGTACCTTTGGGATGGCGGTGATACACCTGATAAGCAAACGAATACCTTTCATCAAAGCGGCACTTATACGGTAACTGCTACCAATGCAGGCGGCTGTACTATGCCCGCCTCTAAAACTATTACGGTTGATGTGCCCCCTATGCTAACTGTTTCGGGTAACACTACGGATTGCGGCAGTGTAACTGTTACAGCCGGCAGCGGTGCCGCATCCTATGCCTGGGATGGCGGCGATACCCCGGGCAGCCCGGTAAATACTTTTCACACCAGCGGAACTTATAACGTTTTGGCTACATACGCAAACAATTGCACAGCAACGGCGACGGTAACGGTAACGGTAAATCCTGCTGAGTCGCCTTCCATCAATATCACAGCCAGCCCGTCAACGGCTGTTTGTTCAGGCATCCCTGTGACTTTTACTGCAGGTACAGTAAACGGCGGGAACTCGCCCTTACTTCAATGGTACAAAAATAATGTACCGGTGGCGACGGGTGCTGCTTATACGGTATCCGATCCTGTAAATAATGACATCATTGAATGCCACTTAACCAGCAACGCATTGTGCGCTACGCCTTCAGTTGCGAGCAGTAATACCATAACTATAGTAGTAAATGCAATCCCAACAATAAGCATCAGCCAGGAAGTTATTGTGAACGGCTCGGATCCGGCCAGGTTAAACCCGGTAATTACCGGCGATATAGCGAAATACCAATGGACACCAACTACCGGGTTAGATGACCCCACAGTACCAAACCCGCTGGCGGCGCCAGAATATACCACGACTTATACGTTAACAGTAACAACCGCTGCCGGGTGCGAAGCCTCAGCTACGTTAACAGTAAAAGTGTTGAAAAATGATATTGTAATACCCAACACATTTACGCCAAACGGCGATGGCATTAATGACACATGGGATATTACTTACCTTTCGGATTATAAAGATGCAACCATCGACATTTACAACAGGTGGGGCCAGCATTTATTTCACTCAATTGGTTATTCCAAAGCATGGGATGGTACCTATAACTCAAAACGCTTACCGGCAGGCACCTACTATTACGTTATTGACCTCAAATATAATAGTTACAAACGCCGGAGTGGCTGGGTGGCAATTTTGAAGTAATCCAGGCATTAAACGTGTTTTTTTGCCACTAATGCCGATTTGAAAGTCCTGGCGCTAACAAAAAAATACTTGTCGTCGATATCAATTATTACACATCCACCAAAAACTGTCTGTTCTTTTCCCTATCTTGCCTCAATAAACATTATCCCGCAATGAGGTTTGTAAAAGCTTTTATAGCCATGTTTTTCACAGTTGCACTTATCGTAGTGCTCGAAACAAAAATAGGCGATATTCCGGCCATGGGTGTATTCCTTAACCCTTCAACCGGTTTTTGGCAAAATGCTGAAAGCAAAAATATTCTGCCGGCTGAAAAGCTTAAACTTACTGGCTTACAGGATGAAGTCATTATCAAATATGATGAGCAGCGCATCCCCCATATCTTCGCCAAAAACGACCACGATCTGTATTACGCCCAGGGCTTTGTAACCGCACGCGACCGCCTATGGCAGATGGACATCCAAACCCGTAGTGCAGCAGGCCGTTTATCGGAAGTTGTAGGTCCGAAAGCCCTGGAGATTGACCGCTATCACCGCCGCATGGGCATGGTTTATGGTGCCGAAAACGGGCTTAAAGGTATTATGGCCAACCAGCAAACGCGCACTATGGTACTGGCTTATACCGATGGGGTAAACAGTTACGTGCACAGCTTATCTCCAAAGAGTTACCCTATTGAGTTTAAATTGCTGAATTATGCCCCCGAAGAGTGGAAACCCATTAACTGTATATTTTTATTAAAGCTGATGTCGGAAACATTGGCCGGCGGGTCCGACCAGTTTGCCATGACCAATAACCTGCGCGTTTTTGGCGCAAAAGCAGTTAACGAACTCTTTACCGATTACCCTTTCCACGAAGACCCGATCATACCTGTTGGCACCAAGTGGAACTTTAAGCCGCTGCCTATCCCAAAACCATCAGCGGCTTATTTGGCGCAGATGACAGAAAATATCAAACCAAGAGAAAAAGTTGATGGCATTGGCAGCAATAACTGGGCTATTACCGGTAGTAAATCGGCCACGGGCTACCCTATCTTGGCTAATGACCCGCATTTAAATTTAACCTTCCCTGCAATTTGGTACCAAATACAGCTATCGTCGCCAACCGGCAATGTGAACGGTGTATCACTGCCCGGTGCACCTTGCGTAATTATCGGCTATAACCAAAAAATAAGCTGGGGCGTTACCAATGTTGATGCCGATGTGCTGGATTGGTACCAGGTAAAATTTAAGGATAATACCAAAAACGAATACTGGTACAACAACAAATGGAACCCGGTAAAAAAACGTGTGGAAGTTATAAATATCCTCGGTCAGGCACCTGAAGTTGATACCGTGCTTTACACACATCATGGCCCTGTGGTTTATGAAACAAAAGCAAAGAAGCCTAAGGACGAATTTGAAAATATACCTGTCGGCGATGCTTTAAGATGGATAGCGCACGATGAATCGAACGAGTTTTTGACTTTTTACAACCTTAACCGGGGTAAAAATTATGCCGATTACCGCGAAGCCCTTACCCATTTCACCGCCCCTGCACAAAACTTTATTTTCGCCAGCAATGATAATGATATTGCAATAACACCAAATGGCAGGTTCCCGCTCAAATATAAGGAACAGGGCAAATACATTATGGATGGCAGCGACCCGGCAAACGACTGGCAGGGCTGGATACCCGCCGACCAAAATCCCACGGTAAAAAATCCGCCGCGCGGCTTTGTAAGCTCGGCTAATCAATCGTCAACCGATCCATCTTATCCATATTATATTAACTGGCGCTTCGAGCAATATTACCGCGGCAAACGCATAAACGACAGGCTTGGCGCCATGCAAAAAGCCACTGTCGACAGTATGCGTATAATGCAAATGGATAATTACAGCATACTGGCACAGGACGTATTGTCGACAATGATTAAATACGTCGACCCGACAAAATTGAGCGACGACCAGGCAAAAGCATTCGACATCATAAAAAAATGGGATGAACATTATGCTGCCAATTCTGTTGGCGCAAGTATTTTCGACAATTGGTGGCGTAAGTTTTACGGCCTGGTTTGGGATGATGAGTTTAATGTTAAAGGTACCTATTTAAAATACCCATCGTTCGACGAAACTGAAAAGCTGCTGCTCACCGATCCGGGTTCCAAATGGTTCGACAATACCAAAACACCATTGAAAGAAACCTGCGCGGATATGGTAAACCATTCGTTTTATACAGCCATTGACGAGTTAACACACAACAATGGCAAGCCCGGCGATAAATGGCAATGGGGAATGGTAAAAGAAACGTTTATAAATCACCTGGCGAATTTGCCGGGATTTGGCACCGGGAGATTTTTAGCAGGCGGCCGCGGCGGCGTAATTAATGCCCTGCGCAATAACAACGGCCCGAGCTGGCGCATGGTAGTACAAATGGGACCAACAGTTAAAGGCTATGGCGTTTTCCCCGGCGGCGAATCAGGCAATCCCGGCAGTTTTTACTACCGCGATATGTTTGATACCTGGAAAGCCGGTAAATTGAATGAATTGCTATTTTTAAACTCGGCGGATGAAAATTCGGGGAGAATAAAATCGACTCTTACATTAAGTAAGAAGTAATTAGTTAAAAGAAAACAAAAACGTCATGCCGAATTTATTTCGGCACCTCACAGGACATTCCCGCATGCAGGGCGCACACTTTGCATATGGGGTGCTGAAACAAGTTCAGCATGACGGAACTTTATTAATATAGATACGACTATGCTATTTTTCATCATCCTGATATTAACATTTGCCAGCGGATTCTTTTTGCCCTGGTGGGTAATTGCCATTGCGGCATTTTTACCGGCACTATTTATCGGCAAAACCCCGGCACGGTCGTTTGGTGCTGGCTTTGCGGCGGTGTTTATTACCTGGACTGTACTCGCACTTTTCAAAACCGTGCCTAATGATAATATACTGGCCACCCGCGTTGCCAGCCTTTTCCAATTGCCAAACTGGATACTTTTACTGCTGATAACCGCGCTGATTGGCGGTATAGTTGGAGGGATGTCGGCGCTGTCTGGGGTATTGCTGAAGCGGGCGATCTCAAAAAAGTAAACAAAAAAGCCCCGATGAAAATACCGGGGCTTAGCGATGAGACAACTTTTCGCCTTTTATCTTTATCGATTTACCTCTTCTTACAAAGCCGTTAACGCAGCCTTCAACCCTGTAACTGCTTCCGAATCATTTTTATTGGTATCAAAAATCTCTTTCGAGGTTATATCGGAGCCGTAAAAATTGGCATTGGCAGTTTTATCAATACCCAGGTTTGAGCCGTTTATGCTGATTCCTGCAAACAAACCCCGGCTGCGTGAATAAGAATAAACCTCTGCATCAAGCTTGTAGTCTGTATTGGCTGAGGTGCTCCTGCCAACCGGACCTGCCGCTGCCGAAGCGTCTCCGCCTATGGTAAAATCGCCATTTTTAACTTTGGCCAGCACACCTTTGTGGCGAAACACCAAAACCAAATCGACTGATTGTACGCCAATTTGTGCGCCTATGCTGCCACCTGTCATGGTAATAAATACAGGGTCGCTCCATTTGCCGTCGCTCAATCTCACCATCGCAACACCCCTGCCTCGTTTACCGCCAACAACAAAGCCGGCGTTTATTAATTTGGGCACTATCACCACACCCTCGCATTCAGCCAGCAGGTTATGCGGGATGCTTTCCTTTATTTTACCAAAATCCTTTAAAACGTTCGAAGCGGCGTGCAGGCGTTCGGTTTCTTTGCTGCCATCAGTAAAAGCAGAGCCGGCTATAAAAAAGATGCTGAGTGCCAACGACAGCACTAAAAATTTGATTGATTTCATTATTGTGTTTTTAAGCAGATTAAAATTGTGCGCAATATTATCGTTATAACCCTGAAATTTTAGCCTTGTTTCACCGGGATAACGGGATTTTACCGATTTATGACGCTTAATTTTCAAATCAGCCCATCATGAAATCTTCAAATCAACGTTATCTTTGCCCCAATGGATAAGCAACAGGTATTTTCAATTAATAACGAACAGGCATTTACTAATGTTGCCCTGCAGATTTTTAAATACCAGGCCGAAAACTGTAAGGTATACCACGATTTTATAAGGGGACTAAATATCAGTCCCTCTAACATTAACACCATACAGCAAGTACCTTTTTTACCCATTGAGTTTTTTAAATCGCATACGGTACTAAGCTCAGACGCGCCTGTGGAGGTGACTTTTACCAGTTCCGGTACAACAGGCATGATAACCAGCAGTCACCTGGTAACCGATATTGGCTGGTATACCGAAAGCTTTCGCAGGGCTTTTAAGTTGTTTTATGGTGACATTGAAGCATACACCATTTTGGCTTTGCTCCCGGCATACCTTGAACGCGAAGGGTCGTCGTTAATTTATATGGCCGATGACTTTATCAAACAGTCAAACAACCCGGATAGCGGCTTTTATTTATATAACCATGAGGAGCTTTATCATCAGCTCAAAAAACAGCAGGCGGCCAAAAAGCCAACGCTGTTGCTGGGCGTTACCTTTGCCCTGCTGGATTTCGTGGACAAATACACCTTAAACTTTCCCGAATTAATAGTGATGGAAACCGGTGGTATGAAAGGCCGTCGTAAGGAAATGATTCGCGAAGAACTGCATAAGCAACTATGTGATGGGTTTGGCGTTAATGCTATCCATTCAGAATATGGCATGACCGAATTGTTATCGCAGGCCTATTCGAAAGGCGAAGGTATTTTTAATTGTCCCCCATGGATGAAGATCATCACCCGGGATGCCAACGACCCGCTGGACTTGCTGCAAAATGATAAAGCAGGCGGTATCAATATTATCGATTTGGCAAATATCAATTCCTGCTCGTTTTTAGCCACGCAGGATTTAGGGAAAGTGTACGCCGATGGCTCTTTCGAGGTGCTGGGCAGGTTTGATAATTCCGACATCAGGGGCTGTAATTTGCTGATTGCGTAAACTTAACTTACTACTAACATAATATTATTATTTTTGCATCATACTAACTGGTATTACGATGATTGAGAAATTTTTGAACGAAGAACAGGACCCCAAAGCGGTTGAGAAAATATACCTGCGCTTAACAGACCTGCTTACCACAGGAGAAGAAATAATATACATTGCGGTTCAAAAAAAACCTATAGTAAACTTATTCCCTGATTGCATTGCCTTAACCAGCAAACGCGTGCTGTTTTTTACCCCTGCAAACCTGGGCCTGTCGATAAAATTTGTCGATTTTGTTTGGAAAGATATTGTTGATGTTTATACCAAAGAAGAAATCATCGGCGCCATATTCAGCGTAAAAACCACCAACGGCGCCGAAATGGGGGTGGATTACCTGCCAAAGGTACAAGCCCGCAAGCTATACCAATACGCACAGGAACGTAAAGAATCTGAGCGCGAAGCACGCCGCCTGCGCGACCTGGAAGACAAACGTGCCGAAAGCGGAGCCATGCAATTTGAGCATGCCGCACAACTTTCATCGCAACAACCTGTAACCCCGGTTGCGCCCATACCGCAACAACAAGAACCCGTTCATGTACCGGAACCGACGCCGGCGCCCGTTGCCCAGGCCCCAAAACCGGATGAACTTACCGAAAAATTGAAAAAATTAAGGATGTTGTTTGATAACGGCCTTATCTCGCAGGAAGAATACAATCACAAGAAATTGGATTTGTTGAATGACTTGTAATGATGTTCATTAGTTCACTGGTTCATTAGTTCATTGGTGGATTGTCGCAGATTTACCGTTGGATTAATGAATTTAGATACCAATGAACCAGTGAACGAATGAACCAATGAACTAAACCAACCTGCTGTCAAAATTAAAAGGTTCTGTCTTTATCACTTTTACCTTTTTCATATCTGGGTGCAGTGGGTTCAGCAGGTAATTGTACTCTGCGGGCACTATTGCAGAGGGCACTTTCAGCATAAAATATTCCTGCTTTTTTAAAAAACCATCGCCAATGCGGGCTAATATTTGAGGCGGAGAAATGTCTTTCCAGTCCTTTGGGAGAATATCAGTTATAATGGTTTGTATGTGTTTATCCGGCACGTCAACCTCAACCAGGCAAAAATCATCCGGAACCATTAGAGGCTGCAAGTGCACCAATACCTCGAGCGTTGCCAGTGAGCGGGACGAAGTCAGGTAAGTTGCGGGTTTGCCAATGCTGTTCCACCTGCCACCATACAAGCGGGCGCCGGTACCGCTAAGGTCATTGGCATAAGTGCATCGTGCAATGCGGTAAAGTATCATCAGGAATTAAGCGAAAATACCATGCTCGATGCGGCCCAACTCACGAAAGACCATATCGAAACCTGCCGAAGTATCAAGGATGGTAACAGGGGCCTCGCCATTAAAAATAAGGCTTGGGGCCTTCATCCAAAGTTTAAATTTATCAATGGAGCCAAACACTTCCTCGCCTCGGGTATAAAGCCGGGCAAGTTCAACTGCCTTTTCGGCGTACTCCAGTTTAATAATTTCATCGTCATCGTAACGCTGTAAAGTGCGCTCACTAATGTGGAGGATATTTGCTAACTCCTGCAGGTTAAGGGATATCCTTTTTGCCAAAGCAAGCAACGTGCCTTTTGAAAACCCCTTACGCGCAAGGTTGATGATATCAAAATCATTAGCGTATCTTAATGATTTGGCGCCACCCAGCAAGTTATAAAAAGTATTGCCCGAGCCACCGACAGCATAAGCTACCATGGGCTCATTGAGCAAGTTTGGTGTATCTTCTATCTTTGCTTTATGCGACATAATGACAAATATAATTACCATTTGTCGCAATATCAAATTTATTCAGCAATAATTAAAAAATAGTTTCGCCTTCTTTTTTTTAGTAACTTTCTGTTTCGATTATCTTTTTAATAATAAATTTAGCGAAATCAGGGTTTAGATTTAACTTATCCTTTCCGAAATTTATCCCTCCTAAACTTTTGCTTTTAAGTGTTATGTTTTGAGTGGGATTTCTATCTAAATAGTCTTTGACTAAAAGCTGGAGATTAAAATTATAACCCGACCAATTTGACCCGAACGATTTGCTTAGATTCTGTCCTTTAATATACCAAGGCCATCTTTCAAACCACCATTCTTGCTCTATGTTTTCCAAGGTCGCATTTTTAGGGCTGCTAACAGCTCGAAACACCGAAAGAACTTTGTGAGATCCTACTCCGTAGCCAATAAATATATCTTTTTGTCTAACCGCTTTCGGAAAATCGTGAAAATGTAAGTCTTCAAAATCTTGATTGTATTTATGATTGCTTGGTATTGGATGGCCAGTAAAGCCGATTGGCTTCAACCAAAATTGTGTATTAATGTCCACTTCATCCAACCAAGAAGTGTTGACAGTAATCAAATAGAAGTTCGTAGAGCCTTTCTGAGCAACCATGTATTTGTTCTTTATTAAGAAATCGCTACCCACGATGGAATCAGGAGAGGTTATTTTATTTTTGTTAATTTTAACCCCGCCTCCTTGTATCATCCTTTTGGCTTCGCCCTTTGACGAAAACACACTAGCCATTGTACTACCAGAGAGAAATGTAGCCGCGTCGATTCCCTGGTTAATTTGGCTTTGCGCTATCTCAAATTTCGGATATCCTGCAAACATTCGATATATTGATTTATCGTCTAAGTCATTTAAATAGGAAATAGGTAAATTACCATGAAAAAACGCAATATTGTCTATAATCCGTTTGTATTCACTTTCGCCGTGAACTCGAATCGTAATGTCTTTTGCTAATTCTTTTTGAAGTTTGCGTAAATGTGGAGCGGCATTATGTTCCAACTCCAACACTTGTATTGTTTCACGATCAAAAAGTGTAAATATTTTAATGTAAGTCTTAGCATCTTCGTCAGAAGCCCTAATCCAAAATTGATAAAACATGTCCGGAGAGGTCTTTTCGGCATCCAACCAAATATTTCCACCCTCACTTTTGCCAAACTTAGAACCATCTGCTTTTGTTATTAGATTAGTAGTTAATGCATAAGCTTCACCAGAACCCATTTTGTGTATCAAGTCCGAACCAGTGCAAATGTTTCCCCATTGATCTGACCCCCCCATTTGCAAAACACAATTATGATTTTTCCATAAATAATAAAAATCATATCCTTGAACAAGCTGATAAGAAAACTCAGTAAAAGACATCCCGTTTTCACTTTCCAGTCTTTTCTTCACAGAATCTTTCGCCATCATGTAATTTACGGTGATGTGCTTACCGACATCACGTATAAAATTCAAAAAAGTGTATTCTTTGAACCAATCGTAGTTATTGACTATAACCGCGCTATTTTTACCACAATCGAAATCTAAAAATTTTTGAAGTTGACTTTGGATACCATTAAGATTACGTTGCAGAATATCTTCTGATAATAAATTCCGCTCTTGCGACTTGCCTGAAGGGTCCCCAACCATTCCGGTGGCTCCGCCGACTAAAATATAGGGCGTGTGCCCTGCTCGTTGAAAATGGATAAGAGTCATAATTTGAGCAAGACTTCCCACATGTAAAGAGTCGGATGTTGGATCAAAACCAATATATCCGGCCACTTTATTCTCACCTAAATGTCTTTCGGTATCTTCAGGAACGGTATGCAGCATACCCCGCCAGCGTAATTCTTCTACAAAGTTCATTGTGTGTTCAATTCAATCCCGATAGCTTTTCGGGACGGCAAATATAATTATTTATGATTACACCGATTGGAGAATGATTTCACCGATTATTGATTTGGAATTACACCGATTACCTTGCACAATCTATCAGTATTATTGGCAATCATTAAACCTATTGATACCGCCCGCAACAAACCATAACCGTCAAAAATGCGTCCTTCCGGTGTAATCATAAAATAAAATCAGTGTAATCATTTCCGCAAATCGGTGAAATCATTACTCAAAATCGGTGAAATCACAAAAAAGATGTATTTTGGGGAAGAACAGGATTTTTGAAGTGGACTATTATGAATTTTTTATCGCACTTTTATTTCGACCGGGAAGTTGACGATTGTTACCATATACTGGGAACAGTACTGCCCGACCTTTTGAAAAATGCCGATAAAACCATCGTACTTCACCCCGAAAGACTGCATAGTGCCAACCCAGCCGTAAACTCCATTATAGGTGGCTGGAACAAACATTTGGAGGTTGACCGTCATTTTCATTCTTCCAAATTCTTTCTTGAACATTCCCATAAACTAAAGTTATTACTTCGCCCGGTTATCGAGGGTTCACCTGTAAAACCGTTCTTTCTGGGCCATATTGCCATCGAGCTTATTTTAGATAACCTACTGCTAACTACAGGAAAAGTGACTGCCGATGTATTTTACGATCATCTAAACGGATGCGATGTAGCCGTCATTGATGATTTTTTAACTTTTGCCGGGCTTAAAAACACAGCTGTGTTCTTTAAATTCTTCGAAGGCTTTAAATCGAGCCGCTATTTATACTCCTATGCCGAAACGCAGCAAATAGCCTATGCCTTAAAAAGGATCTGCATGCGGGTATGGAAAGATCCTTTTACGCCGGAGCATGAGGCCGCGGTTAACCAAATATTGGCCACTTACCGCGAAAGTTTGCTGGATGGTTTTATGTCGATTTTTGATGAGATAGAAGTGCTGCTTGCAGCCTGAATTAAATCACAGGCAATTCGAAATTCTCAAAAACATGGCCCCATTTTGGATTAAAGGCTGTACCAAGATACTTAACATTCGTGGCTGCTGAAGTTTGCACCAACCAGTAACCCTCTGTATTTTTAAAAAGGTAATAGTTGCTCGATGGCGTTTTGTGCAGGCCACATCCAGGCCGGCGACCAGTAAAAGTAGCGAGCAGCTCAAGGCCAATAGCACTTAAATCTCTGTTTGCATGCAGAAACACCTTGTTCTTATCTTTTTCAAATCCGTAAAAAATTGTGAAAGTTTCTGGGTCTGCACCGGTAATTGCTTCAAGGGTATTGGCAGTTCTTCTATACACAGTGGTTTTATCCCTGTAAAACCAGTAACATTTCAAGAGCTTAAACGTCGCTGCGTCTATATTAGGATATTCCTTACCGGCATAAATAATTTTGTCGTCTTTTTTAAGCAAATAGTCATCAATACTTACATAATGCTTCCGGCTTAGCGAATCCTTTTTTTGCTCATATTGAAGATTTAAACCAATTCCTTGTTTTAATTTTGCCAACTGACCGGCCGTCAGGTCATATAATTTATTATCCCAGGGATCATACGCTTGCGAATTATAAATTATGTAGCGCCCGCTTTTAGTAATAAATGTATTTTTATTACTAAAAGGATCAGCGTATTTAAAAGGCATTTTTTTATTGAAACCGTTTTGCAATTTTTCATTCCAAGCCCGTTGATAAACGCCGTGCCGGTCAAGAAAGAAATCTGAATGCGGAAGCATATCAAATGATGAGGCGTCCAGGTCATCCATTAAAAAATTATCGGCGGCATAAACTTGCTTGCCGTCAGACACGTAGCAACTGTTTACCTGGCTCCACACTTTCACTTTCTTAAAATCTGTCGGCTTTATTGGAGTAGCTGTCGTATCGAAATAAACATGCAGCTTATCTATACTGTATCTTGTGGATAAAGGCTTTAATGTGGCCGCATCCATTTCCTTTACCGCAGCATTAGTCGGCAAATAAACCACAGTCGACCTGGTTTTTGCGATTGTATTATTTACGGGGATAAGCAACTTGCCTTTAAATTCTCCCCTTGCACCGTCAAAATATACATATAAGTCGTCATAACAGAGCCCATTAAACGTATAAATGGCCCGCGCGGGGTGGCTGCCGGCAATCTTTTTGCCAAAATAATAAAGTGAGTTTTTGTCTTTAAAATAAGGGCTGTTCCAATAAATTACAGGGCCAAATGTTTGTACGTCCACATCTTCCAGCGCTTCATTATTGGCAAAAACCTGGGTTTTATTTCTCCAGAAAACGCGGAATTCTTTTTGGTCGTAGGTCGTCCCAATAACTTTAAACCCGGTGGTATCCGTTTTTATCAGCTCTCCCTTGTAATACACCCCGTATTTATCAATAGCAAAGCCTATTGCTGGTTGTTCCTGAACCTTAAACGAAGCCATGTCAGGATAAACAACTTTCCGGATGGAGCAGTCTTCATAAACTGCGTATTTCTCATTGATAATGTATTGGGGGATATCGGAAAACCGGCAACGGGAATAACTCACCACCAGCGAATCTTGCGCACATAATTTTTCCTGAGCGACAATGAGACCCAACAATACTACCAACATGATCCGGCAGTTTATGCGCTTTAAAACGCTATAAGGAGCTATCAATTCCCGGCCGCTTAACACTTCAATAAATACCATGGTTGTTTTGTTTATGCTGTATAGATGCAAGGATTAGACAAACTCCATAAAATTTTTTAAAAATATATGCAATATATTAGCTGATTTGTTCTCTTCGCCGCCTGCATGTTTGGGTACTTAGACTTTCTTAATTAAAAATTTTAGACGCTACCCTTATAAAAGGCTTAAAAATCAGCATTTAACATTAAAATATTCTTTTCTAAATAAAATTAATATACCTACCTTTGCAGTCCCAATTAAGAAATTGGGAAAAGGAGAAAATTTATTTAATGGCAAAAAAACAGGAAGCAGAAAAAGAATTAAAAGCTAAGGAAGCTGAACTTGACGTAAAGGTTCCTCAGGAAAAAGAAACAATTGAATCAGAGGCTGATTCAATTTCGATCGAAGAGATCAAATCAAAAATCACAGCAGCAAACGAAGATTTCGATTGGGATGCTGATGAGAAAAAATTTGGCAATTACAGCGACAGCGACCGTGAGAAATTCGAGAAAATGTATGATGGAACTTTCAGCTCTATCACCAAAGGCGAAATCATCACCGGTACAGTTGTAAATGTTAACAACAAAGATGTGGTATTAAACATCGGCTTTAAGTCTGACGGTTTGGTATCAGTATCTGAATTCCGTGATACACCTGATCTGAAAATCGGTGACACAGTTGAAGTATTTGTTGAGTCGCAGGAAGATGCTAACGGTCAGTTAGTGCTTTCGCGCAAACGTGCTAAAACTCAAAAATCATGGGAGCGTATTAATTCTGCATTAGACAATGATGAAATCATCACTGGTTTTGTTAAGAGCAGAACTAAGGGTGGTTTGATTGTAGATATTATGGGCGTTGAAGCCTTTCTACCAGGTTCACAAATCGACATTAAACCTATCAGGGATTATGACGTTTATGTGGGCAAAACTATGGAGTTCAAAGTTGTTAAAATCAACCACGAGTTTAAAAACGTAGTGGTATCGCACAAAGTGCTGATTGAAGACGATTTGGAAAACCAAAAAACCGAAATTGTGGCCAAACTTGA
>Ga0105239_10003334_pt1 | contig 19767 bp, 21 predicted proteins | sample KBSC44metaG_FD_92761 | JGI IMG/M metagenome (GOLD analysis project Ga0105239, IMG submission 92761) | Corn rhizosphere microbial communities from Kellogg Biological Station, Michigan, USA - KBS C4-4 metaG | ecosystem: Host-associated > Plants > Roots > Rhizosphere > Soil | place: Michigan, USA...
ACATCAACTCAATTAGAGGGGACTGTTCATTTCAGCAACAATCTTGGAATTATTGAAATTCTTTGCTTTCTTCAACTTGTAAACATTCATATAGACGACGAGTTCAGCCCATGACGGTGAGAACAGTACCAGTAACACCGTTTTCTGTTACTCCGTCGCTATTACGAAAGCTATCATCCGCCAGATCGGCAACGATCCGAATTAACTATTTGCCACATTTGCCTTAGATCGGGATCCAGAAAGTTTGAAATTTGTCCCCTCCGCCCCGCATCATCAATTGTCCGCAATGAATTGCAATCTAAAGCAATCCTGGGCAGCGGAAGAAAAGAAAAAGCCTTCGGTTCCGTTCGAACTGAAGGCTTTTTTACTGCAAAACCCAAGTCCTTGCCGGGAAGAAAAAAAGACCGATGATATGAGAACATTCCCTAAAATAGGATTGACTCTTTGCCCTCCTATAATCAACGTCCCCAGTTAATTTTACGACCTTGCAGCGGCAATATTTTTCAGCCGTGTAGCCATACTTTTTCCAGTCGCAATTAGGGTATCGTGGTGATTGATACAAATTAACCAATCATATTTTTTCGAAACGAGGTAGATCTCATCTATATACGAGCTTTCACTGATCACTTTCGTAATCGCTGTTATTTTGCCTTGGTAGAACCAAAATTTATCCCTGTCTCCATTGAGGAAAAACCAAATTTCTTCATTAGGATTAACCAACTGTTCGAGTATTTGGTAAGGATTTTTTATGGACAAAGAATATGTATCCAATTTGAAGTACTCCCAAAGCCAGATCGGTCTTGATTTCGGATGATCTATTTGACAGAATGTATTGTAAATTTTCTCCTCGATTTTATGCCAGTCTTCATAAATACCAAGCGAATTAAAATCTGTTGATGCAATATTGAGATCCTGTGTTATTTTTTCAATATCTCTTCTCATGTTCTCCCATTCCTTTCCTTGGATCATGTTAGCTTAATTAAAAGTAGTTGCTCTCTAACTAGTGCGGAAAAGCGATAGCCTACTTTTGGCTGCTTAAAAACTGATCAGGTGTTAATACAGCCAGTTCGCTGTTTTTAAAATCCTTGATATTCCGCGTAACAATTGTCTTTACATTTTCCGATAAGGCCGCATAGTGTTGCAAAGCGTCTTCAAAATCGCCAAATTTGGAATCCAATGCCTGCAGAACAGCAACTTTGGAAAGGGTAATTATATCGGTTAATTTGGTTAATTGGGAAAGCTTTTCCATTACTTTTTGATGACTCCCCAATTTGCGAAGGACATAATAAGCGTTTGAGAATACAAGCCCTGTCGTACAAATGGAAATTTGCTTCCTTTCGGATAGGGAAAAAATCCGTGCCGCGTCCATCGCAAATGGCTCTCTTGCAATCATAAAATCCAGTATAACGTCGGTGTCTATAAATACCTTATTCATGCTTCCGTAGCTTCTCCTCCTTTAATATCTTCTTATAATCGAATTCTTTTGGGGCTTTAAATGAACCCATCAGCGATTTTACGGTTGAGGTTAATTCATCAGACGGTCCGGCTTCCAGCCCGGTGATCGATTTAAAATAGCTTTCAACAAGTTCGGATACACTCTGGCCTTTGGCTTTTGCATAGCGTTTGGCCTTCCGAATAACCTGGTCATCCAGCGTCAGGGTTAATTTTGTGGTCATAGTACGTGTATTTCGAATAACAAATATACGTATTTCAGGAGACTGTTCAAACGTGAAACCGAACCGATGATCAATTTATCAAGGCGTTGATTTTCAAATATTCCTGGGCCGAAAAGTTCGAAATTTGTCCCCTCTGCCCCGCGAGAATTTCGCAAAGCCCTCAAGATTTATCCTTGAGGGCTTTCTTTTGCTCACTACATGAATAAGTCCCCCAAAACTACCTCCGCCTATATTAGATTGGTATAATAATCATTCTTTGATACACCATATAGAGTGATCATTGTAGAGAAGATCGTTTTCCGGGTTTTGCTTTGGTTTTTGAATACCTGAACTTTGTTTTCAATATCTCCGGCATAACGCTTGTCAATTACGAACTCTCTGGAAGAGAACTTAATTTCGCATAGGTTGATACAATGATCCTTGCGATCGAGCAGTAAGTCGATTTGAGCTCCATCTTCCCCTTTTTTGCCAATATATCGCCATCCGGAACCTCCTTTGTTATTAATAATATTTTCGATCATCCAGGACGCTGCCGGTCCGCAAATCACAACTTTTAGCAGAGCCTGCCGGGAAGCCCAGGTGTTCCACCAGTGACCAAAAGCAGATAAGAATCCGGATCTTGGAGTGTGGATCCATGGAAACTCATCAAATAAGACAACGACAGGCTCGTTGGTTAATTTTAACTTCACACCCACTTATGGCCAAATATAAATAAACATAATTGTCCGCAACTATCTCAATCGACGACAGTCAGACCACTGCATGAACATAAAACATTGACTTTCATCGCCTCACTTCACCAACACAACCAGCGGCTTCCCTTTCTCCACCACATAGGTAGCCAGCTCACTCGCAACACCAGTCCCTACACTCTTCGCCGAATGCACCACCCCGGCCGGGATAAACAACACGTCCCCCGCCTTCAAAGTCACCGGCGCCTTACCTTCAACATCATATTCCATCACCCCCTCCAATACATAGATGATCTCTTCACCCGGATGCTTATGCGCAGGCGCCGTCACCCCCGGATCGATATCTACTCTCACCTGGATAGCCTCCCTTCCTGGGACGCTTAGATCATGACGCTGGAGATCGGTCCGTCTTACCCCGGACTGCTGCGCACTGGCAGATCCGCAAATCGCCACCAACGCAATGGCGGGCAAAAACAAATTCTTCTTCTTTTTCATTCCCCAAAATTACACGCTGTTCTGCCACACCCAAGAGCAAATCGGTCTGATAGGCCAAATAGCTCCCGAGGCAGCCATTTTTCAACCTGAAATAGCCCACCGAACAATTACTCCCGTCACGCTGTTAAAAACCCGGTTTCAAAACTATAACATGAAAAATTCGATCGACGCAACCTACCTCGGCGGCCCCACCGTAATTCTGGAGATCGGTGGACTCAGAATAATGACCGACCCGACACTCGACCCCGCCGGAACAACATTTATGATCAATGATAAGCCAGGCTACAGGAAACTGGAAGGCCCCGCACTCACAGACATCGGCAAAATAGACCTCGTTCTGCTAAGCCACGACCAGCACGGCGACAACCTCGATAACGCCGGACGACAATTGCTGAAGACAGTCCCCCTGACCCTTACGACCAGGATCGGCGCCGAACGCCTCAAAGACAACGTCAAAGGCCTCGCCCCCTGGGAAAGCACAACGGTACACACACCATCGGGTGAAGAAATAGTCATCACCTCGACTCCCGCAAGACACGGCCCCGCAGGCGTGGAACGACTAACCGGCGACGTTACCGGCTTTATCGTTTCATACGGGGACAGACAGCTATACATCACCGGCGACACCGTCTTCTACGAAGGTTTAGCCGAGGTGGCAAAAAGATTCAAACCAGAATATATCTTCATCTTCGCCGGAGCCGCCCAGCCCCGCGGGCCTTTCAGTGTGACGATGGATACTAACGACGCTATCGACACCGCCTTCGCCTTTCCGGAATCGACGCTCATCCCCGTCCACTTCGAGGGCTGGTCCCACTTTACACAGTCCGCCGAATCACTTCAAAGATCATTCACCGCCCTCGGGATCATCGACCGGCTAATGATCCTTCCCCCCGGCAAAAGCACAAACCTTCCTCCTACGGCCTCCTGATCAGGGGGAGTTAAACCTCCCCCAACACTTCCTTACTACGCCGAACAGCCTCCTCGAACGTCTCCGTCACATTGGCCTTTCCAATAGCAAACAACAGCCGCGCCTCCTTCAGTTCCTCCAATATCTCCCGGCTATGCACCTCTGAAAGGATGACCTTTGTCCCGCGCTGCTTTGATTCCCTATAAACATCCCGGATAGTCTTTATCCCCGTCGCATCGATGATTGGCACCTTCCGCATGCGGATAATAAGCACTTTAGGATGCTTCCCTATAACCCGGATCGCCTCCTTGAATTTATACGCCGCCCCAAAGAACAGCGGCCCGGTGATCTCGAACACCTGTACATTAAAGGGCACCGAATAAGTCTCCATCTGCTCCCTGTCTTCCTCCACAACGCTGACTTTTATCATCTTTCGCATGAAAAGAAAGATCGCCAGGATCATCCCTATCTCTATCGCCACGGTCAGATCGACCAGCACCGTCAAAAAGAAGGTAGTCAATAATACAGCTACATCGTTTCCCGGCCCCTTCAATACATCGACGAAATGCCTCCACTCGCTCATATTGTACGCAACGACCACAAGGACGCCGGCCAGTGTCGCCATGGGTATCAGCGCGGCCCATTTCCCAAAAAAGACCAATATCAGCAGCAACGTTACCGCATGGATCATCCCCGCTACCGGAGTGCGGCCGCCGTTCTTGATATTGGTGGCGGTTCGTGCAATGGCTCCGGTGGCCGGAATACCCCCAAACAGTGAGGAGAATATATTCGCTGTTCCCTGCGCCACCAGCTCCGTATTCGACCGGTGATTACCCCCGATCATCCCATCCGCCACGACGGCAGACAGCAGCGACTCGATCCCTCCCAATAAAGCAATAGTGAATGCCGGTTGGATCATATCCCTGATCGTCGAAACATCCAAATGTGGAACTACCGGCTTCGGCAAAGTGGAATGAATAGCTCCAAACCTGCTCCCGATGGTTTCAACAGGCAAACCCAACAATTGCACAACAGCCGTCGCCAGCAAAATAGCGACCAGCGAACCCGGGACCTTACTGGTCACCCTTGGCCAAACAACGATCACCACAACAGTAGCAACCCCAATAACCACGGCATAAAGATTGACGGTCCGCGCATAGAGCCCATACGCCTTCCACTTCTCTATAAAACCTGCCGGCACCGCCCCCATATGCAGCCCCAGAAGATCCTTCACCTGTGAAGAAAATATAATGAGCGCAATCCCGCTGGTAAACCCTATGATCAGCGGATAGGGAATAAATTTGATAACCGATCCCAACCGGGCAAAACCCATAACGATCAGCATAATGCCCGCAATAAAGGTTGCAATGATCAACCCGTTGATACCATAGGTTTGAACAATGCCATATACGATCACGATAAAAGCGCCCGTCGGCCCGCCTATCTGCACCCGGCTGCCCCCCAGGCCGGAAATTATAAAGCCCGCAACGATGGCCGTGACCAAACCTTTCTCCGGAGAGACACCAGAGGCGATACCAAAGGCGATTGCCAGCGGCAATGCAACCAGACCGACGATCGCGCCTGCCATCAGGTCTTTAAGGAAAAGGGGACGCGTATACCCCTTTAATGTGTCGAGCAGCTTAGGTCTGAACAGCATATTTATACTTTGATCCAGAATTTTAATAGGTCATTCATATCCGCCCCCACCACATGGAAATCCGGAGGGATCTCGTCTTCAGAGCTGCACAGGGTGCAAAGCCTGGTACCCTTCGGCATTTGCCGCAGCTGTTTGAAGAGATACCTGCTGTAATAATTATAGAGCTCCACAGAGCACTCGATGGAGTCGTCGATCTTATTGATGCCGGCAAGGTTCTCGTAGAAGGAATTATAAAAGTAGAAGCTATCGTAATTTTTGAGGTCCAGCTGGGTAAAATCTCCGTGAATAAAACAGACATTTTCCAGACCCAGCTGCTTCCTGGCTGACTCAGCATAGTCTTTCAGCCACTTGCGCTGCTCCACGCCGTAATACAGCGCATCGGGAAAATAACAGGCTGCCGCAAGACAGAACTTTCCTACACCGCTCCCAATATCCAAAACCCGTACTCCTTCACCCGACGCCAGAAAGGCTGCTGCCTTCTTCGCCAGGGATAAAGGCGTCCAGTGATACCGGTCAAGCTCCCGTACCGACAAGGGATAGAGCTGGTTAAAATCTGCTTCGGAATAAATATTCCTGCTCACAAGAACTTCATTAATGCCTGGCATAGCCTTCTTATCTTTCTGTTTATCCTGGATATTCTTCGATAAACGCCTTTATCCCATTGTCCGGCTGGCTCGCCCATTCATCCAGAATATCACTGTCGATCGGCGCGAATATCTCCTTTTGCGCAGGATCCTCAGGCAGTTCCTTCACAGGGACCAGCTTAAAATAATTCAGCTCTATATAATCAAACCGCTTGTCAGGCGTATATCCTTTTACAAGAACATAACGGAACCCGAGATCCTTCAGCAGCTGGAGGCTTTTCTTCGTCAGCCGGGTCGTGGCAGTAGGCTTTCTCATACTTTCTTAACTTTGAGCGATAAACTTGCGGTAAATCTACTCGAATGCATTTGACGTTGCGGTGACAGTTGTCACTGAAAAAAGTGAATAAAATCAATTTTTAAATTTTAGATTTGTAGTGCATGAGTATTCTGGGCATCTTTCCTATAGAGAAGTGGGACTTCAACAGCGAATCGATCCTTGCCGATTTGCCCGAGCATGATTTGCAAATACTTATGGCTCGCAAACTGCAACAGGTATACAAGAAAGGAGAGATCATCTTCAGGGAAGACGCTTATCCTTCCGGCATCTTCTACCTCGTGAGCGGAAAAGCAAAAAAATACAAGATGGACAAGGACGGCCGCGAGCAGATCATCTACGTCGCCAATACAGGAGAGCTGCTGGGCTATCATGCGATCCTCTCCGGCGACAATTACCCCGACTCCGCAGCCGTAATGGAAGACAGCCTGATCGTCTTCATCCCGAAAGAAGATTTTCTGGAAACGATCCGCCAGTCGGACGTCCTCAACCGCAGGCTGCTCAAAACACTAAGCCACGAGTTTGTAGTCCTGACCAACAGCCTCACCATGTTCGCTCAAAAGTCCGTTCGTGAACGGCTGGCCCTCCAGTTGGTAGTAGTACGCGAAAAATACAAGGTCGACTTCGAACCCGGCCAGGCCGTCGAGATCAATATGAGCCGTGACGACCTCGCCAGCCTTGTCGGTACAGCAAGAGAGAATGTAGTACGCACACTCTCGGAATTCAAAAGCGAAGGCATCCTCGAAACCCGCGGAAGAAAGATCATCGTACTCGACGTAAAAAGACTCGTCAAAGCAGCCAATTACAGATAACATCATCGGCATTTCCCCTATTCCGATCAGGGATCCCCGCTGTCGCACTCACACCTCAAAAATGTCGCATTCACGCCTTGCCTGCCCCGCCCTATTTTGGTAAGTTTGACCAAAACATTCCATGGACACCCTGGCAACGCCACAACAAAAAGCCGGACGCAAAGAATGGATCGGTCTCGCCGTACTGGCCCTGCCCGCACTCCTGGTGTCCATGGACATGACCGTCATGTACCTCGCCGTACCCGCCCTCAGCACGGCGCTGAGACCCGACAGCGTCCAGCTGCTCTGGATATCCGACAGCTACGGCTTCCTCGAAGCCGGCTTCCTGATCACAATGGGTACACTGGGAGACAGAATAGGTCGTCGGAGATTGTTATTGATCGGTGGCGTAGCATTCACGGTCGCCTCCGTCGCGGCAGCCTTTTCCCCCGGCGCCCTCTCGCTGATCTTCGCCCGCGGCCTCCTGGGCATTGCCGGAGCCACCCTGCTACCTTCTACACTGTCCATCATCCGGAATATGTTCCATGACGAAGCCCAGCGAACGACGGCCATCGGCGCCTGGACGACCTGCTTCTCTGCAGGCACCATGCTGGGCCCCCTGATCGGAGGCTTCCTCCTGGACAAATTCTGGTGGGGAGCGGTATTCCTCATGCCGGTCCCGGTAATGCTCCTGCTGCTGCTGATCGCCCCCCGCCTCTTACCGGAGTTTCGCGAGACCCGGCCGTCGCGGATGGACCTCCTCAGCACCGGTCTGCTCGTAGCGGCTGTGCTCGCGGTAATTTATGGTATCAAACAGATCTCCCAGGCAGGCGCAGACCTTCTATCGTTTGCCTTTATTATCATCGGACTGGTCCTGGGCGCCGCATTCTGGAACAGGCAACAGACCATAAAAGATCCGCTCATCGATTTCAGCCTTTTCAAAAACCGCACATTTACCACTTCCCTGTCAGCACTAATGATATCGCTGTTCACCTGGTCGGGCATATTCCTCTTTGTCAGCCAATACCTGCAGCTGGTCCTCGGACTGGATGCCGTAAAAGCCGGGATCCTCACTATCCCCAGCGCAGCGGCAAGCATCGTCGTATGCTCACTCGCTCCCGTCCTGGCGCGCCATATCCGCCGGGGTACGCTCATGACCATCGGACTAACTGTCATGGGTACTGGCGCCGGTGTGCTGGCTTTTATCGGCACAAATGATCTGGCAGGCCTGCTCACAGGCTCTATCGTCATCTCCCTGGGATGTGGGACAGTCGTCACGCTCGGCATCGACATGGTGGTAGCATCAGCGCCACCCCAAAGCGCCGGAGCCGCGGCCGGCATCTCCGAAACAAGCACCACCCTCGGCAGCGCACTGGGCATCGCGCTGCTGGGCAGCATCTGGACAGCCGGCTATAGAGCCAGGATGGACTTTGGAGTGCCCGCAGGCGTCTCATCCCAGATGCGGGAAGCCTCACGCAGTACCCTGGGAGCAGCCATATCTGCGGGTATGCAGCTGGGAGAGCCCCTGGGTTCCGTATTCGTCAGCACGGCAAGAACAGCCTTTGTACGATCGATGAACCTGACAGCAGCAGTCTGCGCAGGCGCCGTTCTCCTGGTAGCCGTCTTCGTTGGCATAAGGCTGCGCACAGTCAAATAAGTCCCTCCCCATCCCGTCAAACTCAAAGCCACACCACCTTCTGCTCGGAGATATGTTCCTGCCCTATAATATCCCGATACAGCTCCGGCCTGCGCGCCTGAATATACCTGTACCCACCGGATCGCTTTAGCTTCTCCGGCGTCAGCGTAGCCGTAACGAACTGATCCCCCAGCTCAGTGCACTCTGCAAGAATGTCGCCGAACGGATCGATGATCATCGAGCGGCCGTTCTTCAGCTGATCGTCGTCCATGCCGATGGCATTGGCAAAAACGCAATAAACGCCATTGTCATAAGCCCTTGCGGGCAACCACTTCATGAGCCAGCCCCGCCCCTTCATGCCTTCGAACTCCAGCCGCAGAGACGTAGGATCGTTCTCTCTGTTCTTCCACAGCAGGGGGTCGACAAAGCCCGCCCCCGGCCGGGTAGACGGCGTACACATAGTGACATGCGGCATAAAAATAATATCGGCTCCCAGCAGCCGGGTCGCCCTCACATTCTCAATGACGTTATTGTCATAACAGATGAGTATTCCGCACTTCCACCCAAATAGCTCAAAAACGCAGTATGCATCACCCGGCGTCAGATAAGGATTGATAAAGGGGTGCAGCTTTCTGAACTTCGCCACAAGCCCCGTTTTGTCTACGCAGACATAGGCCTTATAAAGGTGGTCTTCCTCGTCCTTTTCAAAAAGACCGGCAAGCACCACCATGTCGTATCTGGCTGCGATATCCGTCAGCCGGCGTATGGAAGGGCCATCCGGTATACGTTCGGCGAGCTCCACCATCTGCTCCCTCGAGAGCTTACGCGCAAACGTATATCCAGTCACTGAACATTCGTGAAAAGCGATGACGGCCGCCCCTTTCCGGGCTGCATCCGCCGTCATTTGTTCGATAGTATCGAGATTGTAGGTTTTGTCCCCACTCCGATGCTCGAACTGGGCGGTAGCGATAACAAACTTTTTCATTGAACAAAAATGGAAAAACTCCAGGACTCAAAATTGTACAAACGCGACAACCCGACCCTCCTTTCCCACCGGCCATTCCCGGGCACCCATCATTGCCCCCTATCCCCTCATTTGTAAAAAATTCACCGCCAGCGGATCAGTCTTTTTCAGATATTGCGAAGGCGTGAGCCCCGTGATCTGCTTAAATTCCCGGATAAGGTGAGCCTGATCATAATAACCGCTGTCATAGGCATAGCCGGTGAAACGCGAACCCTCCGGCAAATGCTTTAAAAAAACATGCGCACGCACAATATTGCAATATCGCTTCGGATTAAGTCCGACCGCAGCCATGAACTGACGCTCCAGCTGTCGCTTATGACACCCAAGCCCATCCGCAAGCTGACCAACAGTGATCAACCCATTATTTTTTTGGATCACCTGCAATGACGCTTCGACCAGCGGATTGCCAGCCAGTGACCGCTCCCCGAGCAGCCGCCCGAAGAAATCCTCCACAAGGTCTATAGTTTCCCTTACCGTCGAAGCATCGGTTACCCCACACTGTAAGCTAATCCCCTGACCGCCAAAAATATCACCAAGCGAAACAACTTTATCCCTTAGCTCCCCTGCAGGTAGTCCCAACAGTCTGTTGAAGCCATCCGGCCGGACAACGACGACAAATAGCCGGGCGGGGCCATGACAATCAATATCCTTATATTCAGTGATCTGGCCGTAGATAAAGGCATCGGGAAGACGCCGGCCATCCAGGGTCAGCGGGGAAGAGAAATTAAAAACCACACCTGTATTACCATCGGGAAAAAGACGAAGCCGATGCAAGTAAACCCCGTCCCCCTCAAGGAAAAGATAGTGCCGGACAAAGCCGGAAAGCTGTATAGAAGGAGCTACCTGCATTCACAGCAAAGCTAGCGACTTATTCTGATACCATTCAACCGCATCCTTTAATAAAACTCCTCCCTTATCCTGACCAGCAGGTCCTCTCCCAGCCGGACCTCCGGCGCAGCCGGCAGATCACTTCGTAGGTAGGCCTCCTCGATCCGTAGCATCTTCTCCTCCACCATATCCATCAGCTCCTCATAGGCAAATTCTCCGCCCCGGATACGAAGCAGGAATTCCCTGTCTTCCCGATACACGATTACCCGCCGGTACAACGCGATCTCTTCTGCCATATTCAGCAGCCGGAAAGTATGCATCATATTCTTGGCGTCATAGTTCTTCCCGTGGGACAGCGTATTCTGATAGCGCTCCTCATTCCTTTTCTCTACCCATTCCCAATATTCCAGGTACTCCCGGCAATAGACAGAATAAGCATCCTTATTAAAATACATTACCCCCAGCGGCGCAATACTTTTTGCCACCGGACTCAGCTGCACCTCATTGGCCAATGGTCCCGATATGATCCCCCTCATCTCATCCCCCGCCTGCCCCCGGTGATACACCATGTACGCGTCCCTGAAATGCTCCAGCTTCACCAACCCGCAATCGGCTTGTAAAAAACCCTGGGCCGCCAGCCATTCGTGCAATGATACCGTTCCATTGCCACGAACCACATAACAAAAATCCAGCGGCGTCTTACGCTGTTTCTCGAAGGATTGATTGATCTTCTTATTCAACCCCTTCGCCTTCTTTATCTGCAACTTTGCGTAGCCAGCAAACGTGTCGAGACACAACCGGGAAAGAAAATCTTCCGGCCGTACCAACGCCATCAATGGATGACGGAATAGCACACACTCCTCCGACACGCTGATCAGTTCCAGAATATTAGGGTTGTTCTTGCAAAGGAGCTCAATAAATTTCCCAACCTCGAAAAAGGTTTCGTCATTGCTTTCATTCGCCACCTGGTCCGTATAGTTCAGTCCATACAGCTCCTTCTGTGGCAACACAAAAATGCCCTTGATATCTGTATCCGAGGATGGCAGCGACAGATTGTACGCCCGGCTCCCGCTGATGCCCTTCAATAGCAAATGCTGCGGCTCCCGTATTAATTGTTCAAATGTCATTGATCGATATATTTCCTGAATAGTTCATCCAGTTGCTCCGTATCGTATTTCACCGGCGGTATCCGGTCTATTTTCTCTTTACAGTATTCCAGCGTCTGACGCGTCCATTCCTGCAGCTCAGGTACGGGAGTCATCATGAATTTCTCGTCCACTCCCTTTTTTCTCTCCAGCAATTCATCTACCGCTTCATTCCACCCCCTATCCGCAACCAACGTTCTCAAAACCCCAAACTCCATAGGAGGCACTCCGGCTCTTTCTGTGATCCACAAACACGCCAGCGCCGGCCGCAGCGCATAAAAATACTTCTTCAGCCTTACTAACCCACCCTGTAGATCATTCTCAAAGGTATTCCGGGCCATAGACAAATAATGATGCCCGCCGGCCCTCCGGGAAAAATAGACATCCATCAGCCCGCGCAGCTCTGACGCAAACCCCGTCGCTTCCTTATACACTATCGGGGATTGCAACCATTCATACAGGACTGCATTTGATTTTAAGAACAGCTGCAACGCCTTTCTGCAATCCCAGCCACCAATATCCAGCACTTCATTTACCGGCAATTCGATCACGTCGCTTCTCTCCCTTATGCTCAGATAATGATTTCTTGATTGCATATAAATAAACCGTACATCATAGTCGCTGTCGGGCGAAGCAAAACCCCAGGCACGGCTGCCGGATTCGCAGGCGTACAGGATCTTTACCCCATTATGTAGTTCAATTCCGTCCAGCTTCTCCTGAATAATGCGCTTCATATAGTAATCATCATAATTTTTTCATACACTCCCTCAATATCCCAACCGCCCTCTCCTGCTCCCCCTCATCCAGCGATGCAAACCCCATTCTTATCCCAAAATAATTCCTCCCCGGCGGATTATAAAACCTCCCATCACTGATATCCAACCCCTTTCCCGCCGCCAGTTCCGACAATCTCGCCAGATCCACCCCCGGCCACTTCACCCACACCGCCATCCCCCCTTCCGGTCGCCTGAACTCGACCCTTCCCCCAAGCTCACCCTCCAGCAAGTCGCAAAAATGATCCCGTCGCTGGCGATATGTCCGCACAGACTTATGGATATGCCGGCTGGCCGTTCCATTCCGGAACAGCTCCGCCATCGCCAGCTCCATAAAAGCGTCCCCCTGAAAGTCAATAATAGCCCGCCTTTTTGCCGCCAGCTGTATAAAATCCTCCGGCCCTGTCATAAATCCGAGACGTACCGCGGGCACCAGCGTCTTGCTCAGCGTCCCTACATAAATGACATTCCCATAGTGATCCAGGCTGGCCATCGGCAATACAGGATTGGAATCATAATGGAAATCATAGTCATAATCGTCTTCGATGATCGCTATCCGATAATGGCGGGCCAGCTCCAGCAGCTGTATCCGTCTCTGCGGAGACAACCGCACCGTGGTTGGACTGTGATGATGCGGCATCACATACAGCAGGGATATTTTCTTCTTCTTGCAAAGTCTTTCTACCGCCGGCACATCGATACCCTGATCGTCTACCGGAACCCGGTTAAGTATCGCTCCCAGCTTTTCAAACGTCTTGTTCGCATAGGCATAACCCGGCTCGCCCACCACCACCTGGCTTCCCGGCTTCAACAGAACATTCGCCGCCAGGTATGTCCCCATCTGCACCCCTCTGGTGATCATCAGACTGCCCTTGCCGATATGAAGCCCCCTCGTATCATTGAGATAGGTCATCAGGACACCGATCAGATAGTCTGTCCCCATCGGCGAGCCATACTGCATATACTGACGAAAGGACGGCAGACCCGACAGGCTCCTCACTTCTCTCAAAAAAACGTCCATTGGCGCAAGCCGGCTATCAGGAAAACCATCGTCGATAAAAATATTTCCGGGCCTCCGCTTCCTGTCCAGAACACCTCCTTCATTGGCATACACCAGCTCAAAATTGGCCGCCGCAACGGCACCCTTACCAACAGCCGCAGCCTTCCCCTCACCCCCGACCGCAACCGCATCTCGATCATTCCCACCCCGTCCGTCCACCCGGCTCCAACCTCCACTCCCCTGGACCCCCGCACCTCCATCCCATCCGATCCCCCTCCCAACCTTCACCTCCGGCAGGTCCGACGCCACAAAGATCCCCTTCCTCGGCAGAGCCTCGATCCATCCCTGGGCCTGCAGCTCATCCAGCGCCGCCTTTATTGTATTCCGATTCACCCCCAGAAGCGCCGATAATTCCCTCGTCCCGGGCAGCTGCGATCCCCGCCTCAATACCCCCGTCCGGATATGATGGACAAGGGCATTGGCGATCTGAAGGTATACCGCGGTATCCCCGGACCTGTCGATAACGATCAGTCGGTCAAATGGTAATATCTGGGCCATCTACTATATAAAAACTGGACCATTTTACTGGTCCAGTAAAGTTAGATATTTGTTTTGAAATAATTCATGATATATGAACAAAGCCATCACACAGCTCTACCTCCGCCTGGCCATGGGATCGGGCTTCACCGTCCTTGGCCTGGACCGTCTCGGTGCCTGGGGCCCCAACGGCAAACCCTGGGTCAGCTGGGGCGACTGGCGCCACTTCTCCGCCTATGCGCACGAAGTAATGGGTTTCCTCCCCGGCGGGCTTGCAGAGATACTGGCCGTCCTGGCCACCATTGCCGAGATTTCCATTGGCATCCTTCTGCTCCTCGGTCTTTTCACCCGCCAGGCAGCCATCGGCAGCGGTGTGCTCACCGCCAGTTTCGCCGTCGCTATGGCCATCAGCTATGGCATCACATCACCTATCAATTACTCTGTCTTTACCGTCAGCGCCGCAAGCTTCCTCCTCAGCGTGCAGCCCGGATATCGCTGGAGCATAGACGCATTGATCAGCAAAAAACGCTAGAACCATGTCCCTCGTCACTACCTACCGCGACGCCTTCCAGGGCCTCAATCGGCAAACGTATCTACTCAGCCTCGTCATCTTTATCAACCGCTGCGGCACGATGGCCATTCCTTTTATGAGCATCTATGTCACAGAACGCCTGCACCGCAGCCTTGCCGATGCAGGCCTGATCATCACGCTGTTCGGCATCGGCGCAATAGCCGGCTCCCTCTTCGGCGGCTACCTCACCGGCAAACTGGGCTTCCGCCAGGTCCAGATCATTACCGCGGCCCTCAGCGGTCTGCTCTTCATCGGCTTTGGTCTCGTCCACAACTTCTGGGTTCTGTGCGCCCTCTGCACCGGCGCAAGCCTTTTTGCAGAAGCCTTCCGCCCCGCCAACTATGCAGCCATCACTACCTACGCCGCAGAAGGGACCATCACCCGCGCCAACGCGCTGAACAGGCCGGCGACCAACATTGGGTTCGGCATCGGCAGCTCTCTGGGAGGCATACTCGCCGCCTTCAACTATCAGTGGCTCTTTTGGGGCGAAGGAGCCAGCTACCTGCTCGGCAGCGCCCTGATTATCGTCCTCTTACCCAAAACAACCCCAGGCGCCGCAACACCGCTGCAGACTGCCAGCTCAGCCAAACAGCCCTCCATCTTCACCGACACTGTCTTCATCCGTTTCCTGCTCCTGGCAACGGTCTACACTACCTGCTTCTTTCTCTTATTCCGGCTGGTACCCATTTATTGGAAACAGGAGTGGAACATGGGGGAATCGACCATCGGCATACTGATGGGACTCAATGGTATAGTAGTCGCCTCTTCCGAGCTCGTGCTGGTCCGCTATTTTGAGAAACACAAACCCAATATAGCCGCGTATATCGCCGCAGGAGTGGCCCTCACCGCATTGGGCTATCTGCTGCTCATCCTCCCCGGCAGCTTCCCCCTCATTTCAGGAGCCGTCTGCGTCCTGTTGATCACTGCCGGCGAGATGCTGGCCATGCCCTTCATCGGATCTTTCGTCCTGCAGCGGGCAAAAAAACACAACATCGGCAAATACTCAGGAGCCTACGCCCTTTCCTGGTCCATCGCCCGCATCGCCGGCCCCGCCCTGGGTTCGATCATCGTCGAGCGCTACAGCTTTTTCACGCTCTGGATAGCGTTGATCGCTACCTGCCTCGCCTGCGCCCTATTGTTCTATCAGTTCGACCGCAACGGCGCAACCCGCGCCCTCGCAGCCTCGTAACCCACGCCCTGGTCCCCTGATCACCCCGCTCGCTCCTTCCAGCGGCCCCTTACCTCACAGCGGCGGCTTCCAGACCTCACTCTGGCGGCGCAAAACCCGCCGGGCCACTGCCACCAATACGTGAAAGACATACAGACTTATGCAATCCGGACCCTCCTGCATCTATATTGTAAACCCCGACGTATGAAGCCACGTATAGAGCTTGGAATACCTACCCCCTGTCACGAAAATTGGGCGGATATGCAACCCGCTGAAAAAGGCCGTCACTGCGCCGCCTGTCAAAAGACCGTCGTCGATTTTACGGCCATGAGCGATACAGAGATCATTCGTTATATGTCGCAGGCCGGTCACAACGTCTGCGGCCGTCTGACCTCCCATCAGATCAACCGACCCCTCGTCCCCCTTACCCCGCCGCAAAAGAACAAACTACCCGCCTGGCCCCTGCTCCTCACCAGCCTCCTGCTTACCCACGACGAGTCACAATACCGTCGTCAACCCATCCCGCAGGAACAACAGGATCGAAAACCACCACAAATCGACGACAACTTCACGATTTTAGGAACGACACTCTCAAATATCATCCCCGATACCGCGGTCGTCGATACCATCTTCGCCCCCGAACTGACAATGGGTGACATTGTTTTAGCTCCGCCCAACGATCTCGTTCCATCAGATTCCACAAAACCCGATACATCCACCTGTGCCAAAACGGAGCCCCCCTTGGTCATGGGTAAGCCAGACCTCATCCCCATCAAACTGGATTCTCCCATTCAAACCATTATTGATACCGTAAAAAAGATCATCACAGACACATTCTCTATCCTCCCCCAAAAACAATTCCTCCCTGATCAACTCTTACCCCCCGCATTTACCGTCTACCCCAACCCCATCCGCCGCGGTTCTGCATTCCACATCTCCTGGCAGGCCGGACCGGGCAGATATCAGGTGAGCCTCTTCAGCTCTTCAGGCGCGCTGATACAGGCAACAACACTGGATATCACCGATAAACAACAGATCGGCGAGTGGCAGCTCCCCACAAATCAACCCACAGGCATCTATATCCTTCGCGCCGTGCAACAGGGACGCAACAACGTATACGCCCGCGAGGTGGCAGTGCAATAAATATTCGCTATTTTGCGGTCTAGAATCAAGGTATATGTTGCGGGAGAGGTTGATCTTTTTTCTTTTATTCTTTGCTGCCGGTTGCGGCAACAACACGCAGCACCAGACGCCAGCCCCGGCAGTAACCGATTCGCCTCAGCTGGCAACCACCAAACAAAAAGCCATCTCCTGTGAATCCGGCATCCCTTCGCGTTTCGCGGCCGCAACAACCACAACGCAACAGTCAACCAATCCGGCCGTAAACACCCCGCCCCCAGGTACCCCCCATCCCGGCATGGTCTGGATCCCCGGCGGCGCCTATCGCATGGGAGGCGACAGCAAAGAGGCTCAACCCGACGAATACCCAAAACATACCGTGACCGTCGCCGGTTTCTGGATGGACAGGACCGAGCTCACCAATGCACAGTTCGGCGCGTTCGTCAAAGCCACCGGCTATATCACAACCGCCGAAAAGAAACCCGAATGGGACCAATTGAAAAAACAGCTCCCTCCCGGGACGGCCACACCCGATGAAAGGCTTCTCGTCGCCGCTTCGCTGGTCTTCTCCCCTCCCGACCACCCCATCCCTCTCGACGACTACGGCCAGTGGTGGGCGTGGAAAAAGGGAGCAAGCTGGAAACACCCACAGGGTCCCGGCAGCAATATCGAGGGAAAAGACAACTACCCCGTCGTGCACATCTCCTGGTACGACGCCACGGCCTACTGCAAATGGGCCGGGAAAAGCCTGCCCACCGAAGCCGAATGGGAATTCGCCGCAAGGGGTGGCCTGAAAAACAACGTATATCCCTGGGGTAACGAAGGCGTCAATTCGGGCAAACCCAAGGGCAATTTCTGGGATGGCCATTTCCCGGACAGGAACACGGAGACCGACCACTACTATCACACGGCCCCCGTCGGGTCCTTTGCACCCAACGGCTATGGACTCTATGATATGGCGGGGAATGTGTGGGAATGGTGCGCCGACTATTATAACAACAACTACTATAGCACCTCCGACGGCCTGACAGACCCAAAAGGTCCCGCTAAAAGCTATGATCCTGACGAGCCCTACGCCACCAAACGCGTCATCCGTGGCGGTTCCTTTCTTTGCAACGATTCCTATTGTTCGGGCTATCGCGTATCACGCCGCATGAAAAGCACCGAGGACTCCGGCATGGAGCACCTGGGCTTCCGCTGTGTCTCACACCGCTGAATGCTCCCCTGAGCGAGTCCCCCGTCGGCTGGCCCCTCAGCGAGCCCCTACTCCACCTTCGCAGCCGGCCTTCTATTCTTCCCCTCCTGTCCCGTCAGGTCATCCCCAAGGTCCGCCCGGGCCTCATATTAGTCTCCACAAATCCTCCCACCCCGCCGGTTCGCCCGCTCCGCCCATCATCCGCGCGATCATCGTATACACGTCTCTCTTCCTCAAACCCTGCTTCCGCAAATATTGAACAGAGGTATCCCCCGCCGACTTCGACAACTTCCTTCCCCCTTCCGCCGTCAGCAAGGCATGATGATAAAAACTTATAGCTCCAAAATCCCTTCCCAGCTTCCCTGCCAGATAATGCTGCGCCACCGTCGATGCCCAGAGATCCTCTCCTCTTATGACCAGGTCGACACCAAAAAAGAGGTCATCTATGACCGAGCTCAACTGATAAGCCGGAAACCCATCCCGCTTCCGCACCACAAAGTCTTTCATCCCCCCCGGCACCCCCGCTTTCACAACATCCCCGGACACCAATCTAATCTTCACTTCCTCGTTTCCCGTCCTCAATCTCCAGCTCACATTCTCCGCGTCAAGCGATATCCCTTTATCCCTGCACATCCCGGGATAGACGCCGTCAGGGCGGCTCTTCAATATCTGCGCCCTAGAACAGCTGCACGCAAACACCTCTCCGCGTTCCCTTAAGACCCCGAGAGCCTCCCGGTACATCTCCAGGCGATGCAGCTGTGACCATTCCCGCTCAAACTCCTTCGCATCCCGCGGCCCTTCCTCCCAGGGCAGTTCTAAAAAATTCAACGTATCAAAAATATCCTGCACATATTCGGCCTCCACCCGGTCGCGATCCATATCATCGATCCTCAACAATACCTTCGCTCCCCACTCCTTTGCCATCCCAACGGTCCTCACAAACGACAACACATTCCCCAAATGCAAAAACCCACTCGGCGTGGGTGCAATTCTTGTCTTCCTGTATGTCAGTTCCCCCTCCATCCCCACAAACATCCCCAATTTCCCCCAACAATCCATCACTTCTATCACTTCTTCACTACGTCAACCCACTACCCAACTTTTTTACCGCTCAATTTGTTTATTCCCCCGTCCTTCCCCTATCTTTGCACCCCCAACAAATTACAAAGTACGGATCGGTAGTTCAGTTGGTTAGAATGCCGCCCTGTCACGGCGGAGGTCGCGGGTTCGAGTCCCGTCCGGTCCGCGAAAGCGCCTTTTCAAGGCGCCTTTTTTTATGTGCAAAATCGGTCAAAATTCACTGAAATCGGGCATCTTCAAAACTTTCCATTTCAAGTTAGCGCAACAGATATCAAACTTTTCGGGTAGGAAATGGGTTTCCTACCCGCGGTTGTAACTTTATTCCTACCCTCGGAGATTGTAAAGATTTTTTAGGGCTCCATTTATCAACCTAAGAAAATTGTGTGTTATGAAGGTTAGTGAAAATCTCTCTATTACATTCCTGGTTGAGAAACCGGAAATGTCCAAAGACGGCCGTGTACCCATCTATGCGCGGATCACCTACAACGGTCAGCGTGCGGAAATATCCTTAGGTGCGCGCATTTTCCCGGAGCAATGGGATAAGTTGGCCTGTCG
>Ga0105239_10003337_pt1 | contig 19742 bp, 16 predicted proteins | sample KBSC44metaG_FD_92761 | JGI IMG/M metagenome (GOLD analysis project Ga0105239, IMG submission 92761) | Corn rhizosphere microbial communities from Kellogg Biological Station, Michigan, USA - KBS C4-4 metaG | ecosystem: Host-associated > Plants > Roots > Rhizosphere > Soil | place: Michigan, USA...
CTTCTTCTTCTTCTTCTTCTTCTTCTTCTTCTTCTTCTTCTTCTTCTTCTTCTTCTCTGACAACAGCCGATTGAGTTTGAGGATATCAAAGTCTACAATCGTTGTTTGCCCTCCCCAATAATGGATCCGCCATTTGTTCCAATGACAAGGACCCGATTGACTCGGGATTATACCACTCCCTCTGACGACGAGGTTCGGCCAATGTCAGCCACGAAGAACCAGACTGCAACGAAATCTATGGAAGGAACACAGGATACTTCCACACTCAGACCCAGTCACGAAGTGAGGTCAGAGTCGTCCAGATCTAACGATGGCAGGAACAGCGCTCTGAGAAGTAATGCCACAAAAAGCCCACAGCATAGTCGAGAGTCGTCAGACGTTCGCAGTTCGGAAACTGCAATCCCCAATGGCCAGCCGGAGGACAAAGAGAACCTCGAAGAGCTTCGCAAACTCGACTTCAACCTCGACTCAATTGACGAAAAGAGCTCGTACACACCTTCCATAAGCACCTTCTCGCGGGCTTCTCATACCACCACTATTACCGTCTCCTCCTCAACCAAACTCCCCGACTTCTTTGCGCAGGAAGTCTTCCAGACCGTACTCCACAATCCCACGACGTCCCATCAACTCCTTAAATACAGTCAATCACGACTGTGCGGAGAGAATTTGGAATTCCTTGAAAATGTTGATAGATACAACAATCTTCTGAACGAAGTCGCGAAAAGCATGTTTGAAATTCATCGCAACTATATCTCAGTGAATGCGCTGAACCAGATCAACATCTCAGAGAATGTACTCGTGAGGGTCAACAAGGACCTCAAATCCGCTTTGACCAACACTCTACCAAAGCTTGAATCTGTGTTCGTCGACTCGCAGAATTCTATCGAAAGATTGGTTGCTGAGGACATCTATCCACGATTCGTGCGGCATCAAATGACCATGAGTGCCGCAAAGGCGTTGGCGGGTGACCGAGGCAAATATGCTGGTCTGGGCGATTGCTTCGTCCTGACCGATCCTAGCAAAGCCGACAACCCCATCGTCTACGCAACTGACGGCTTCGTCAAAGTCACAGGCTATCCCCGCAACGAAATCATACCCAGAAACTGTCGGTTTTTGCAGGGTCGAGCTACAGATCCCGCGGCCGTCAAGCGGCTACGTGAAGCCCTCAGCGCAAGGGAGGAGATCGTGGAATTACTTCTCAACCATAAGAAGACGGGCGAGCCCTTCTGGAATCTATTATACATGACACCTCTATTTGACGCCACCGGAAACGTGGTGTTCTTTCTGGGAGGCCAGATCAACTGTTCAACAACCGTCCACAGCCAATCGGATGTTCTACGCATCCTTGCAACGTCCAACGACACGGATGAAAAGGCTGCTGAAGGGGTAATGTCCACCCAACCACAGAAAGCCCAATCACGCGCAAGCAAATTCCTAGCCTCGTTCAGGAGCAAGAGTGGGATGATCGAACCGCATCTAACACCTGGCATGGAGGACAAACTCCTGAACAAAATGGAGAACGAGAAGATGAATCTAAGAAGGCAGATGGATACCTTCTACACCGCCTACTCAAAGGTACGTCCCATCATCCCCAATGTTGCTTCCCCCTTGTGCCCTCTTCTCCACGCACTGGATCCTTCGGACGAACCAAGTCCCATAAATACCAAACAAAAAGGTAACCAACCACATCTCACAGTTCCTGGTGATAAACTACTCAACCTTCTACATCTCATTCCACTCGACGGGAGTCGCGACCATGCTGTACCCGGCACGACCGACGCCGAACAACCCGGTCTCGCAGATCGTCGGCATGGACATCTTCCGCTGGCTGTCCATCCACTCGGCGTCCAAGCTGAGCGGCGAGTATAAATCACGCGTGCGTGCCGCCCTGAAGCTGGGCAACGCCATCTCCGTCGACCTCATCATGTGCACGCGGAGATACATGGGCTTCGAGAAGTTCGCCACCCATTGGACGCCCCTGAAGAACGAGGCGGGAGAGTTGGCGTTTGTTATTCTCACGTTGGGTAGCTTCCAGGATTGAAGTCTGTTTACGGATGTGCGTGAGGGCCTGAGTTGTGTGTGGATCGAAGTTTGGATCTACGCTATGATTTCGATCATCCACAATGGCGTAGGATCGGATCTTTCTTTTTTGATTATGGTGTTATCTTGGGAGATGACACGTCTTTCTCAGGGCGGATGCTGTGAGCGTTTCTAGCTTGCTTTCCGGGGGGGAGGGGGGGTGGCGTTGGTGGGATTTTTGGTTTCGATTTTCGATTTTTTGACTACCATTATTTACCGACCACAGATACCACATATGCACGCGCTGTTATTGTCTTTTACTTTGGTGGACTGATTATTTTGTGCCATGCATGCAGCTTGTTAGACAGTAGTTACAAAAAGAGAGATATAGGTGGCTGGGTGGCTGGCCGTGTGATTATCGACAGTCATGGAGATGTTAACAATGAGCGAGTGTGTACCTAAGTAGATAGATAGGTAGGAAGTAATTCATCAAATCACGACACATACATAACCGGCTACAGAGCTACAGCTGCCGAGCTTCCGGTCCTTCACTGGGTCAGTAATCTGTTCTCGCGCTTCTACGTCAAGCTTCAGTTGGATTGAATGAGTCCGACTGACCGGTAGGTATGTATGTATATAGCTCGATAAATCAAAAGGAATTCGTAGCCAGCGTAATAGTAACTAGGTTAGCATGGACCCGGCATTTTTTTTACTAATTGAACGAAACCAGGCACATCGTACATATGTAGCATGATATAGTACCACGACAACAACGGGACAATGTATATATATTCGTGTTGTACACTACCCACGTACATGGATCGATAACAGAGACATTCTTCATCAGTCCACCGCCGCACACTCGACCCACACTGGGCCGAGATCTAATTATCCAAAGTTTATCCGGCCGGTAATCCAGGGGGCAAAGATCGCGGCAGTTGGCTGACCTGTTTCGTCATCAGCCTCGTTCCGGTTCGCATCACATTACATCCAAAGACACAGTTTGCCCGACGCCGTGCCGGCCGCTACCCAATCCTTGGTGGGGTGGAAGACGGCCACGGCGGGCACGGCCGTGATGCCCTCGCCGCCGAGCTGGGCTAGCTGTGTGCCATCGGCGCTGTAGATGTCGACGAATCTGTATTTGGTGGAGAAAGGTGAGTTAGGAGATGAAATTATGGAGATAAATGAGATGGCCAAAGGGGGGAGGGGGGGTTGTGAAGGAACGAGGGAGGTTTGGCGTAGACATACCTGTTCATATTTCCCAGCACGAGTTTCTGGATACCGTCTTCGGGGTAGCGTTGCCAGAGGGGGCGAAGGATGGTGACCCAGCGACCGCTGCGTAGGACATTCGTTATTAGTTAGGGCGCGGTAAGATATTGAAGGACGGAAGGGGGAAGGGGAGGAGACGCCGGACTCATGTCATTTATCTCTCTGTACTGTACTTACGTCTGGTTGTTATGCTTGACCACGACCTCAGGCTTCATGACATCGTCCTCGAGCGTCGTGCCTGCCTTCCAGGTATTCATGCTTTCAAGCGTGTTCGTGCCAGCCCTGCCGTGAACACCGAACGAGTGGATCTTGATCGTGTCGTCGTAGCTAGTTGTCGCGACTTGACCCGCCGTGTTGAACGCCGCGTGGCTCACGCTAAGTCGAGATTCGTGCTCGCCAACCATCGTGGGCAGCTTCTTCGTTATCTTCCGCAGATCCCAGAGCCGCATGAACCTGTCGAGGGACGCGGTCGCTAGGTAATGTGGCGCAGAGGGGTTCAGTGAGAATCCGCCGATTTTCTTCTCAGAGAGCTGGTACAGCTCGACAGTTGAGGGGGATTGGCGGGTGTCGTAGCGTCCGAAGCTGCCGTTTAGGGTCGTGAAGTACAGCATGTTTGGATCCGATGTGGCCATGTCGATGCCAGAGATCGGCTCGTCTTCTTCCCTGGATGTTGGGCCGTAGACCTCGATGGCCACGCCCTTTTGTAGGTCTGTTGCTCGGATTGAGGAGTCATAGGACGCAGTGTACAGTGTTTCTGGCTTCGAGGAGTGGGTGTGCATGGATGAGATGGTTCTGGTGTGGGGCTTTATGGTGGTGATCTCGGGGTCAGGGTGGTCTTCTTCTTCGTCATCTCCTTCCTCCTGCTTGACAGCTTTCGCAGGCCGCTGTGATGCGTCAACGATCCCTAGATTGCCCATCTTATCTGCCGCAAAGACGATGGGCTTCGTCGCGGTGGGATGGAATGCCATCGAGTACACCCGTTCAGGTGTGATCTTGATCCGGCTGGGGTCCCATGCATCCCAGATCTCCAGCGAGGACATCCTCTCGCGGAGTTTCTTGAGATCTTTGTCTGTCGTCTCCTTGATGTCGGCATCGTCAAATGTCCGCTCATACGGTTTCGCCACGCCCTTGAGGATTACATCCATGCCAATCAACCCAGTGATTCCGCCATCTGCGAAGTTGAGATCCCCTGTAACCCTTTGCCTCTTCTCTCTCTCCACTTCTTTCGCCCGCTCGTACTCTTTCTCAGCCTTCTCTTTGGCGAGCTCGCTATCCGCCTGTATTCCTGCCAAACGACTCGACGTCCTTCGCGGTGTGACATCGATCTCTTTCTTGACACGCTTTGCCGGTGGCTGCTTGTGCTTTGCTGCTCGCTTTGTACCGCTCCCGCTCTGAGGACCACCATTTGCCGGTTTCGAGTAGAGCCCAGATGCCGCCGCTTCTAGGGTCAACTTTTTGAGCAGGGCATCGCGCTCAGCGATATTTGCTAGGCGTTGCTTCTCGAAGTCGGATTGTTCAACTGGAACAGGGCCTCGGGCCATTTTCTTGCAACCTTTACTCTTCAGATTGAAGAACGTAGCTGGTGCAGATAGACCTACACAAGATGTAAATCGTGAATGCGAAGACTAGTCATGACACGATTCCGTCAGCCGTTCGACGCGTCTGCGCCAGCCTACGCGTAAAGTGGTTTTTGGCTTATCTAATAAGCTACTTCGGTACCCCTCACCCAGCGGGTGACAGAATTCGTGGAACACGCTCCCCCAATTATATAAGTTCTCCTCACCAAAATTGGGGGAGAGTGTTCCACGAATTCTGTCACCCGCTGGGTGCCCCTTGGGTGCCCCTACCCCTCAGCCCCGCCCCCTTCTGCCGCTGCTCCAACCTGGTTTTAGATCATTCAATTCACATAATGCAACATTACCGCGTGGTGCCCGCCAGGTCAAATAATCTAGATGCATAGCTGTTAATTCATATTCACTAGCGCTCAATCGTGCAACATACGTTTGGTGCAATGGTCGGCTTTAGTTACTATTGCCTTGCCATTGTGGAAGGCGGGTGTAGAGCTTTGAGGAGGAGGGACTATTCCATCCTAGATGTCTTTGATACCACAATCTGGCTTACTGCATTCCATAATTCTCTCATATCCAAAAGCGCTTGTTGTGGCACGACCCTATGAATCTCTGATTCAAGCACCGCTTCTGACATAACCTTATGTTGCCAACATATTCGAGCAATTTGATGCCTAAACCATGTTCTGTTCTTTTTATGGTAGGCCGAGCTATTCCATCCGACATATAGAACCCACAGCAATATTGACAACCCTGGCCCAGTTAAGATGTCGGTCCAGGAAGTCTTCGGGCTGCGAGACTCTTCGGTCGTTCGATAACCCCCTTCTAGTTCGTCGGGTGTTTCTAAAATCGTTGACAGATGGAGTCTCAGCCTACTGCCCAATTTGTAGAAGAAAACTGGTGCCACAAGATCTCGGAAGGATGAATAGGAGAGAATGATCGCAGCGCAACCAATAGAACGAACTATAGGTGCGCTCCAGAGGAAGTCTGTCGAGCGAAAGGGTTTCATTTCCATGTCAGCGACGTCTTGAAGTTCTGCGATGGTATGCTCAAGACTCCATAGCAAATCGGCGAAGCGTTTGCAGATCGCCTCATCGCGATCATCAAGCAATGAGAGCTTCATTTCTGTCAACTCTCGTAGCGCTTGAATGATTTGGGCAACCGGAGATGGCAGAATTTGCAATCTTCCGGCATCCGAAGATATCCGTTTAGCGCCCGTGCTTTGGTTGAACTGGTCGACAAATTCAGGCGCCATTTGCGATCCGATAGTGCTCGAAAAGGGTAAATCTAGGCTAGGCCTTGTATCATGAAGGGACGAGTGCAGTAAATCAGCCCATGCTGCCACTCGCTGGATATGCCGATTGGTTTTCAGAGAGTTGATCCCTCCTCGCAAGGCAATCAATCTGGAGAGTCCTCTAGAATGATGTTTTTGGACCTCAGAAGACCAGTCGAATCCGTTATCCGAAGTTGATAGGATGGCGACAGCTCCAATAGTAGCATCACTTACTGCTTGATCGGGATCGCTTAAGCGATGCGCAATTAGCTTAATGGCCTCTCCTCGATGCTTGAAATACGTTTGCGAAAGATTGTAGGAGAACAGATCTCGGCGGTGAATGGCCACCAGGCCCAAAGTTGCATGTATCATGGCAGGGTCCATGAGAGCGGTAGACAGCCAAAATCCTTCCGGATTGCAGGCATAAGAGTTTGCCCAGAATGAGGTGTGGTAGTATTGAAGCAGGCTCAGCGTTTCCGAGTCTGAGAGATCGATCGAGAGAGTTTGAAAGGGATCCAACATATCTAAATCATGAACAGGGTATATGGTTGGTTGTTGATCATGCTTAGGACTTGCAGCTGAGGCAGCCGATGCAATAATTCGAAGTTTAGGTGGATGGTTTCTGACACTTTCCAGATTTCTTCGCCTCTTTGTTCGGTGTATTGACTTCAAGTTACCTTGCGTTTTCACCGTTCGAAACCTAGTAACATGCGTTTTGATATTGTTAGATATGCTCGCTGGGGAGAATTGCCACTCTGGATCGTTCCTTTGTCTGAGATAACTCTGCATCACCAAGGATCGTAACGGGCGTTGGGTGTCACTATTCAAAGACTTATATGAAATTGGCCCAGTGAGCGTGACGAAATGCAGCTTTTGCTGATTATCGGAATGAGGCATCGTTGTTCCAGGAGATCGCAGGACACTTGAACTCTATCAACCAGGTTAAAGATCACAAAACGTCTGGTTCATGACAAGGAGACTTGGAATTCAATGAGACCTCCAGCTCTCAAGGACATGAAGCCCTGGTTCACAATGGTCCGTCACTATTATAATATCTCAGGAGGCCATGTGCCCAATCGGGCTTAGGTAGGGTCCGCATCCGAGACCGAATAAGTTCGTTCGCCATGTCAAGGATGAGCTTCCACTAAGGGAATGCGACTGCGCGAAATTCTCATGTTCATACTCTGCAATTTCTGTAGGATTAGTGAACGTTTGTGTAGTCAGCAATTACCCATGAGCGCCACCCCTCACCTAGTGAATTCATCCACTGACAAAAACGAAGTCTCCTGTATTTGATTCTACTTCATTGGATGATCTAAACGTGGAATCTCGCTTCTTGGTCGTTAGATAATACTCCACCACGTGAAGCTTATAAATCTTGCATGCTCGCATCGGTCAACGATGACCTAGTAAATGGGTTAAGCATAAGAAGTGCACCAATTCTTAATTGCCCTGCTAAAGGCTTATCTTAAACCTCCGTTCAGCCGTAGTTTGGATTGCGCAAGTCTTCAAAATGGAGGCGTATCCTGCTCTCAAGCAGTTCGACCGTGGTGGCTTTCCAAGTTGCTGACATATGCTAGGAGAAACTTGCAGCAGGTAAGAACATATTTGCAGGCTCGCGTGAAGGACTCTGCATCCCCGAAGCCCATACCGAGCTTGATGGAATAGTCACCAATCTTGTCGTTCTGGATGTTGTAGGGGAGAACTGTTTTTTGGGGCGTGTTACGCAAAGGGAGTGCTTTGTTCAAAGAAGGCTTTGGAGCAATCTCTACGATGGAGTTTCGTTCAACATATCGGCCGAGTTGCGATAGACAGTCGAGAAAAGCAACCATCCCATTATCGAATCGTCGATGGTTCAGTACGCGACCGATGGCCATTTCCCCACTGCTAAATAGGTCTAATGCAGTGACTTTCGGCTCGGGATTTGCTGCTACCGCGTGTGGGGCACGATCGCGAACGTTGGTAGATCTCGTGGCATCCGGGGACTGTTGAGGATATTCCAGCTTTTCGATGCGTGAGGTACTGCCCTGTGGTTTCAGACGGTAACCGCGAAAAGTGTAATTTAGCCTTTCAGCAACAGTAGCAAGGAGGAGAAGGGTCTGTCCCCATGCCGCGTTGATCTCGGCCCATTCGACGCTTTGATTTGGCAGACGGCCCAGACGCAGACCGTTGATAGTGCCAAAGGAGCCATCGTGGCCAATGCAAAAGGTATCATTATAGACATTGGTGCGTTGGAGGCGTTCGAGCTGGTGTTGATCATGAACCAAAGACTCCTGGGCGGATGATAGGTCGGAAGAAGCCTGGTTTAGATGGTCGTCCACTGAATTGCACGAGGTCCAGAAGAATTGTTCCTGGACCTCAGACTGATGCGTCTCATCTTCCAACGTGATCATCTCCGCTTTCAACATCTCTACCTCATTCTCGGTCTTCTCTAGTTGTTCATAGAGAGAATTCAAAGCTCTTTGTGACTCTCGTGTAGTCTGTAAGCCATTCGTACGGGACGCTGAGGCGCTTTGTTGGGTTGTTCTTAAAAAGGACGAATATGCCTCCCTTTCCCTGGTGGCTCCGGCGAATCGCGATTTCATACCAGCAATAAGGATAGAAGTGCACTCGTTACATATGGGGTGATCAATGTCAGAACGCGAGGAGAGAATGGAGTATAGCGCTTCTGTTCTGGCGAGCTGTTGGTACAGGGAAGAATCCATCACATTCTCCTCCTCATTGGAATCTGACTGTCCATTAGGGCTTTGGTTCCTTTTACTAACGTGGTCTTCATCCGGGAAAGCAATTTGAGATTGTGTTATCTCAATAAATGACATGTTGGGCTTGGGGTTGCCTGCGCCATTCCGGAAAGTTGAAGTTGGGTCGTCTTGAGGGGGTGGAATGGTCCTCTTGTGGATAGGTGAAGCGGGGGATTGCGTTGCTCGATCATATAGGCTCTTGCGCTCCTGGGGGTAGTTTAGGGAGGGCAGAGCAGTAGTAGTTTGTATAGATTTTCCTGTCGAGCCTGGCGTAATATAAAGTCAGTTATGAGGTAAAGATCTAGAGCAGCGAATATTCTGACCGACGAGGACATCGAAAGTAGCGGGATTGAGAGCTGCGATGGTCGCATCAGCGCGAATTGGCTGTCTGCACTTTTGACAGTACATTTTGAGGTCATGGTATAAGATCTTATGTGTGAGAAATCGTGGAGGATGTGTTGAACGCTGGTGTTGGTGTTGGCGGCACCTTAGAATCAAATAACGCAAGGCTGCAGTGGCAGTGGCAGTTGGAGTTGGACCTTCCTCCAGATTTATTAGTTTGGCCATCCCGCGGCGTGCACGCGCCACTGCCCCACGGCCACGGAAGGCACGCTGCATGTTGCACGCTCCACGAGACGCGTCTGGGCTCTTTTCGGATCAATTAAATTCACCCCCTCCATGCACCCGTTTCCCATCTGCCCACTACCGCTGCCTCTGCTCCAGGCGACACACTCTGGCTCTACTACTGAATTCAGCGGCCCTGAGAATCTTCCAATCATTCATCATTCATGCTCTGCCGATTGACAAAATGGACGAACCATCGCCCAAAAGACCCCGCCTGTCCATGTTCGCCAACCAGTCCTCCAACGCTCCTCTCGACGAAGACTTGGACGTTCGGCGCTATAAGAATGATCAGCAGCTCAAGTCGAGGTTTGAGTCCATATTTGAGAAATATTCCCAAGACTTTGATGGTATAGGCGATGAAATTGATCTCTTCTCCGGAAGGATTGTGGTCGACAATGGTCATCTGAAATCAATGAGGACTGAAACAGATCTCGGCGTGGACGAGGAGGATGGAAGAGGGAAAGCATTTCTCAGAGCCATGACAGAAGCACCCGATAGCGAGGACTCTGACTTCAACGAGAATGCCGACAATGTCCTTGACAGCATTGAAGAAATCGCCGAAAATGCAGTTCTAATAATCAGCGACAGTGAGAGCGACGATTCAATGTCAACTGACGAGAGTGAAGACGAGTTATTTCGACCGCCACCCTCGTGCACTCCTTTAGCTACTCCTCCAGATTCTCGCGGGAATGAATCGATGCTCAAGTCCGTCCCGGTCTCCATTAAGTCCGAGTCAGATATCGATCCATTGTTCCATGTTCCAGTTAGCCAGCGCGGCTCGAGCCCCGACTCTTTATTCGAAGTTCCATCTCCTCCTCCTAATGAGGCCAATCATTTTAGCTCCCAGAACGGAGATTCCTCGTTGATCGATTCGCCCTTTCCTAGTAATGACCCGGAAGAAGGTGCCATCCTCGCTAGGTATGGGCCAAAGGTGGGCTATGAAGTGATTGGTTTGCTTCAAAGAGAAAGAGAAAACGCCGAAGCACACATCGAACCGGCATGGCGAATCCCTTCAAACGTCATCCCTCCGAACAACTCCACTTCTCCTGCAATAGATCAAAATCCTCCAGATATGCCATCGCTACAACGACCCCAAGATTCGGAAGACCAGGAACCCTTTGGTGTACCCCCTTCGATAACATCTGATTCCCTCTGGAGAGTTCCTACAACAATCCATTCTAACAAAATGGCCGAGAGGGCTAATCGGCGCCGTGTGCTGCGACTACTTCGTGAAGAATCAGAAGATCCGCTTCAAGATGGCTTTGTTAAGCCGCATGAAGACGATGGCAATGGAAATGAAACAGAGAGGGGGCAGGAGAATCGAGACGTCTCTCAAACCCCACTCAATAACGAACCTGATGACAAAATACAGGCTTTGCAACAGGGTCTTTGTTATTATTGTGGCCAGAAATACACGGGTCGCTCTGGAGTGGTCTCCCATTGGACCCATCTCGTCAATCGTTTTTTGGAGCGAGATGAGGTCGATGATGTCCATGATATATCCTACATTCTTACATACCGACAATCGGTGAGGCGACGCCAACGTGGCCAAAGATTGGCCCGGTTGATCGTATCCGACTTCAGGACATTGGTAGAATTACACGAAGGGGGAGGCCTCTCATTTGCTGAAATTGCCGACTGTGGAAAATTGCATACAAGAAAGGGTGGGCCTGGTCTAGCGCTGCTTTATGACAAGTGGCGAACTGCATCAGAGCATGACAAAGGGGCCAAGAACTGGTCGTCAGAGGAATTGACAACTCTGCGTAGACTTTGCAAAGACCCCAAAAGTGATGTCGGGACGTTTCCAACACTGCTCAAAGGACGCTCTGAGACAGAAATAGGAGGCAAATTGGCAGAGATGTGGCTGCGCGAATTGCGAGAGGCTATTCGTCCATCCCAGGACAAGCTCGCCAGCCCAACGCCCTTCGAGGCATCAGCAGGATCCATCAATGTCGATGTTAGCTCAGAAGAGCAGGAATACCGACGAGGCTCAACCGCAGATTCCCTCTTCATCAAGCAAGAGGAGGACGGCGGCGGCGGCGGCGGCGGCGACAACGACATGGAGGAAATGGATGCCGGGCCATATTTGGCATTGTTTCAGGCCAGAGTGTGACCTTCGATTATGTCCTCAAGTGTCGTCTTTGCCTCACCGCCAATGTCCCCAACTTGAGCCCAGAACTTCGAAAGATGGCGCATGCCAGAATCACACAGTATTGTAACAATTCTATGGCCAGGACCAAGTCTGAGAGCTGTCTGCAGTGCGGCCACGCCTGTTAATGAATAATGGTTAGCATATAGTGACAATAATAATGAGCACGAGAAAAGTCGTGCGTGTAATCAACCCAACTCGCCACAGCAAGATCTGTACCTCCGCCGAAGTCTGAATACAAGTTGGAAAGGAAAGAAGCCTTGACACTCACAATTCACCGCACTACTGCTCCCGACGAAAATGCCGTCGTTCTCGACAAGCCACCTCGCCATATTCTTAGCCTGCACATCCGCGACCTTGACTGCATCGTCGATCTCGTCCCTCCCAACCTCAAAGTTCCTCGTCGACCGTGTCAACCCAATCCCTTCGACGACAGTGTCGACCTGGTCCCTGCGCCTCGTCCCCTCACGTTCCAGCCGGTGGAACATCACCCCGTGCTTGACCTTGTTATACAGCCCGCTGCCCTGCGGGTCGGCCAGCACGATCTGGCACCGCGGCAGCTTCGACTTGAGGAAAAGCGAGACACCAGATAACGTGCCGCCGGTCCCCGCACCCGCAACAAACGCATCGATCATCCCGCCTGCCTGCGTGAAGATCTCAGGCCCCGTGCCCTCAAAGTGCGCAGAGTAGTTCGCGTCCGTCTCAAACTGGTCGGCAAAAAGCCCACGACCACGCACCTTCGGATCTGCCGTATGCCCTCTCGCCGCATTCCGCGCGCGGTTCACGAAATGCAGCTGGTCGACGATCGGCGCCGGTTCAACCCTCTCGACCACAGCGCCCAGCTTCAGCAACAAGTCCGACTTCTCAAACGCCTGGTCGCTCGGCATGAAGATATGCGCCTGGTAACCCCGCGCCCGCGCCAACGTCGCCAGCGAGATCCCCGTGCTGCCCACCGTGCCCTCGTAGATCGTGTCGCCGCTGTGTGGGCGCAGCTCGCCCCGCGCCTCTGCGCGCGTGATGATCGAGAGGGCGACTCGGTCTTTTGGTGATTGCCCTGCTCCATTCAGGAACTCGCATTTCGCGAGGATTGTGCAGCCTGTCAATGTGGAGAGGGATTTGATTTCGATGAGCGGGGTGTTTCCGATGGTGGATTCGATCCCGCTGCCTAGCGGGCGGAGTGTTGATAGTGGTGAGGGGGATGGGTCTGAGGGTTTGGTGGATGACAAGCCATCATTGATGGAGGTGAGGTGTGGCGAGGAGGAGCCTCGAGAAAGTTTGGATGTTGATGGCGATGTGTCGTCAACATATCGCTGGTGGAGGTGCTGGAGGATAAGTGCCACCGCGAGACCCGCGCTGAAGCTGAGGATGATCTCTCGGGATAGTCCCCATGACATGCTCAAATGCGGATATTAGGGTTTTTTTTAACAAAATTCCTCTTCCTTTCTTTTAGTTTTATGATGTGAGACTAAATTTTAAAGGCGTAAACTCCTCCGTGGTTGGTTGGTGTTTTCATCCGATCAGGCTCAGCTGTGTAAGCTGTAATCAGGGGATGTAGATATGGTTTTCCTGATAAATACGTCCCACCCTTCAATTTTGTCAAATTTACGCAAATCGCGCACTCTTGATGGCACCTGGATTGCTTTTTGAGTTTCAGGAGTTTGAGTTTGGGGAAGGATTAAATATCTTGAACTTTTATATCTCACGGGTGAACCTCGGGGGAATACCGAACGGACGGGTTTCAGCCTTACCGATCTATCATGGTTTGGAAAACTCCTCGTATTAATAGCTTTCCTATTAAAGTTGGCGAGTGCCTAAGTGTGCAGATAAGCTCATGTGTCTAATCATTCATGGTATCATGGCATAGATGTTCAGATAATAGTAAACATCAGATATGGGGGATTGTAATTTCCACCTTAGACTCCCACCCAAAGAGCAAGTCAGATGTGGCTAGATGTTCACTGTGACAAACATCGCATAAGTGGGCATACCGTATACGTACCCAGACCAGAATACTAGTGCCATTACATCAATTTACCCAAAGCATAAGTAACTCGAAATCCCATCCCCAAGTACAGGCGCCCGCTAATTTCAAATCCGTAATGTTGACAAGGTCCAAATGGCAAAATCGTATACCTGGCGCTAAATTCATAGATTTCTTTTCCCGTCGCTCACAACATTGAATCTCGAGGTATTTGCATTGGTCTATAGTTCGGCGACTGAAAGGGATCTTCCTCTTGTGATAAACTTGAGTATTTAGATGCAGGATATGACGATCTCTGTTGATCAAGATAGGGTGAAACGATGGGTGTCTGTGACAAGCTTCGAAGGTGGTATGGTCCATTTGACGCTCGAACTGGCTGTCCGAACTTCTCTCCTTTCTGCGTGACAGGGACTAATTTTTGCAAGGAGGACCAGCGGCCGATACCCAAATTTTCGTAGGCGAGTCTCTGCACTTGGAAAGCATTATCAAGCTCGTATTGTAGGTGGCGATAGCTTGGAGTGCGACCCCAGCTCTGAATTTTGGCGACGAGAGATGGCAGACAACAGTTCAACACAATGATGAAGAGGCCTAGTCCGATGGTGAAATAGAGGCCGAACACATTGATGGAGTAGTGGTTTGGATCTCGCACAATTTGAGAACCACATGGGTCAAAGTCTCGAAGAAGATCCTCGTCCGGCTTTCTCAGGTATGGCGAGTCCGTGGCCGCTGGGCCTTTCACATAGGATTGTAGTGATCTTTGAATGTTTATGACGGAGTGCTGACCCCAATGGAGAATCTCCTTTTGCCACTGGTCCTTTGGAAGTCCAATATGATCAGTTCGTTGCTCCCCAGCCATGCCAGACGTTGCTTGTAGGAGGTTGGTGCCCATAGCTGCTAGTGTGTACCCGAGGGTACTGTATTGTATGGCACGGTACATATGTCGACCGACGGAAAGTTGCGCTTTGCCGTGATCGATGTCGACTGGCCAGTCACCTAATTCTTCCAGGCCGACGAGGCCGGAACAATTACCTGGTGTAAAACAGAATTCATGTTGTTCAACACAACCCAGCTAAGGAAAACAGAACAAAGTCAGCGTCGATTCATTCAACCGGAGTATGAATCCAAAGTTCACATTCTGTTTTGTCATCTCTTTGGATAGGAGTCACCCGCAATCGGTACCTAACTTGTCAGCAAACCCGTACATATTAATACGCTAGTCAGGGCTACTCCTCCTTACCGACTTGCTAATATGTATGGCTGCTGACAAGAAGAATTTGATCCAAGAGAGCATCCGAGACAAACAAGACCTTGAAAATCTTGAACATGGTGGGCAAGTTTAATACTTACAACTGAAATCGTTGTCGGTGATGTGTACCGCGTTGCACCCGACTCATATTTGGTTTCTTCATTGGCTAGGAACCATGGATCTTCAACCGGTTCTGCATACCCGGCAAAATTGAATAGCAGAACCAGTGTCACGTCGCCATCTTGACGAAAGAGCCCGTCGATGGGTTTGAAACCAGATGAATCGACATCGTATGCCATTGCTCGCTGCCAGCTGCAATCGATATCAGTTTGTTGAAAGGGTATAACAACGAGCACAAGTACTCACGAAACTCTATATGCTCGAGTTGGGTAAAAGAGCTCGCTGCGGTGGAAAGAAAATGTGGCGAAGCTTTGCTTAGTATAACTGTATCCGTAATTGAGATAATACTGTGCGTCGGAATCATTTAAGGCCAGACCATCGGAGTTATTATGGAAGTAGAACGATTCATGGTGTATTGGGGCACAGGTTTTCACGCTATCTGCCGTTAGCTCACAATGATTAGTGAGGCTGAAATGCGGCCAGAATGCTTACACTCTATAGTCAATTGAGTCCTTCGAATGTGAATTGATTCCTAAATGCGTTGCTGAATTGAGATGGCCGCTGTCAACTCGGAAGGCCCTGTCTCGACACATTGTAGCATTCGGAAACGGACAATCTACTGTGCTTGAGCTTAGATTCAGCGTACGCTGAACAAGCGTATTGCACATTGTACTGCTCGTGCTGGCGTTCGGGCCGTAACATTGGTCAACATAGCTGAGTGACCATTGAGCATTGGCTTTGTTCGCAATGTACCATTCGGTAGCTTGTTTGGTTTCGTCGAGTGTCACGGTCTGGTTAGGATACAGTAAGTATCCGCAAGCCGGGTCCCGTGCTAGAAGGACCAGGCTTGACGTCGAGGCCACCTGCGAGGAGAAAAAGGCTGCGGCAGTGAACAGGAAGGCATGGGTGAGAGCCAAAGCCAGGAGCGGAAACGAGCGGACGAAACTCCGAGTCGAAGACCTCCAGTACCAGATAACCTTGGTCAAGTCCCATAAGGTTCCAACATTTGATTGGGAATTGCGTAGTAAAAATTGCTGCTGATGATGAAGTGCATCTTCAGGATGAGGGCTTGCTCGTAATTGGTGACAAACAAAGCAGACGATTGTCCAGAAGTGACTGCCCACTAGTCGCACCCAGAGGGCAAGAAACGCGATGACATATAATCCAGCCTGGTTACCAACTGTTAGGGCTGTTCCCTCGACTGAACCTCTGGTATGATCTGCCCAGAAACCAGAGTATATCCGTGTATCTGACATCTCGAGGCGCCAATTTGAAACGAAGTGTTTCCATCCTGCATTCGTGCGAAAGGCTGCGAACAGAGGCTGGATAAATAGTCCAGACTGCTGGATCGACAGGCACCCACCCGTGCCATTGCCCAGATGCTACTTTACAAAGCGAACACCACCCCGACTGGGCAGGGCAGTCATTTTCGTAGGGTGGCGCATCTTTGGCTGCTTGGCAGCGGAGGTTCCAAGTGTCAGATTGGCGAGTTGTGTTGCCCCAGCCCGTTTGCTAAAGGACGAGGTACGACAGGCCGCTTCTTTGTGCGGCGTCGGCAGAGCAGATTGGCCCCTTTTTGCGATGTCTGCCAGCGGCCCCCCGAAAGTGTGCAGAAGACCACCTGGGGGCTGAAATTGGAGGTCGAGGCAATGCTTTGGCGAGACGCTACTTACTACGTCCCGAGCACAGAGGACTCGTCTGCTTGTAGGCGATACCACGCCGCATCAGGCCGCCAGCCTGAGGAACGGGGAGGAGCATCCGCAGTTCAGATAAGGATATTATTGTACCTCCCAATCCATACGCGACATGCTTATTGATCCTATAACGGAGCAACATATCCGGCGACAAGGGCAATTTGCTCGTTGACAGCACGGCGCACTGGTAAAAAGCAAAACCATCAATGGGTTTGGCTGAATTGAACCATAATTCTCAGTTGCAGAAGGTGTGACCGGGGTGGTGGGGGCTGTGTTGAAAACCGAATCATTTTCGATACCTAAGTAGGCAGTCTCAAGGCTGCAATGCACAAAGGGTCAGCCGCTGAGGCTGCCAAACTTGGTCCCCTGGTCAAGTGTAGATCCCCAAGGGTGGACGCAAACCATGTCAAGTTCTCGGTATCGACCGCGGTCCATGAGGTCCGAGGCACCCTTAAGCACCCTCTAGGCACCTTGGGCATGAGGATTTATTAGGCAAAAAGTGGTTATCATCGTGGGCTGGGAAGCCCTGTGGCGGTGGAAGTCGACCAGGGGCAAATGGCGTCCCTAGAAGAAACTGGTATTGATACATAGGCACCTGTAAGCAGAATGCATTTGCCAGTACTACTTAGGTTATTGAGTAAGTAGATAACCAGGAAATAAGTAGTATTCGTTGGCTCAGTGTCCAGCACACGCAGGGTCCGTTAAATAAGATGAAGCTTGGAACGAGGGGCCGAGGGGGCGCAGTCCTTGCCTCTCTGGGGGGTTAGGCTCGGAGTTTCTCGAAGGTCTGGATCAACTGCACTCGGGAATGGAAGAACCTTTGTCCTAAGTAGAGTCCGAATCTGGGGAAGCAACATCCACTGCGCAACAATTGCTGGAGCTTTTGCGACCAGTGACGACTTCAGCAATTATTGTGTCCAAGTTCTGTCTTGGACAACACATTGTCTCGGACTTGAATGGACTCACCGGCCATCGTCCGCATCTTTCAACAGCTTGCGCGACCCTCCCGAAAATGCCTGTTCAGCTTCCACCAATGGAGCCAGAAACCACCGTCAGCCACTCTCCATCTTCGGCGATCATACGTCCTCGGACGGAGAGGCCAGGCTAAACCTGAGAGTGGAAGCTTTTGGCAGCAGAGATCAGATCTATTGACAAGGGACATGACTCGCGAAATACAAGAATTCCCTCGCATCACTGCACGCGAACTCCGCCGTCGAACGCATCGTCCACGGAGGGTCAAGATGTACACAAGAGATTTCATTGAAGGTACCGGAATGTGAATTGAGTTGAGAGAGAATATAATGCTGAAGCATATTAGACAGCTTGTACAACCCGAATTACGGCTACTTTACGAAAAATGCCACCATCTTCAATCCAGGAGAACCGTTTGACTTTCCTAACATCAAGGATGGTGCTGAGTTCAATCGGCAGGTGGATCTGAGTTATATCGACTTCGAGAATGCCCTGGATGAGATCAAACCAGACGAACTTCGCCAACTCTGGCATACACCCACCGAACTCTTTCGCCCCTACTACGGCGAAGCCATCGCTAGATATTTAGTCACCAACTATAAAATGACTCTGTATCCATATCACGACTTGATCATCTACGAAATGGGTGCCGGAAACGGTACCATGATGCGAAATGTCTTGGATTATATCCGGGAGAATGATCCTGAGGTCTATTCCCGGACCAAGTACAAGATTATTGAGATCTCGTCATCGCTTGCTTCCCTCCAGATGACCAATATTCGACAATCGCCCTACGGTCGTGAGCACATGCAACGCATACAAGTCATCAACCGTTCCATCTTCGATTGGACCGAATATGTGCACTCCCCCTGTTTCTTTCTCGCGCTAGAAGTCATCGATAACTTCCCCCACGACAGTCTCCGTTACGACCCTGAGACGGAAGAACCACTCCAAGGCAGCGTGTTAATCGACGAGCAGGGTGAATTCCACGAGTTATACGACCGCGAGCTCGACCCAGTAGCCCTGCGCTACCTACGCGTGCGAGAAGTCGCAGCTCGCTCCCCCTTCACAACACCAGTGTCCCAGCCGAAGCTCCTCCGGAAACTTCGCTATTCCCTACCCTTTGCACCCAACCTCACCATCCCAGAATACATCCCAACATCCCTAATGCAGTTCTTCGATGTGCTACACCAGTACTTCCCAGCACACCGGCTTGTCCTCTCAGACTTCGACTACCTCCCGGATACTGTACCAGGACATAACGGGCCGGTCGTTCAGACGCGCTACCAGCGCCGCGTCGTCAGAGTGACCACACCGTTCGTCTACCAGGGATATTTTGACATCTTCTTCCCAACGGACTTCGCCATGATGGAGGACATCTATCGCGCGATCACAGGCAAATTGACCAGGGTTTCGAAACACCAGGATTTCCTCGAGAGCTGGGCTATTCTCGAGGAAACTCGGGTCAGGAATGGCGATAATCCTCTTCTTTCGTGGTATGCCAATGCCAGTATGATGACTACGATTTAGATACGTGGCCGTTGAGATGACTTGGCTAAAGCTTGTATTTATGGGTGGCTAGTCTGCATAGGAACAGGAAATGTGCATAAAATGGATATTTGTGTAGACGGCACCGTATGCATGATATTTCACTGTCTTGATTCGAGGATCACGGCAAGACACATACATATCTAGAATACTCTAGCTTGGTTGACTAAATGCTATATTTCGGGGACCACCCCCTCCCACCGCGCCGTTTTTTTGTTTGGGATCGTAATCGTTCATTCAAGAAGCTTCGTGACGCCAAACAACCTCGCTCTGCTTCTCGAGTCGCAGTAATATATCGCTTGGCGTGGGAACCTCGACTTGACCTTAGCCCTGCACCCTGAATGTCCTGCCACTCGCTGTTTTCCGTTCTCGTTCCTCTGTTTCTGGTCTGGCGCGATTGAGAACTGGATAGACAAAACGTCAGCACAAGAAAGAAACCCCCAAAACTGGAGATGCCATGTTGGCTCCGAAGGGGGTGGGGCCATGCGTGTATCTGCTTACCTTGCAAGAAATCAGCTGTCCTCCGCCGCATCCGCGA
>Ga0105239_10003338_pt1 | contig 19733 bp, 21 predicted proteins | sample KBSC44metaG_FD_92761 | JGI IMG/M metagenome (GOLD analysis project Ga0105239, IMG submission 92761) | Corn rhizosphere microbial communities from Kellogg Biological Station, Michigan, USA - KBS C4-4 metaG | ecosystem: Host-associated > Plants > Roots > Rhizosphere > Soil | place: Michigan, USA...
GCGATCGCGGAACTAAACAGGGCCAGCGCCAACAGTACGGCCCGAATCCCCGGTGAAAATCGTGTCATATCGTCTCTCCCTCTTCAGAAAAATCGCGCGTTACGAACGCTTCGCCGAGCGCACTTCCCAGGTGAAGGTCGCGGTCTCCACGACGCCGGCACGTTGGACCTGCAGCCAGCCCCGATAGAAGCCCGGTTTCGGGAAGCGCGCCAGGAAGGTGAGCGAACCCTGATGGCCATTCGTCGGGTCGGTTTCGTCCGGGTGACTGTGCACGAAGGTGACGCCATCTTCATGGATCAGCATGAGGTGGGCCATCGCACCGAGATAGGGTTCAAGATCGGTGATCAACGCACCGGTCGCGGCGTCTTTCACCGTGAACGTGATATTGAGACTACGTCCGACAGGGAATTTCGTTGGCTCGGTTGCCAGATGAATCTGAACGCCATTCACCGTATCGGTCAGAGAGGGAGTAAATCTCGCATTGCCGACGACTGTCTGTGCCGGGCCGTTGACACGGATGGGCTGCATCAGGATCTGAGAGCCCGCGCCTTTCGGGGCCACATCCGCGAAGAGATGATACTCGCCGCCCGTAGGAAAGGCGTAGTCCAGCGTAAACTTACCGCTGCTGCCGATGGCCGGATGCTCATGGGCAAAATGCTGCATGTCCGCGGAGACCACCATAAAATGAATCTGCCGCTCATGCACGGTATCGAACTCCGTCACCGACTGCTTTGTCTCCCGGCTCTGCACAACGATGGTAAGCTGCGCGGGCTTGCCTGCTTCCGGAGTCGGGGGATCGCTGCGCACCTCCAGCGTGTAGGGTTTCGGCGCAGGCTTTCTTCCGGTCGAAGCCCTGGCATCGCCCACCGGCACCTTGTAGGAGACGGTGAACGCTTTATCGTTGAGAGGGGTAATGGTAAGGTCGAGCTGATAGTCTCCGCCATGTGGGAAGTAGACGACCACACCATAGTCGCCGGGAACGCCTTCGGTATGCGTTTTCGGCGATTGCGCCGGCATCGACGCCATCGTGGGCATGGTGACCCGCGCGGAGATCTTCGCTTTCACGACAGGCGGAGCCCCCTGTACGGGGTCGTCCTGGCTGAGATCCGATACATGGAACTCGACATCCGCCTCTTCCTGAGCCACCAGACCCTGCTCCGGCAGGCGCAGATCGACCCCGTATTTGCCGGCTTTTTGGGTAACGGTGGCAGAGCGGGACTGCGGTTGTCCCAGCACTGGAGTAGAGACGAGGCATGACGACAGCCCCAATAGCAGCGCGGCCAGAGGCGTCACGCGACGCATTACAAATCGATGGGTATTCATGGAGATATTGTCTTTCTTGAGAACAGAATCCGACCTGACAGGGCAAAGCAGACCTGTCCGTATAACTTTCTCGCACGAGGCGAGCAGGCAGCGGTTCGTTCTTTAGAAAGGTGGCGCGCGGGGTGGGGAAGGCGGAATAAACCTGGGAAAGGCTGCCGCCGGAAGCGGAGTCGTGAGGGAGACGGTGGTGGTCTCGATAGCAGAAATCGGCCCTGCACGGGTCGGAAGCGCGGCGACAACATAGAGACGCAGCGGCTCGACCAGGGGCGTCGCGGAGACCGGTTGGGGCGGCGTGACACAGGGGCAGCCAGCACCGCAGATTTCGGGCAGGGTCGTTGTGTGTCTTACCACTCCTGCGGCAGATTGTGGCGCGCACGCACAGGCCGCTTTCCGGACGCAGCAGGCGTGACCGGAGCCTGCTGTCGGCGCATTGCCCATGTCACAGGAGGCGAAACTACATGCAGGCGCTCCGGCGAGGCCGAGAGCGACCAGGAGCCACAGCAACAGTATTCGGTTAGAAAGTCGCGATTTAGGCATAGAGATAATCCGAGCTACTGAACTCCCTTACGTCTGGGCCGGAAGAAGGGTTCCGGTCGTTAAGAGAGAAGCGAACTATTCGGACGATATGGCGTAATCATCGAAAGTAAGACCATCCACTCTAACTTTGGGAGACACAACCGAATGGATAATGGATCACGCCGTCCCGGATGGTACGGTATCGCTAGGATACAACGCCTGGCCTGTGCGCTGGGCATCATCTTCCATCTATCGACCGTCGTTCCTGTGGGGGCACAGACGCCGGCTCCGGGTAAGAAAGAGACGAAACAGGACCAGGGCAAGGACGACAAAAAGCAGGACGACAAGAAGAAGGAACCGCCGGTGAAAGCGCCCGATGCGGCTCCGGATGAAGGCAAAAAAAAAGAGGAAGGCACCCCGGTACCGGCAGTCTCTCCGGAGGCGCGCTTCGATGCGCAGGGCGAAGCCACCTTTATCCTCCAGAGCGTAGGGCGGTTCCACAGCCCGTACGAAGGCGAGAACAGTCTGCGCGGCCGACACGAGACGGAACTCTCCCACACTTATACCTACTACCTCGGTATGCGGGTGGTTCAGAATCTCGAAGTCTACGTCAACCCGGAACTTGCCTGGGGCAACGGTATCGGCGAGGGAATGGGCCTCAGCGCCGGTTCCAACGGCGATCTGATCGGCCAGGGGGAACTGCGTCCCGAACCCTATCTGGCCCGCTATTTTGTGCGTTGGCGCATTCCGATGAAACATCTCGGGTCGCATCATGGGAAAGAAGAAGGCCCCTCTGAACGGACCGGCCGCGATCTGAATGTCATCGCAGGCACGATCCCCTCGCATCGTATTGTGGTTCAGGTCGGGAAGATGGCGATCAACGACCTGTTCGATGTCAACTCCTATGCGGACAATCCCCGGGTCGCCTTTATGAACAACGCCTTCTGCAGCAATCTCGCCTACGATGTCGCGCAGGAGATCCGCGGGTATAACCTCGGAATGACGGCGAACTGGGTCAATCCCAACTGGTCGCTCCGATTCGGAACTTTTGCCATGCCGACCGTCGCGGGCGGCGCAGACCTTGCCTACGATCTCAATCGCGCGCACAGTGAGCAGATCGAACTGGAACTCCATCCCCAGATACTGCGCTCCTCGCGCCCTCCGACGGTGGTGCGCCTACTGGCTTTTCGCAATGTCGGCAGTATGGGCAACTATCGGGACGCCCTGAGCGCGCAACTGCTAGGGATGCCGCCGGACCTCACGAGCGTGGCGAAAGGCGGGACGAAGTACGGTTTCGGCCTGAACTTCGAGCAGGCGTTGGCCGATGGCGGCGACACCGGCGTCTTCGGACGCCTCGGCTGGAACGACGGCGGCACGGAGAGCCAGAACTTCGAATCGGATCGCTTCTTCTCGTTCGGCGGGCAACTCTCCGGCGCGCACTGGCATCGGAAAGACGATCGCCTGGGCATCGCCTTCGCACAGAGCGATCTGACGGCAGCGCATCGCGCCTATCTGGAGGCAGGCGGCCTCGGCGACTTGCTGGGTGACGGCGCGCTGCACTACGATTCAGAACGGGTTTTCGAAGCCTACTACAGCTACCACCATTCGAAACATCTTACTCTCACGCTGGACTACCAGTTCATCTCCAACCCCGGCTACAACCGGGATCGCGGGCCGGTCTCTTTTCTCGGTCTGCGCGCCTATGCGCCGTTCTAGAGCGATGCGTTTTCAGCCGCAGGCTGTTGGATACGACTCACGGGGTTGAAACCCCGCTCTGACATGGGAAGTCCACCTTCGTGGACTGAGATGCATTGGAGTCCACGAAGGTGGACTTCCCGTATCAGAACGGCACTTCAGTGCCGGGAAAAGCGCTATTGGCCTCTCAGGCGCAGGCTGTTGGTTATGACGGAGACGCTGGAGAGCGCCATCGCTGCGCTGGCGATCATCGGCGAGAGCATCACATGCCAGAGGGGATAGAAGACTCCGGCTGCCAGCGGGATGCCAAGCACATTGTAGACGAAGGCGAAGAACAGGTTCTGTCGGATCGTGCGCATGGTGGCGTGCGAGAGTTCGATGGCGGAGACCACGCCGCGCAGGTCGCCCCTAATAAGCGTGATGTCGGACGCCTCCATCGCCACGTCGGTTCCGGTCCCGATCGCGATCCCAATATCCGCCTGGGCAAGGGCAGGGGCGTCGTTAATCCCGTCCCCGACCATCCCGACGATCTGTCCGGCAGACTGTAGTCGCTTCACTTCGGCGGCTTTCTGATCCGGCAGCACCTCGGCCAGCACCTTCTCGATGCCTGCCTGCTGTGCGATCGCTTGCGCGGTCGCCGCATTGTCGCCGGTGATCATCACCACTTCCAGCCCCATCGCCCTGAGGCGCGCCACGGCTTCGGCGGAACCCGCCTTGATGGTGTCCGCAACGGCGACGATGCCCGCCAGTCGCCCGTCCAGCGCCACGAACATCGGCGTCTTTCCGGCCTGCGCCAATCGCTTCGCGTCGGCTTGCATGGAGGAGACATCGATGTCTCTCTCGGCCATCAGGCGTGCATTTCCAACAAGTACGCTTTGGCCCTCGACGGTCGCTTCCAGTCCGCGCCCGGTCAGGGAGCGGAAGTGTGTTGTTTGCGGCAGCGGGAGGTCTCGCAGCTCCGCCGCCCGCACGATCGCCTCTCCCAACGGATGCTCGGAGGAACGCTCGACCGCCGCCACGAGTCGCAGCAATCGGTCCTCTTCTATCGCGCCTGCCGTGAGAATATCGGTCAGTTCCGGCCGCCCATTGGTGATCGTTCCGGTCTTGTCAAGGACGATCGTCGTAAGTTTGTGTGCCGTCTCAAGGCTCTCGCCGCCTTTGATCAGGATGCCCTGCCTGGCGCCTCTGCCCGTTCCCACCATGATGGCGGTGGGAGTGGCAAGGCCCAGCGCGCAGGGGCAGGCGATGATGAGCACGGAGACCAGTGCCGTGAGCGCCTGCTGCATCCGCATCTCCGGCGCGGCCAGAGTGAACCAGACCACGCACGCGAGGACGGCGATGACCAGCACTCCTGGTACGAAGCGCCCGCTGATCACATCCGCGAGGCGCTGAATAGGAGCCTTGCTGCCTTGCGCGGTCTGGACAAGTCGGATGATCTGCTGCAACGCTGTATCGCCGCCCACCTTCGTCGCTTCGAACTGGAAGGCGCCGGTGCGATTGAGGGTCGCGCCGAAGACGGTATCGCCGGGACGCTTCTCCACGGGCAGACTCTCTCCGGTCAGCATCGCCTCATCGACCGCGCTCTCTCCACGCTTCACCACGCCATCGACCGGAATCTTCTCTCCGGGCCGCACCAGGATCAGATCACCGGGACGCACCTGCTCCACGGGAATATCCGCCTCCTGTCCGTTGCGCAATACTCGCGCGGTCCTGGCCTGCAATCCCATGAGGCTGCGAATCGCGTCTCCGGTGCGCGCTTTCGCTCTTGCCTCCAGCAATCGACCTGCCAGCAGCAGTGTGATAATGACCGCTGCCGCTTCAAAGTAGACCGGGGCCATCTGGCCGGGCATGACGACGAGAGAAGGAGCGAGAGTCGCGATGACGCTGAAGAGGTAGGCGGCGCCGGTTCCCAGCGCGATCAGCGTATTCATATCGGCGGCGCGGTGCCGCAACGCGCTCCAGGCTCCCCGGAAGAACGGCCATCCGGAGTAGGCGAGCACGGGCGTCGTGAGCGCCAACTCCAGCCAGTCGCTGCCGACAAAATGGAACTGGCTCATGCCAAGCGCCGCGACCGGTATGCCAAAGAGCAGCGCCACCCCGAATCGTTTCCGGAGTTCGTGTACTTCCGCGTCGCGCGCATGCTGCTCCCAATCCTGTACCGATACCGGCGCTGCCTGCTCGGTTTCCGGAGGAGCCTCCCGGATCTCGTAACCGGAATTCCGCACGACCTCGCACAATGCGTCCGCATCCGTCTCCGTCGGATCGAAGAGGATGGTCGCGCGTTCATTGGCAAAATTGACATGCGCTTCCCGCACGCCTTCGGTACGTATTAAATTTTTTTCGATCCGCGCCGCGCACGCCGCACAGGACATGCCGCCGATGGGCAGCGCGATCTGTTGTTCATGAGGCCGAGAAGTCTCCCGGTCTGCGGTGGTACTCATGATGACCTGCCTTTTCGCCTCTACTTTAAGAACCGTGAGAGGACCGTTCGGACCTCTCCCAACAACTCTTCCTGACTCATGGGTTTGGCGCAGGCGTGTTCGCTCTCCGTCCCATGCCCCATGACGCAGCCCTCGATATGATCCGTCAGCAACTCGATCCCCAGCGCATCCAGAGCGGAGCGCACTGCCGCGATCTGGTTGAGAATATCCACGCAGTAGCGATCCTCATCCAACATCTTGTGAATGCCTGTCACCTGCCCGGAGACCCGGTTCAGTCGGGTCTTGAGTTGTTTGCGTTTCTCCTCGTGCATCGTCTCTCCTTGACCTCTTTCAGAAATGCGAGAAAGTACCCCAAGGGGGTATATAGTCTATTATACTCCCTGGGGGTATCACTGTCAAGAGTGCAGATCCGGAAATCAGAAAAAATGCCAATGCAGAACAGGAAGGCAGGAAGAAAGGAAGGCAGGAGGAAATGCGGAGAGATGCAGAGAGAAGAATGGGGCGGACGCCTCCAAAAGATTGGAGGAATTGGGGTAGAGGTGCCGTTGTGGCCTCTTTAGGTGAGATGGTGGGGGGGAGACGGGCGGTAGCGGCGTTTAGGAATGATCCCGTAGAGTCCGAACAGAAGTGGCAGCGCCCATGCGAAACCCTCCAGAAGGCGGTTGAACCGGACCTTATCTTCCGCTACAGTCCGGTCGTTCGACTCGGCTAGCCGACTGACCTCGGGAACGGTCGGCAGATAGAGGACACGTGCGTTTGCCCCGATGTGAGTCTGATTAAAGTCGGTTTGTGGCACGGAACTATAGTGCGTGTAGTGCTGACCTTCGGCATCGAACTTATACCAGAGATAGAAGGTCGGGGTTCTGCCGGCGTACTTCTGCATGGAGACGATTTGCCCAGAGGTCTGCTTCCCAAATGCGTCCAGCGCTGTCTGCTGTACCAACACGTCTTCGCCTGCGCGCATCTCTTTCGACGCGATCATGTGGAGCAGGAGTCCGAAAAAAATTCCCATAAAGAGGAGCGCCCCCAATACGGCGATGCGAAATCGACTGAAGGTGAAGATGCCTCTCATTTTTATCCTCCGTGATACACAATGCGATAGATGGGAAGTTTCGATCCTTGAAGGAGGCCTATCTGGGCCAGTCATCGTTCCATAGCGTGATGACCGGTTCCGCTAAGGTGTGCTCGTAGGACAGAATGGATACGGACGCCGGTTCAAGATGGAAGTAAATCCCATTTTGCGCCGGGAGTCCCAGCCATCGGGCTGCGAGCACCTGAAACGTGTGCCTATGACCAACAAGGAGTACATCGCCGTTCCGTGAACGGACACGAGTAATCACGCGATCTGCGCGAACTCCGACTTCTTCGGCTGTCTCTCCGTTGAGGCAGCCATCGCGGAACAACGACCAGTCCGGCCTCTCCTTCTTGATCTCCGGGGTGGTGCGCCCATCGTAGTCTCCATAATCCCATTCTGCAAGATCCGCGTCGATCTGCATCGGTTCACCCCATCCCGCCAGTTCGCACGTCCGGCGTGCTCGTTGCGACGGACTGGAGAGCACGAGGACGGGTTTGATATCTGCCAGGCGCTTCTGTAAACGCGCCGCTTCTTCCTCTCCATGTGCCGTTAAAGGAATGTCGATCCGTCCCGTATGCTGTCCGCTGAGGGACCAGGCTGTTTCGCCATGCCGCACCAGGTACACCCTGGGAAGTGCCTGACTCATCGTGTATTCCTCTCCAAAATGAAGTGTCTATCCATGCGTTTGTAAGGGTTTCCTGGGAGGAAGCAGGCAGTTTGATCTCCTTCCCGTCAGATTATGATATACGGCAGCAAGAGAGAGAGGTTCACTTACCGTTTACGATCTTTGGAACACGCCTATTCTTTCTTTTCTCGTGAGAAAGGCTTTCTCACGAGAAAAGACGGCCCAGGTGGAGTTCACAGGTTCCGATCATGTCCACATCCTATCGAAGGCGCGGACTGCGGCGATTACAGAGGATGGAGTGCTCGGATCGGCGAAGGCGGCTTGCATGGATTCAATGCGCGTGCCCTGCCTCTGCAACTCTTCTTGCAAAGAGGAAATGCCGACGCTATCCGCGCCTCATGGTTTCTCGACATAATAACTTCTGCGGCGAAGGGTCACTTCTTCGCTCCAGCACGCCGCAACATGGCTAGGAGGTCGGGACGTCGTACCTGGGCTAACTGAAGAACCGTCGGATTAGGCTTTCTCGACAGATTCGGGTTGGCTCCATGCGCGAGTAGTTGTCGGATAATGTCTGTGCCTGCGTGGTATCCGGGAGGATTATACTCTACAGCAAGATACAACGCTGTAGAGCCGTACGCATCCTGCGCGTTGACGCTGGCCTTGTGTTCGAGCAAGACACCAACCGTTTTCGGGCAATGCGCCAACACAGCCCACATCAGTGGCGTTTGTCTGTCTTGATCCCTCGCATCGATATTCCCACCGTGCTGGAGCATCACCTCCACCAGTTGTGGTTTCTCCGGATTGTCCATATTGGTCGCAGGATTGGGAGTACCATACTCGTAAGGTCCCTCCGACATCCGAAGAATAGGAGTGCCATCATCGAAGGTCGGAGATGCTCCACACGCAATTAGAAAGGCGGTGGGGTTGCGTTGGGTAGGCAGCACAGAACGATGAAAGAGATGATTGAAAAATTGCTGAAAGGAAATGTTCGGAGGTGCTTCAAAAGGCGTATTAGGCTCGGCTCCCAGGTTGACAAGTACGATTGCTTGCTGGTCGTCAAGCCTTACAAGTGCCTCGATCAACTGCCGGTTCAGGGCCTCCTGCTTTTGTAGCCGCATCCACAGGCAAGCAGTGACGATGACGCCTGTACGTAACAAGAGGGTGAATAGGACGGCGCGCCTGCGATGAGTAGTCATTTCTTCGCACCAGCCTTCTGCAAGAGGGCAATGAGGCCAGAACGGTGCCATTGTCGCGCCCGATGGAGAGGCGTGTTTCCGTATTGGTCCGGCAGATCGGTGTCGGCTTTATGCGCGATCAATTGTCGAATAGTGTCTGTCGTGGCACGGTCGTCGGAGCCAGGGTGATACGTAAGGAGATGGAACACTGCCATATACAGACCTGTTTGACCGATCTCGTCCTGTAAGTTTACAACGGCTTTGTGATCGAGTAGCAGACGGACCATTTCCGGTGACTCAGTGGTACAGGCTGCCATAAGAGGTGTCCATCTTCCGACATCGACGGCGTTGACACTAGCCCCGTGTTCCAGCAGCACGCTCGCCGTTTGCCGATAATCACTCCATACAGCCCAATGCAATGCCGTCCTGCGGTCGTCGTTTGTTGTGTTGATATTCGCGTGGTGTACGAGCATCGCCTGCACTAGTTGCGGTGACTCCGGGCATTTCGGAGCGGACGGCGACCAGACATCAGTCCATCCACAGGCTATTAGAAAAGCCGTGGGACTATTGTTCTCTGTTTCCGGTAGAGCAGAGCGGGGAAGAAGGTGATCCAAGAAATGCTTCAGGGAGGGCGTTGGTGGTGGATCATGAGGCGTGTTGGGATCGGCTCCTTTATTCACCAGCAAGAGTGCCTGGGAGGTGTCCTGCTTCGTCAACGCAGCGATCAACTGGCGATTGAGGGCGTACTGATTCCTTTGAACCTGGAACAGCCAGACACTATAACCTCCTAAGAGCAGGAGGCCGATGAAGCCCGTGAGAAGGACAGCGCGTTGGAAGCGGCGTTTGTTCATAGTTGCTCGTTCTCCATCGCCTGAACGAATCCTTTCCCTGATGCCGCAACCCGTGTCTGGATTCAGTCAGCGCTCTCCAACAGGCAACGGTGCATTGCAGTTTATTCGCGGCCTCCATGCTGACGCAGTAACTCTGCTACATCCTCATGTCTCTTCATACGTGCCGCATAATGTAGAGGCGTTAAACCATCGTTGTCCTTCTGATTGACGTCTGCGCCGTGGCGTAATAGAATCTCCGCGATGTCTTTATTGTCTTTAGCAATCGCTTGGTGGAGCGGCGTCCAGCCAATTTTGTCCCTGGCATTGACATCGGCTTTATGCGCCAGCAATAATTTCACCATATTCTCGTGGCCTTGATATATAGCGGTGAACAAAGGCGTCGAACCACCGGTGTCTTTCATATTGACATCCGCCTTGTTGACCAACAGAAATTCGGCTACGCTCGTGTGGTCCCCGCTCACCGCCGTATGCAAAGGAGTCCATCCCACAGCATCTTTGACATTGATTTCGGCTTTATTCGCCAGTAGTAGTGCCGCTGCGTCTTTATGGTCCGTCATGGCCGCCATATACAGAGGAGTTCCGCCATCATTGTCTCTTGCATTAACATCGGCTTTATGGGCGATCAAGAGTTCCACGATGTCTGTACCACCCTCAGACGCAGCCCATTCCAAAGGCACCAGGCCATCTTCGTCTTTGCTGGAAACCAACTCCGGGTTTTCGTGAAGCAACTCCTTGACCTCACCCAGATCGCCTTTCTTGATTGCTTCATGAAGAGCCGTTACGCCATCGTTTTGTTGGAGCGCAACCCCGTCGTTACGGCATGATAAGGTGAGGCTGCTTAAAACCAATACGACGAGCATGATACCAGCGCGGCGCAGAATACCGGACCAGGGGAGGCGGCTGACAAGGGATTGATTCGTTTCGTGCGGCAAAGAAGCGGGATCACTCTTCATCGATCTTTGCCTCAATTCCGCGTCCGGTGACGACAAAATGCTCCTCCGTTTTGTTCCGCTGTCTCACCCTCAAAAGACGCCAGAACTCAAACGGCAACGAATCCATCGGCAGGATTTCCAATTTATAGCCTCGGCCCAAACTCATGGTTACGCTTCCGACCTCATCGGCTTCTATCCGCTCGACAAACAGCGGAGAGGCGTCCAGGCGTTCCACGAAGTGTTGCACCTGCCGATCTCTCTGGCTGGCACCTGGCTGATAGGAATCGAAATCGTCATGGTCGCCGCTCTCGTTAGGATTGTCCGCAGGATAATACAGATCAATGTAAGCAGCGAGAATGCGCCCCTGCCCGATGATACGCCAGGCGCAGCCTACGTGCAGGGCGTACTCTCCGAAGGTGAGATGTTTGCCCTGTCGGTTCGTAGCAGGACGCTGTGCGCCGAACTCGAACCTTTGTAAAGATTGAAAGCCTTCGATGTTGGGTCGCCAGCAGTCCCTGAGTGGCAATCCCAGCAATGGCGTTAAGGCTGCTTCTATCTGTTGCTTCAAAAATTCTCCTCGATTCAGATTCGCCGCACTGTCACGGTTCCTTCTGTATCGCTAAAATCTTTCCTGTGCTCAAAGTCCAGAGAGCCTGCCCTTGTTGCGCCTCTGTTCGACTGGGACGGGCGGTTCCCCTTTGCGCTGATCGAGGAAGGGCGATAGCGGTAATCACCACAGTAGGCAAAGCCTACACCCGTGTAACGGATAGTGTAGTGATTATCGCTCAAACAGCGGCCTGCTCCAATGTTGCTTTCGCTGTCGCGGTCTATCTGATTGCGCCTATGTGCCAATCCTGATACTGCGAACGGATACGAATGATCTTACGCTTTAGATCGACAGATACCACCGTTCCTTCAATACACGACTCAACCACGATAGGTTGAGATTGGTTTGTTTTCGTGGGTGCAAACTCAACCTCGATGTGGACGCCTTCCCCTACCTTGACGTGCGGGGGAATGCTGTCCTCGCATTCAAAAGCCACACGCTTTCCTATCCAACTCTGTGCCTGCTGTAAGGGGTCGGAGGGGGCTGGATATTCCATGACATGCAGCAAATGAACGCCGTTCTTCTTGGCCTTCTCCTCGCCGGTCAGAAATACAGTAAGCCAGAAATATCTCGCCGCATCTATGTCAGCATGATGCTGCCGTAGTATTTGGTTAATCGCTGTGTTGTGTCTCCCCATCGCTATCGCTAAAACAGGCGCGGGATTGGGCTCATAAAAGTGTCCGGTGAAGAGACGTTGGACTCTTTCCAGCCATCCATGAGCCTCCCTCCCGTGCCAATCCTTCGCGTTTGAGTCCGCCCCTTCTGCGAGTAGGGCGGTAGTGGTGGCGGCATCATCTTCTTTGACTGCGGCGATGAGGGCGCGGTCGAGCATGGACTGATGGTGGGCCACCCAGCCGCGCCAGGATACGGCGGCCAGCAAAATTATCAGCAGCACAAAGGGAATGCGCGCACGTCTTTGACGAAGCATGGCATTTTTCCGATCTGGGACAGACTGTACGTCGATTGTGTGTCAACCTGTCTGATGGCTACTCGACCATCACCGTCCACAGGGCGTCATTGGCTATGAAACTCAGGCGCTTACCACCGGGAAGCCACTGCATCTTCTCAAGGAGATTGTCGGTAGGCTTCACGTTGCTGTCTAATCGTCCAATCTCGTGAAGGTGGCTGCCGTCCAACTGGCTGACGTAGACCGCCAGAGATTCGTGTTCGCCTCCTTTCCACGCCGAGATCATGCGCTGCAATCGTTCGAAGACTGATGACGTGTTTTGTCTTTGTACAAGCCAGGCGACCCTGTCTCCTTGAGGTGAAACTTTCACATAAAGCGCTGGGCCGGGCAAATGGATCGTAAACTGTCGTAGCGGTTTTTGGGCGTGCAGGCTCCAGACACTTAATTGTTGCGTGTCCCTATAGGCGGCGTGGAGCGTAAGGCGATAATATCCCTGCCTGACTGACACGGGCACCGCGATAACGTCAACCTTGGTTCTTGCGATGATGACATCCTCAAACTGCATCGCAAGAATATCCGACTCATTCAACCTCGCCGGTGGTGTGCCGAGAATTTGGGACCAATGAGGTGCAGTAACGGTGTGCATCTCCACTTGTCTCCAGAGCGCGCTTTCGTCGTGATTCCACTCCGTCCAATGTTGACTGTCGGGCATCCAGAACGGTGTGCTGTTACCTACGTTAGTGGACGATACCGCCCGCCTTGTGCCATCGACCGAGCCGACGAACAGAGGCGTGATACCAACTTCTCCCCACATGAGCCACTTTCCATCCGGCGACGGCATAAGCCAATGAGTCGCCGGAAGGGAGATCGAACTCTTCACCTGCTGCGTCAAAGCCCGGAGGACTGTCTCTGCGCCCGTGTTGAGATCACGCCGCCAGAGATTGCCGTCGGGCCGAAAATAGAGCAGTTCGTGGTTGGAGAGCCAGGCGTAATTCAATCCTTCCGAGGGGTCAGTAGCGTGCATGTCCAACACCCGCGTCGCATGTTCCAGCAACAGCGGCTCTCGCGGATAGACGGCCGCTGCCAACCCTCCCATCAGGACGACAAGGGCCAGAACGATCCCCCAGCGCTTTTTACGGTGCCGCGTCCTCGCTGGCCACTTCATTCCGCCGAAACCGTGTAGAGGACGGAGTCGTACACAAAACTCAGTCTCTTCCCCCCCGCAACCCAGTTAAGGTTTTCGATTTGTGGCTGGTAACCCTCATCGGCTTGAAGATTTCGACTGCCGATCTCATGCATCCGAGTACCATCAACCCGACTCACCCACAGGCTCTCGACGCGTAAACCCTCAATAGGGCCTTTGGAAAGCGCTACATTCACGCAAGACTTCGGCGGTATGATAGGCTGGATTGCCAAGCGCCATGCGATACGGTCTCCTCGCGGCGAAAAGGCGACCTCCTGAATAGTAGCATTGGGCGGCAGGTCTATGTGGCGCGTTTTCAGCCCAACGACACCCTCCCCTATGCCAATGTCCAGAATATCCATGCCAGACGTTCCCTCAATATCATCCCCTGCCCAGGTCAGAAAACGATTACCAAGTATGAGGCTTTGCTTGCTACCCGGCCACATCGATTCGAGAGGATCAGATTGGTCGGATGCTGAAGTAGGAAAGGTTTTGGGTTCGTGAGAAGGAATGTCATCGTAGATCATGGCCTGCGTCATTCCCTCATCGTCGTGAATAAACGCTATCCAGTGGCGACTATCGCTTGTCCAGCGCATCTTTGTCCATGCGCCACTGCCCGGATAGAAATGGGGTATACAGGCAAAGTAGTGGGACCCATCCAGCCGTGCTCCAGACACCGCCTGTTTCTGGTCATCAAACCACAGAAGCCGTGTGCCGTCAGGCGAGACGCACAAAGAATCAAGGCAGAACGGAAATCCGGTTTCATGCATCTGGTGGCTCACCGATACCAGGAATGTCTCTTTCTGTGTATGGGTATCGTAGAGATACAGACCCTCCTTATCTCCACGAGGCCAACGCGGAAAGAGGACTTGGTGGTCGGACACCCAGTGATAAGGATCACTTAGCCACCAATCTGAAGTGTCCGCAACTTTGGTGGAGTGTTCCAGAAGGCTCCGCTTCTGGGATTGGCGGGCAACGCTCGGCGACAGGCAAAGGAAAAGGGCCATTCCCACGATCCACATCCAATACCGCTTGATTATGGGCGTTCGGGCTAATGAAGTCATCGTTTTTGGCTCTCCTTGCTGTGAAATGAGCGGCATCTTCTCTGACGCCGATTAGGGTGTCTTCTATATTATGCTGTCGAAGATAGAGACGTATCGCGCGCTGTTGTGTCGTCTGGTATGATGAGATCATACCAGAATTCTTTGACCGTCGAGATGCGTCTATATCGTAGTGTAAGGAAAGGCGCGCCGGAGCGACAGGATGATATTGCTTCAAGGTCTAGCGGGCAGTCTGATCGGGGCTATCGCGCTCTCCGTTCTCACCATGCTCTTTCACCAACTCTTTTTTCGGCGGGCGCTAGGGGACGGACAGTATGGTTGCGTTTTCTTTGTTTCTGTGTCGGTGGGGATAGTCCTCGGAGTAATAACAGGTCTGGTGATGGCGTATGGATCGGAAGGGCAGATAGAGACGGCGGGACGCATCGCCCAGATCGGAGGTGGCTTCCTGATGGCGCTGTTCCTCCTACTTGGCCTGTTCGTGTTCAGCGGTATGGAGAAACCAAGCCCGATGGCGCGCCTGACTGCCACTCTCTTCTGGTTCGGGCTGCCCTTACTCTGGGCGGGTGTGCTGCTCACGATGGGATTTCGGCTGGTGGTGGGTCGGTGAGATCGCGGTTTAGAAGTCGGGCAAACACCGAGGGGTTTCGGCTGACTGTTATAGTAAAGGGGCAAGCGATGCGCGAGAGGCCACAGAAACGGTTGGTGAATGGGAAGCAATACCGAAAGTCACTGCTCACACGAGCAAGGCTTCTGTTTGGCATCATTTTCTTTTCTCTGTGGAGTTTTATGTCTTTCTCTGCCACCCAATGGGGCATGTACTACGGCAGTGAGCCACGGTATTCGGGCGGATGGTGGTTTGGTGTGGCCCTTGGATTCGGCTGGGGCGCATGGTCGGCGCGTGTCGCATATTATGCCTTCAGGGAGTCACGAAAGATCGAACGGGTCAGACTTGTGACCAAACGCACATCCCACCTACTGCCTCCAGAAGACAGCCTCGTGCGCGCCTCCAGCCTGTCGCCGCCCCAACAACAGAATGAACTCCTGCGCGCCACTCACTATGGCAAAGATACGCCTGCCGAACAACTGTTGCGCGCCGGAGAAGCGAGTGGGAAGGATGTCTAGGCGACGCCGATGGCAGCCTCTTGTTGTCCTCACTACTGTGGTCGTTGTGGGGATTGTGGCGACATGTCTCCTTATCTGTAAGGTGCAGGAGCGGAGGGATTTTGTGGGCAGAGTAGACACGCTGTCCGGGTATCGCTGCCGGTTTACGCTCTCCTCTGCCTGGCGACAATATGACGGCCCCTCCCAAGATGACCTGGGAATTTTATCGCAGGAGGACTCCTTCTGTCCACCTCCTCCCAATCCGATAACTGCCTGGATCGCCGTTCATTTGTTACATAAGGTGCTTCCACCGGAGACTCCGACAATCGCCCTGATGATGGTGCGACCGAACTCCACGATGTTTCACGTCAGAGACGGTTATCCCGAACTAGCAGGGGCAAATCCGCCCTCACCGGATATTTCGCAGCGGCACCTACGGATCGACGGATGCCTCGCCACTGTAGTTACCCAAACCAATAGCGACTATCGTGCGATGTGGTTAATCGTCTCTGTCCCCAACGTTCCAGTTATATATGCCGTCACTGCTTACGATGTACCGTCCGACATTGCCCAGTCTGACCACGAAATGCAGGCGATTATGTCCTCTTTCCACGTCGAGCGAGTTGCAGCGCCAACGGTTGGTAGGCAATAATAGTGTAGGCGGGTACAGATTGAAGTATGAACCTAGGCGCTTCATCTCTAAATGGTTCATCCGGCTAGTTAAGCCGACTTTCCGTAGCCCCAAAATGCGGAGTTTGTATCTCGACAGAACTGGTGGTTGCCGTTAGATACACCACGAAGAACTTACCGGATGAACCACTAAAGCCGTTCAGTTATATCAGTCGCTATTCCTGGAGAAAACTCGGACCATGCCTACCCCACTAACGACGGTCGGATTGCCAACGCTGATGCTTTTCTTGATAGGCGCTTTCTCGTCTGCGTTCATCGCTGCGCTCGTCAACCGGCGCTCCGGCTACATCGTGGTATCCATCGTGGGCGTTGTGGTCGCCGCTATGACTTTCTGGCGCTTGATGGATGTTAATCCCGCGATACCAGCCGCGATGATAATGTACGCTTGCATAGCCGGATCGATCCTCGGATACTGGAGCACTAAAACGGCATGTTCTCGCACGCGCTTTCTTCGTATAGTGGGCGGTAATGTGGGAGTGATAGTGCCATGCGCGGGTTTTCTCTTGATCACTCTGCCATTTCGGATGTGGGACGAAATCCAGCAAGAGGTGCGTTCCCCAGATCATGCATACACCGCTACCCGTTGCTATAAGGACGGTCTTACTTTCGGGTACCAACATGTGACACTGGATGCGGCAGGATGGCATCTATTCGGTGGACACGTCGATGTGGCGGAAGCAGACTGTGCGGGCATCACGGGAATATCCTGGCAAGGCAATAGGACGCTTGTCATTGACTATTACAATCCCACGCAGAACAGCGACGACAAGGACGCCCTTTTTGTCGCCCAGGATCGTCACTGGGGCGATGTGCAAATCCTCTACAACAACGTGGCTGTGCCGGATACCGATCCACCTGCAGCGCCACCCAAGTCGCAACGCGAGCCAGGAAACCAGCCCTAATGTTTCTGCCGATTCCTCTCCTCATTTCCCATCAGACATATTTCTTTTGTCGCGCCAAGAGTTTTGCAGGCGGTCAGAAAATACTTTCTGACCGCCTGCAAAGATACGCTACTGCCCGCTGGTCCCATAGACAGTGAGAAACCGCAATGCGACGAATGCAGGCTATCTAAAAACGAAGGTGGCCCATGCTGGATCAATCGGGCATTATTTGTGAAGGGCGGCAGTATAACCAAAAAAGACCTTCTCTCATGCCATAGCACGGAGGTATTCAAACACTGCGTCCATACCCTCGGCGTCGGCTTTTAGCAGTTCTTCCGGTAGAGGATTCTTGTCAAACAGGAACATCACCAAGTTCGAGAGTTGGGCGATCTCGGAGGGCAGAGACATAAGGCTATTGAAACTGAGATCAAGAAGGTGCAGGTTGGAAAGGTTACCAATCTCAGGCGGTACAGAGCCAAGAGCACTGTCCCTGAGATCGAGGCGTGTCAGGTTCGTGAGTTGACCGATCTCTGGTGGCAGCGAGGTGAGCATATTATTGTGAAGGTAGAGCACATCCAGCCCGACAAGTTGTGCGATTTCGGGAGGCAGAACGGTGAGTTGATTGTGGCTGAGTTGAACCCACTCCAGAGAGGTGAGAGCAAAGAATTCCGGCGGCAAAGCGGTCAGTTCATTCCAGTCGAGAAGAAGTGTCGTAAGGCCGGTGAGTTTGCCGATTTCGGGAGGCAGCGACACCAATGCGTTTTCGCTGAGGTCGAGCGTCTGTAGGTGGATGAGTTCACCGATCTCAGGCGGCAAGGAAATCAGGTCCTTGTTACGAATTTCCAGGCTCGTCGCCTTTGTGCGTGCGGCTTCTGCGATCACGGCGCGAACTTCTTCCTCGTTCATACAATGGTCTCCGGGATAGGGTGACGGTACAAGATCATATTGAAAGGTCGTTTCCAGTCCGAGAGAGGTGATTCCTCTGCAACGCCATTGGACAGGGATACATCCGTGGTTCTTCAAAAGGAGAGATCATGTCCGAACTGGATTTGTTGAAGTTGGTACTGACAGCCACCCAACAGAAGAAACTGAACTGGAAACGCGTAGAGGGGCGGGAAGCGTACGTTGCGGATGTAGATCGGTATCTCTACATCATCGAGTATCAGGAGCCTGTCCTCACCGATGGCAAGCGTGCAGACGTATCTCTCATCCGCGTGACAATAGCGGGCGTCTTGATTAACTGCGCGGAAGGAAGTCCTCTTGCAGATGTGGTGGAGCAGATTCGTGCGGCTGCCTTCCCGGATTGGGCGGACAGCGCTCGTTTCGTGGAGGAAGGCAGAGTAGAAGCCGCAGAGAGACTTGTCGCTCTCATCAATGGGACAACGGAGGAAGCAACTCGTCTCTTTTCCCTGCCGCCGCACCCCGATTGGACGGACGCAGTGAGGAGAGGCTTCAAAGCCAGTGAATAGCAATCACCCCGTCAACGATCTCTTGCTGCGTCTCCGCCCTTCCTCAACGGCCCTTTTGGACTGGCTGGTGCCGCGCCTCGACGAATCCCATCTACGTGAGATCGCGGCACTCGATGGTGGGGTTATGGCGGCAGAGTTTTTTCAGGCGCTCAAACCCATCCATGAGCGCCAGCCTCTCCCCGTCCCTCTGACATGGATGCCGCGTGTGGTGCTGGAAGCGGCGCAATGGTCTACACTGGATAGTCCCCAACATCTCAGCGCCCTACCGCACAGTAGAGGAACACGCGGTGATCTGATACGCGCCTTCTGCTGCGCTGTGTTGTTGCAGGCAGCCGATGAACCGGAAACGTTAGAACTGCTTTCCTCTGAGAGCGATACGCTGATCCGGCTTGTTGACAGTGCCCTCCGACTGGGCGAAGAGGCGTCCGAGAGCGCGCTTCGTTTCCTATGCTGGCGGGTATTGCGACTGTCGGAGGACTTTGAAGAAGCTCCATTCTTGGTGATGGCTTTACTGGTCCTCCCCCGTTTTTATAGACAGTCAGTTAAGCAGCCATTGACCTCAACTCTTGTTGCTTTTGTTGATATTGCTGCTCGAATGCCTCTGGGCTGAGATAGCCCAGAGAAGAATGTCGGCGCTTGCGGTTGTACCAGACTTCGATCCACCGGAAAATCGCTGCCTGTGCTTCCGAGCGAGTGGTGAAACGGCGGCGATGGACGAGTTCGCGTTTGAGAGTGGCAAAGAAACTCTCCGTGGGCGCGTTATCCCAACAGTTTCCCTTGCGGCTCATGCTGCACAGGATGCCTGCTTCTTTGAGTGCCTGCTGGTAGTCCAGGCTCGCATATTGGCTGCCTCGGTCGCTATGGCAGAGCAGTCCCGCACTCGGCTGCCGGCTCCTGAGTGCCATCGACAGACCCGAAAGCACCAGAGAGCGTTCCATGTTCGCCTGCATCGCCCAACCCACGATCCGTCGGGAGAACAGATCCAGGACCACCGCCAGATAGAGCCAGCCTTCCGAGGTCCAGACATAGGTAATGTCGGCCGTCCAACGCCGGTCAGGCGTCTCGCTGCCGAACTGCCTGTCCAGCAGGTTGGCTGCGATCGGCAGGTCATGCTCACTGTCGGTGGTGACCACCAAGCGCTTGGGAAGGACGGCTTTGAGATCTTCCAGGCGCATCAGACGCGCCACACGCTTCTCGGAAC
>Ga0105239_10003339_pt1 | contig 19726 bp, 9 predicted proteins | sample KBSC44metaG_FD_92761 | JGI IMG/M metagenome (GOLD analysis project Ga0105239, IMG submission 92761) | Corn rhizosphere microbial communities from Kellogg Biological Station, Michigan, USA - KBS C4-4 metaG | ecosystem: Host-associated > Plants > Roots > Rhizosphere > Soil | place: Michigan, USA...
ATGCCGCATTGTGTTTGCGATGGCGGCACCTGTGTAGCCCTGCTTAGCGAGATATTGAACTTACTGGATAACCCGGCACAGGAATTAGATACCTACACCCCTTTCAATTCGGTACAGGAATTAATGCCTGATAGCTTTGATATCGCTAAAAACAAGCGTAAAGGACGGATCTATTCCTTTTTGGGCAAGCTATTCTTCCTGCTTAAAAGTACCCGGAACAGATTTGGAACCGGCAGAAACTATGCTATTCACTGGAAACTGGATGAAGAGCAAACCATTGCTATAGCCGAAGCCGCTAAAAATGCAGGCACATCGGTACATGCCGCTTTATGCGTGGCGTTTTTAAAAGCGTTTCAGGAAGTAAGGGGCCCTAAAGCCCGCGGCAAGGTAATTAGCCCGGTAGATATCAGGCGCTTTATTCCCGAAATAAAACAGGATACCATGTTTGCCTTCGCGCCTATTGTGGAGCTGACCATTGATAAAGATCCCAACAAAGATTTTTGGGAGCAGGCTCGCAAAATAAAAACCGATCTTACTGCCAAAATTGAAACCATGAACGCCTATGAAATGTTATGGATGGGCGAATACATGCACGCGACAGTAAACAGGATGATCAAATTTTTAAAGGCTACTGATGGCTCCCACGATGTTACCCTATCCAACATGGGCCGGCTTTCTATTCCTGAAACTTACCAGTCATTTGAACTCGAAACTATTTATAGCCCAACGGTGGCGTTTCCATGGCGCAACCCTAATACATTGGTAACAACCACTTTTAAAAACAGGATGGACTTCACTTTTATGTCAAACGACAATTTTCTTGATGAAGCTGAAGCTTTGAAAATAAAAGCCGCCACAATAGACCTATTGTTTGCCAATTTACAGCAATTATCGCATGCCTGATAAACCAATACATAAAACTACGTTACGACGGTTTGCACAAAAAAAACTGCTGCAATACATTATACCCAATATTTTTTTCAATACCATTATAGCCTATGCCAGCTTCGCTAAATTAGGCTATACCCATTTGTTTGAAGGTGAACAAAGCCTGGCCAGGCTTACGCTGCCCATGTCGTTATTTTTACCCTTTATCCTCACCCTTGATATACTCAAAAAAACGATACTGGCAGTTGAACAGGGAGCCCTTGATCTGGCTATCAGTGATGATTTGAATAAGAACAGGTTTGCCATGCAAACGGCTATTATCAATGGCGTGGGTACATTACTGTTTGTTTTAGCTGTAATGTTCATAGCGCAGTTAAGCTTACCTGCCCATTATAAATTCAACGGGCCGGTAATGGCTTATCTGGATGGCGCGCTGGCGGCCGTTTACTCCATAGTTTTCACCTATTTCCCGATCAGGAAATTAAAGAAATATATGTCTAAACAGGCCAAAGTTCCGGTGTCTGCTTAAAGCGGATCAATTTCCCGGTTGATTTTTATAGTTGGCCTGCTCTTTATTAAAAATATCCAGGATGCCGGTAGCTGACAATGGTTGGGCAAAAACCTTGATGCCATCCATATAACCATGAAATATTCGTTCTGACGGAAACTCCTCGTTACGCCCTATTTGCCATTTATTAGCTACAGACAGATTCACCGGACCTTCTGCAGTTGATGTACCTGCTAATTTACCATCGATGTAAACTGACAGCAAATTACCATTACAAACACCGGCTATATGGTGCCAGTTTTGTTTCCAGTTTGCCGGGAGGTTTACGGTACAGTCGCCCCGGCCCCAGCCACCGGCAAAAAAGGTAAGGGCTTTATTATCGCTCATTTGCAATACATGGGTATCACCTTTGGTGAGCATATCCACCAATCCGGTTTCTTTTCCTTCAGGATAAACCCATACCATCATGGTGATGGTTTGACCAAGGTTATCCAGGCTCGGTGCATTAGGTACTTCTACAAAAGAATGATCACCCAGTAATACTCTTTTCCCATTTTCCGTTTCGACTGGTTTGGAATAGATAATGCTTCCTTCATTGCCAAATCCAGACCTATCGACAATAGTTTGGTCAATACCTTTAGCAGTAAGCGAAAGGTCAAGTAGTAATGAACCTACATCATCACTAAATACTTTATATATGCGTTTTATATCATTGATTATTAAATATTTAACACCATTTATATGATCTATAAATCGATGATCAAGTACTTTACTTTTACCTGGGGCCAGCTGCACCTGATCTGTATATAGAAGGGAGTCGTTCATCTTTAACGGGATGGTAAATAGTTGATCCTTGCCTGTTAGATTTTTTATAGTATAACTTATTTGCTGTTCCTGATTTTGTTTAATGAGCGGTGTGAAATTAATGCCTGATATTTCAAAAGGATGTGATACTGGTTGTGCAGGTTCTATAACTTCAACGGTTGTTCCATTTTTACTTTCTAATGCTACGTTTACCAAACCTAATCGGTATAACCTGCAGCTTATGGAATCAGTTAAGGTTTGCCCCTCCTGCACCAGGTAATTTTTTGTATTATAAACCCTTCCGTTAACATATAACCAAATGTTTTTAGTGCCGGTTGAGCCCTCGTTTTTAAGGGTAAAGCGCAGCCATAAAAGTTCATTGGGCTCCACCTTCGTTTTTTGCAGATCGTATTTTAGTAACCGGATAGCAGACGGTGTTTTTGTTTCTGATAGTATTGTTGGATCCTTGTAAAAGGGCCAGTTGCTAACGGCTATTTCCTTCTCCATAATAAACTTTATAGTCCCCCCATCGGCGATTAATGAGTGTGGAACTACCAATTGCTCATAAGCCTGGCCATTTATGCTCATTGAGGCTACAAATCTATTTTCTGCCGATTGATTTTCACTTTCGATCACTGTTGTTTTGTTATGAGCCAAATGTAGTTTTACTGACTGAAACAAAGGCGAACCAATGGCATACTCTGCTTTACCGGGACTAACTGGAAATATTCCCATCGCGTTAAATATATAAGCGCTTGACATGGCTCCCAAATCATCATTGCCGGGTAAACCATCTGGCCGGTTCTTATATCGCGACAGCATAATATAGCGGCACCATGCCTGTGTAAGATCTGGTCGTCCGGCTGCATTAAACAAATAAGGAACATGTATAACCGTTTCATTATCAAACAGTATCACATCGTTTCTTAAAGCTGAGTCCAGGCGATTGATGAATATATTATTGCCCCCCATCAAGTTCACCAGATCCTTAGCATTATGGGGTACAAAGTATGAATATACCCATTTATCACCTTCTTTATAGCCCGACATTGCCGGGTTGATCTTGAAATCAGCTCCTGATCGCGGAAGCATAAACATGGTTTCCGGGTAAAACAGGTTGCGATAATTAAACCCTCGTTGCTGCAAAAGTTGATAATCATTTTCATTATGCATTACCAGTTTAGCATACTGCGATAAAGCCCAGTCGTCATAAGCATATTCTACTGTGCGGGTTACTGATTCCGAACTGGTATACGGTACATAGCCCATCCGGTGATAGATCGCCATATCCTTTTGCACAAAAGGTGAATCGATGATATTGCTTTTCATGGCTTTGTAGGCCAATGTTTTATCAAAGCCAGTAATCCCTTTTAAATAAGCATCCACAATAATGGGTATGGCGTGGTTGCCGGTCATGCTCTCCGTAGGTAAATGACCGGTTTGCTTATAAATATCCAGCATGGATAAAATTACATCGTTCTGCTTTTCGGGATATAGCAGACTGAGAAGCGGGTGCAATGACCGGAAGGTATCCCAGGGAGAAAAGCCGCCATACTGGAGCTTACCCGAAGCATGATGAGCAGTTCCATCCTCACCCCGATAATTATCGTCCACATCAGAAATTACCCAGGGGATCAGCAAAGAATGATAAAGAGCAGTATAAAATACGGTTTTATTAGCCTCGCTGTTATCGGTAATATCAACAGTAGAGAGTTGTTTGGCCCAATCATTGGCAGTACGCGTAGCATAGGCTCCGAAGCTTAATTTAGCTATTTCTTTATCAATATTGTTTTTTGCCCCCGCAAAGCTTATCGTTGAAGTACTCAGTTTAACTTCAATAACCTTCGATGTATTTGTTGTTTTAAAAGTAAACAGATAACCATCTTTTACCGGTTTCTTATCGGTAAAAGCTTCGCTAAAATTGATCACGGTGTTCAGCATCGATCCATGTATCACTTTTCCCGAAACAGTGGCAATATCGCCTACATTCCCCACATAGACCTGCGCCTTTGTTTTAGCGGGGAATGTAAAACGCAATATTCCAGTGCGGGTAGAAGTGCTGGCCTCAGTAATGATATGATTATCGCTGAATTTCACTTGATAATATCCCGGTCGTGCAACTTCATTCCGGTGCGAAAAGCGACTTTTATATAGGCCAGGCTCAAAATCCTGCCCTCCTGTAACCGGCATAATAAACAAACGCCCTGCTGAACCTCCCGGGAAACCGCTATGATGGCCAAAGCAGCTAAAATAATAAATGGATGAATCGGCATAATCATAGCCGTTTGCACCTTTAACCCGTGTTTCCGGGCTGATCTGGATAAAACCAGCCGGAGCAACCGCACCGGGATAGGTGCCACCATCGCCTCCCCAATGTGTAAGTACACCGCTTTTGGTAGTCCCGATAAATGGGTTTACGTATGATAAATTCGAGCGGCTCTGCGCATTTGTGTTTGAGGTAATCTCAAATGATAACAACAATAGCACAACCGCCTTTTTTACTATGAAAGGTGTTTTATACATACGTAAACTTATATTTTGATATAGATCTTTCTTTTATCCATTACATAACCCACTAACCAGCAAAGCATCATATAACACAACGCAAAAACCAATGTACCGAAGGCTCCGGGGAAAAGTGGCTGATAAAATACCTGGTTCACCCAATCGTAAAAACTCAGATTTGGTTTTACCCAAATAGTTGAAATAATGGTAAATAACAACTCCGATAAAAGGTATATCGCCAGTGAGTTTCGACCAAAAACCAGAAAAAAGTTAGTGCTGCGTTTGATGTTTTTTATTTCGATAGCGTAGATCAGTACACCGATAATCACCAGATCAATACCTATGGTAAGCAAAGTAAACGTACTTGTCCATAATTTTTTTGCCAACGGGAAAAACTGGGCCCAAAACAATGCTATACCAATCAAACAGACACCTGCTATCAATAATTTAGCTACCGACTCATAATTACGGCCTTTGCGTTGTATATATGCACCAGCCAGGTAACCGGCTATAACGTTAACAATAGCTGGCAAAGTACTCAGCAAACCTTCGGGGTCAAAGGCTATTGGGCCGCCTTTGTCGTGGTACAAATGCGCGTTACCCATAATTAATATATCTAATCGTGTACCGGCATTACCCAGCATGGTCAGCTCCTTACCGGGTTCACCAAGCAGCAATAAAAATACCCAGTACCCCAGCAATAGCAAAACAGAGATAATAACCGCTGTACGCTTTGAACAATAGTGTACGATAAGCGAACCAAAAAAGTAGCATAGCGCTATACGTTGTAATACGCCCATAATACGGGTATTACCCAGTGGATTAAACGCCCAGCCCCCAGCTTCGCGGTGAAAAAATGGGAACCAATACATCAGGTAGCCCAGTAAAAATATGATGAGCGTACGTTTGCCAATTTTACGCAGAAAGGCACTGTTACTTTCAAATTTGTTTTTGGAAAAGCTTAGCGCATTCCCAACCGCGAAGAGAAAAGAGGGAAAAACAAGGTCGGTTGGTGTAAAACCAAACCAGGCTGCATGATCAAGCGGCGCCCATTGAACCGCCCCCGAACCGGGAGCATTTACAATGATCATGAAGCATATCGTCATGCCCCTGAAAATATCAAGCGTTATAAACCTATCCTTTGCTAAAGCCATATCTCTTAATTTTAATTATAGTTTTCCCTGAAGTGTGTAAGTTACTCTGCCGGCCTCTTTTTCTGATCTGATGCTCACCTTATCCGGTCGGCTACCATTTTCATCATAAATTACAACTTGATTCATACCCACTTTTAACCAGCATTCTGGTATATACATGCCAATATTGCCAATTTTTTCGGGATAACGACCCAGATTATGACCATTTACCCAAACCGAGCCATAGCTTAAGCCATCCGTATGAACCCGCCATATCAAGTGTTTACCCTTTGATTGCGGCACGGTAAACTGTGACCGAAAAAGCTGCGGACCTGCTAATGAGGGCTTTAGTGCTAATTTATTCCAGCCTTTAACCTCATTTGGATCGCCCGGGCCTCCAAACATTTTCCAGCCATTTAATATCATACCATCGCCAATGCTGTTGATTTTTACAGGTTGATCTATCCCACCCTCATTAGAATAATTTTCGATGAGCAGGGTAAGCGTAATTGTTTTTTGAAGTGCAGCCGCATCGTTAACTTCGACAGCAAAGGGCGAGTTCCAGCCTTTATGTTGTGCCACCTGTTTACCGTTGATAAACACCGTAGCATCCTCATCCACACTTCTAAAATTGATCATTAGCTTGGATGGATTACCTTCCTGAACCGGAATCGTGGTTTGAAACCAGCCGAAACCTTCCTGTTTGTTAAATACATCGTCGCCAATTTTATATTTTTTCCAGCTGGTGGTGTCAAATACAGGGATATTGTTTTTTACATCGGCAGCTTTATCGGCTTTAGTAAAATACCAGTTAGTAGTTGTGGAGATAAAGGGCCCTCCCTTTTTTAATTTTACCTGTCCTGACAAGCCTTTTTTATCTACATCGGTGATCGCTCCTACATACGCGGCCAGTTTATCGCGACCATCGTGAGCAGTAAACACCGCGAGGGTATGTTTACCTTTTTCCAGATCAAATGTTACCTCCCCATCCCTGACTTTCCATTGCGCTGCTTTCTTGCCATCGATAAACGCAGTAGCACGGTCACCACCATCAACCTGCATAGTATACTTTCCTGATAATGGAGCATCCAGCGTGCTGCGGTACCAGGCATCTGCCGTTAGGTTATTATCAGCACCCATTTGTTGCGGATCGACAGAACTAAACCAATTGGAATCGTCATAAGTTGTTGAGGCATAAACTGAGGCGTTTTTGTTTTGCCATGGCGTTAAAACTACAGTAGAAACAAATGATTTATTCAATTGGTATACAGAGCTTAATATAGTTGATTTATTTTCCAGATATAAGTGTACAGGGGCATCTTTCTTTGCCATCAACGAATATTCGCCTTTTGCAGATACCTTCTTGTTTTGCAGGTTAAGTTCAGCAAGGTACGATGCGCCACTTACAATAACTGGTAATCCTCCGGCTTCGGTTATCCAGGTTTTATCCATGACCGATGCATCTCCTACTAAAACCCGAAGACGCTGACCCGATACTTCGAAAGTATATTCTGTTGGACTTCCGGGCTGCAAAGCTGCTGTAAGACTGATACCGCCATCGGTTATTTTAAATCCTTTGGCTCCTTGTATGGCAGACGGTTTACCGTTTACCTTAAAATATAGTAGTGTAGCATTATCTTTATTGGCCTCAACCAAAATGGTTGTGGTATTGCCTTGTTTAACCAGTCCGTAAATACGTGTAAGTGCCCAGTTAAGCGTTATTACATTATTGATGGTATAATTGTGCAGCAGCGGATAGATCTCGTCTGGAGCAATGGTTATACGAGCTATCGGCAGATCGTTATCAACCCTAATCCCGGCTTTTAAAACATTTTTAGTTGGATTATCTAAAAATATAAGGTCGCCAATATCAGCCGACCTCGCAGTTACCTTTAGGCTGCTATCTACAGCAATGTCTTTATAAGCGGCAGTAGCATCGGTACAATTCTCCAATATATCCTGAAAACTACGGGCAAATAACGCCGCGCGTTTAAAGCCATAATAAATTGGCCTAAGATCACCGGCCTGCCCAACCGCCGAGCCATAATCATATGACGCGGCATCCTCATCGTTATTAGAATATCCAAAATTCGATCCACCATGGGTCATGTAATAATTATAGCCGCCGCCACCATGCGCTATTATCTTCCAGGTACGCCGGGCATATACCGCCGAATCTGTTGGTTTAGCGCCATATTGGGAGTACCACACACTCCAGAACTCGGTAGAAAACCAGGGATTGGGGCGTTTAGGATCGTCGAGGCTACCATCACCCGCAGGGTCACTGGCATGGTGCAGACCGCTAAAAAAATACGGTACCTGCAAACCTAAACTCAGCGCTTTACTTTGCAGGTGTTTAAAATAATTATCGGGCACTACCGTTCCCCAGCCATTATTATGCTCATTCTCCAGTTGCACCATTATTACCGGACCACCTTTATTAATTTGTTGATTAAAAACGATAGGTAATAACTTATCAAAAAAACGATCGACGTACTTTTCAAACTCGTCGTTATCTTCCCGTACACGTAAGCCGGGTTTAAATTTCAACCACAACGGATAGCCGCCCAGATCCCATTCGGCGCAATAATATGGGCCCACCCTAACAATGGCATACATATCCAGGCTTTTAACCATAGCCAAAAACGCGTTCAGGTCATGGTCGCCACTAAAGGTGAATTTGCCTTCTAATGGCTCGTGAAAATTCCACATGGTATATACTTCCACACAGTTAAAACCTGCCCTTTTTAACCGCAGTAATCTGTCGTACCATAGTTGCCTCGGTATCCGTGCATACTCTAGTCCGGCTGATGCTAGGAAAGTACGTTTACCGTTGATCAAAAAGCCTTTGCTATCAAAATTGATAAATGGTTTGGCTATTTCATGAGCCGGGAATATATGATCATTTATGGCCTGACCATAACCCTTGCTACAACAAAGCACGAGCAATAATATGAAGTAAATACGCCTCATTACTGTTGGGTATATGCTTGTTGAATGATGGTATGATACTTTTCAAATAACCGTTTTGAAACCTCAACGGCATTGCCTTTGGTTGCATCAGGATAAGCATTATCGTGTTTGTTTACCCATTGCCATTCCCAGTTTTTCACTTGTTTGTCAAAAGTAAGCTCATCAAATTTACTACCTGATGCCAGTGATTTATTTAGCTGATCAAAAAAGAGCTCCCAACGCGGTTTGTAATAACCTTTGATCAGACCAGCCCACTGACGGTTGGAATATTCTCGCAAGCCACTTTCCTTATCACCCCAAAGGGTAACCAGATCGCGGGCGTTAAATTCATACAGGTTCTTTTCTTTATCGCTGATACCATTTGCTCTTGCCTCAGCGATCCACTTACCCAGCAGGAAATCTTTACGGGTACTAAGCAAAGCATCCATATCATCCATCAACTGTAAAAATTGAGTGCTATATAATTTAAAGTTTGCTTTATCCTTGCTTTGGTAAGCTGAAACCATTTTTTGCTGCAACGGGCTTGCATAATTGGCCAATACCTGGCGGGTTATATCAACCAGGTCATACTGGAAACCATCGCTTTGTTTCAGGCTATCTGAGGCGTTCATAAACAGGCTCCAGGCTTTAAACAATTGTGCAGGGTCATAGTCCAGCTTCGTTAGCACCCTATCAATGGTCTTCTTAAATGTTGGTCGGGCTACGATGATAGATTCGGGGCCACCTTCGGTTAAGCCGCCAGAATATACGGTGTTTAATAAAATATGCCATGCCTCATTGATTTGGGCGTTGCTTTGGCCATAACGCCTTTGAGCATAATTGACAAGCCATTTATCGGCATCAATTGGGGTATCATTCCAAACATTCTCCAGCATGAGGGCAAATAGTGCTGGGTTTTGTTCGATGCCTTCGGGGGTAACACCTATGCCTCTCATATTTTTTGATTCGGGGTCATGCAGAGCTATCGCTGGATCGGCAGCTACGTGGCGCATACGCCCGAATAAGCTGATGTTACCCCCAAAGTTTTGCAGCATGCTCCAGATCCAGGGTTTGCCGTAGTAGGCTTCGGTACGGTTCCAAACCGGATGAGCATCGCTATACAGATCCAATACGATCATTTGTTCGTTGGGCACGGCGTTTAGCAGCGCTTTGATCTGCTGTGGTTGCCAGAATTTATTATTATAATGGAACATCCAGCCTTGCATCACCCAAATTGCTTTGGGATCAGCTGCGGCCATGGAATTAAAAACCTTTTTGCTCATACCATCCAAATAGGTAGAATCATTTGTTGGCGGCACATTTTCGTTAAAAGTATCTGCAGAGTACAGGTGGTCTGTACCAAACTCTTTGGTTTGTGCTTCTATATATTTTTTACCGATGGTTTCAAACATCGGATCGTCTGGGTCAAGGATATATACATCGGGGAAACCGGCATCCCAGTTGGTTTTTTTAACCTTGGCGCCGGGGAATTTATCTTTAAATGATGGCGGTACATGCCCTGTAAATGATGACAATACAGGCTTCATACCGAAGGAACGCTCGCGCTCCAGTATTTTCTTTTGCAATTCTGTATGGGAGTCCATCCAATGCTGTGGCAGCGCCCCTCCCCAGGCATCAATGTTACCCATCCAAAACCAGGCAAAATATGCAGGGCCACTAAAAAATTCATCCAGTTGTTTATCGGTAAAGCCCATGCTTTTATAAACACTTTGCCAAACCGCTTCTTCGCCGGTAATAGCCAACGGGAGATTAATCCCATTTAGGGCCATCCAGTCAATTTCCTTTTGCCATCGGTTCCAATCCCACCAGGCCATGGAATAGTTGTAGGTACAGTAATTTAAATAATAGCGATACTGATATGGCGTGGTTTTATGTACCAGACCTTTTACCACAGGCAAAATTGCAGGAAGGTTAAGATTGGTGCCATTCCAGCTGATATCGCAAAAGCAATAATTTTTAAGGTAGTAATTTAATGCAGAGGCAATAGACAAGCCATTGTTTCCTCTTAATACTATTTTACCGTCCCTGCTGTCAAGTTCAAAAACATCTTTATCATTTTGCTGTGGGATAGCTTCGATAATAAACGAACTGCTTTTGCCGGAGATAACCCGTTCAATAAAGGCGTATGATGCCTTTTGATCAACCTGGGCACCAACTTTTAAGCCAAATGCCATAACAACAAGTACAAGTAAATACTTTCTCATTTAATAGTTTATTGAATATAAAATAGTAATGTCATTTCGAACGAGGAACGAGGAGAAATCTCATACATGAGACTTTTCAGATTGTATATGATTTTTCGCTATAGCTCAAGAAATAGTTTCTCTCTTCGTTCGAAATGACATTTTTTTTAACTGGACTTTTGAGTATAAAACACCGGCAATCAGAACAAAGTACTCTGCAAGAGAATTTTTTATCCTGATTACCGGTAGTTTATTTTATTATCCTTTAAAAGTTAGGGTTTTGTATCAAAACTCCCTTACTCTTATCAATTTCAACCTGCGGAAGCGGGAAATAGTAATTTTTAGGCCGAACAAATACAACATTCTTGGATTGATCTATCGGTGCTTTTGAGACAGGTAGATTGTATATCGCAGCAATATCTACAATCTTGTCCTTATCCCAACGCATCAGATCCTGATGACGTTCGCCTTCGCCGGCTAATTCAACACGGCGTTCATGGATCAATTCTTTCATACCTGCACCAGAAACGGGTGGTAAAGTAGCAGATGCACGACGCCTAATCTGGTTGATCAGCGCATCGCCAGCGCCAGCGCCTTTAGTTCGGATCAAAGCTTCGGCAACCAATAAATAAATATCAGCAGAGCGCATTAATGGTACCGCGAAAGTATGATCAACACCACCATCCAAATCTCCATTGGGAGGATTAAATACCGCGTATTTGCGAAAAGCAAATCCTGTTGCAGAAAGATCTGCAGTAAATATAGAAGTTCTTGTGGTTGCCAGGCCAATATCAATTGTATCACCAACTGCCAACAAAGTAGCCTTTTTTCTTGGATCGTTCTTTTCAAATTCATTAGCCAATCCTTGTAGTGGCTGACTAAAACCATACCCCCCCCATGGTCTTGGGATGTAATATACCGTAAAGTCATTTTGAACTACACTCTGTAATGCCTGGATAGAGAAAAGCAACTCCGTACTGTTTGCATTGGCACGCGTAAAATTATCCTGGTAATTAGCAGCCAGCGCATAATGTGCATTAGATACTACTTGTTGTCCGGTTGTTATTGCGTCAGGAAACTTTTCCCAGTACATGTACAATTTGGTCAACAATCCAAGGGCGGTTCCTTTACTTACGCGTCCCCGATCTACGGGGCCATAGCTTTCAGGAAGTAAAGAAACTGCCTGTTTTAAATCAGACTCAATTTGCTTACGCACATCTTCTATAGGTGATTTGGGAACATTGAATAGTTGTTTAGAGTAGTCATCTTCAGTGATAATGGGTACATCACCATGAATGATCATTAAACGCCAGTAACCAAAGGCTCTTAAAAAATAAGCCTCGCCCATACTACGGTTTTTAACATCGGTAGAAATTGCGGTAATCTTAGGGATATTGATAATACAATTGGTAGAGCGGTTGATCTCTTCGTATCTCCATTTCCACGGATACCTAATGGCAGCGTTTGAGGCATCGTAAGTTAGGTTTTCTATGCCTTCATCCTCACCATGATCACCCGAGCGCCAGTAGTCATCAGATGGGACATCAAAAGTACACTCAGCATGGCCAATATAATCCTCTTCCTCTAAAAGGCTGTAAATACCGCTTACAGCTTTTACGGCATCGGATTCATTCTTGAAATAATTATCAGAGGTATAAACCCCTTGTTGTTTAAGATCGAGCGCTTTTTTACAGGCACTATTAAACAAAGCCAGCGCTATTACTATATATAATATTTTGTTCGATTTCATGATTTTATAGTTTAGCTGTTAAACCGAATGTAATTGTCCTTACTGATGGGTATTGCGCCACATCAACTCCACGTTGCAGGTTGCCGTTGGTGTAACCTAATTCTGGAGTATAGCCTTTGTATTTGGTGATGATAAATACATTCTGACCAGAAGCGTATAACCTTACACTTTTTAGCGCCGCCTTTTTAGACCACATGGAAGGTAAAGTATAACCCAACGTAGCATTTTTAAGGCTGAAATAGTTACCACTTTCTACAAAAAGATCTGAGGTACGATAGTTATCGTTAGGGTGATCAAGTGATAACCTTGGGATGGTATTGCTTGTACCTGGGCCAGTCCAACGACCTAAATCTTCCGCATACAAGTTAAATGGATAGGTAGGGTCAATACCCTGCATTCTATCAGCGTTATATAAACTTACGCCAAATACACCGGTGAAATTTAACGACAGATCAAAACCTTTATATGATAAACTACCTTGTATACCTGCTGTTACATTAGGGTTAGGATTACCAAGCGTAGTACGGTCATTACCATCAATTAAGCCATTGCCATCCAGATCAAGGAAACGAACATCGCCAGGTTTAATATTTGCCTTGCGCGGATCATTTTTTAAAGCTGGGTCGTTATCAATATCAGCTTGCGTTTGATATAAACCATTGGTTTTCCATCCATAAAATGATGCTATAGGTTGCCCCTGATAAGTTCTTGAAATTTCCTGATTTGAGCGTCCGTAGAATGTAGATTGAATAAAAGTACCAACACCATTTAGCTTAGTTACCTTGTTTTTAATAAACGAGGCGTTTGCGCCAATAGAGTACTTTAATTTATCACCACCCTGGTAATTCAGTTCAACCTCGATACCTTTATTGTTCATGGTACCGATGTTTTGGTTAGGGATAGCTACCGATCCGGCCGAACCCACTACCGGCGGAGATATCAACATATCCTTAGTATTCTTATTAAACCAGGTTAGGGTTGTATTTAATTTGTTATTTAAAAAACCTGCATCCAAACTAATGTTTGTCATAGCCGCCCGTTCCCAGGTAATATTAGGATTGGCAATAGTGGTAACTGCCGCACCGCTTACTCCTGTACCACCAAAAACATATCCTCCGTTTTCATAGGTGCTGCCAATATTTATTAAGCTTAAATACTGGTAAGGATTAACATTCTGATTTCCCAGTTCGCCGTAACCACCTGTTAATTTAAGGTTATTTATCCAGGTTATATTTTTAATAAACTGCTCATTAGATAACCTCCATCCTAATGAAAAAGCCGGGAAGTATCCCCATTGTTTGCCGGGAGCGAATTTAGATGACCCATCTGCGCGGAAAGTAACTGTGGCCAGGAACCTGCTATCATAATCATAAAACAACCTTGCGAAACCCGATTGCAAAGATGAAGGCTGTACCGGTAAATTTGAATTGTATTGAAGATTACCTGTGTTAAGTACTCGTTGAACAGGGTCAGTATCATCATAGCCAACCCTTGAAGCATTAAAACCAAAATCCTTAAAATTTTGATAAGAATAACCTCCTGTAAAGGTAACATGACTTTTGCCAAACACCTTATCGTAAGTAAGGAAAGACTCCAGCAATTGAGATGATACCTCTTCTTCACTTTGTGTTAAGGTAGAAGTAGGGTTCTGTCTTGCCTGGTTTACATCAGCAATACTAAAATTATAGTTGCGGATCAAGGTACCATCAAAAGCATAATTAACACGCAATTTCAGATCCTTTGTAAAAGTAAGTTCAGCAAACGCATTTGCCAGTGCTCTATACTTTTTAGTATACTTATCAGTTTCCTGGATGGTGGCATAAGGGCTGTTAATATCCCCTAACTGGTTACCATTAGCTTTCGATGTACCATAAGTTCCGTCCGGATTAACCAGCGGTATAGCAGGATTAAAGCGTAGGGCAGAAAAAATTAAGCCCGTTTGCGAACTATAATTATCAAAGCCATTCTGATTTCCATAAGTTAACTGAATGTTTTCACCAAGCTTTAGCCATGGTGTTATTTTATGTTCTGAATTGATGCGGGTACTGTAACGTTTAAAATTGGTTTTATCAATGATCCCGTCCTCATTATAAATCGACTGTGAAAAATAATAGTTGGATGCTTCATTACCGCCCTGTATGCTAACATCACCATTTGTTACATGCCCTGTACCCATAATAGCCCGCTGCCAATCGGTTCTTTGCGTGGCATAATAGGAATCATTCCAGGGATCTCCGATAGCAACTCCGTCATTAGTATAACGCTCTCTTTTAAGTTGGTACAATTGAGGCGCTGTTAATAACTTAATATACTTAGTCGAGTTAGAAAAACCGCTGTAAAAATTAACCGTTGTGGCGAGTTTTTGATTGTAGGTACCTTTTTTTGTGGTCACCAAAACAACACCGTTTGCAGCACGGGTACCATAAATAGCGCTCGAAGAAGCATCCTTCAAAATATCAACAGAGGCAATATCATTAGGGTTAATATCGCTTAACGCATCCGGGTTACTGGTAGGTATACCATCAATAACTATAAGCGGGTTGGCATCATTAACTGTACCCGTACCGCGTATCCTGATGCTTGGTGCTGCGCCCGGTGAACCATCATTACGTACAATGTTTACACCACTTGCCCGACCGTCCAATGCCTGAGCGGCACTACTTACAGGTAAATTTTGCAGATCGGCACCTTTAACACTCGCCACGGAGCCAGTAATATCAATTTTTTTACTGGTACCATAACCAACCACTACCACCTCATTTAAGGCCGATGGCAGGGCATCCATCGTAATAGTTAAGCTTTTATTACCGGCAATGGGAACAATCTTTTTGGCATAACCAATATAGGTTAACTCCAGCGTACCGTCATCAGGCGCATTAATACTGAAATTACCGTTGATATCAGACGTAACACCAATATTTGTTCCCTGTAGCTTAATACTAACCCCAATTAATGGCTCACCGGTTTTATCAACCACTTTACCTTTAATTATAGCCTGCCGACTGGCATCTTCCTGGTTGGATATGATCACCACATGATCATCACCCATTTTGTAGGAAAGTTTATTATCAATAAGGCTGCTTAGTATCTGATCTATCGTAGCATCTTTTACATCCAAATCGACCTTACCTAATTTTTTGATGGAGGTGTAGTTGTAAAAGAAACGATAATCACTCTGTTTTTGAATTTTGGTTAATATACTGCTTACTTCGGTTTGCTTAATGCTCAGTGTAAATTTCTGTTGAGAATACACTGTTGCCGAAACTTGCATGCATGTAACCAGAATTAGGAGGAAAACTGCTTTCATCAGCAAAATAACTTTTAGACATACGGGGGCACCCTGAAGCGGAAATACCCTTCTTGTTTTTTTCATTACATTTGTTTTGAAAATTAATGGATAGAGTAAGTACTGTATTACAACACCTTACTCTTGTTAATAAAAATCCGATTTGTTTTTACAGGGAGGAGTGCCAGCTCTTCCCTTGTTTATTGGATGTCAGGAATCTGATAAGTAATGTTTCAATGTCATACGCGTTAGTTTTAGGGGTTAATTAAATTAGTTTTGTTTCTCTTTTTTCGACAAATAAACTGTCTTCCCATCCAGGTGGTAATTAAATGGGGTTGTTATTTCAATGATCCGAAGAGCATCCTGCAATGACTCTTTATCCAACAGGCCACTTATTTGCTCGGTTTCAAGTGCCCGGTTTTCAAATACAATCTGCACGTTATATTTTCGCTCTATTTGTTTAGCAACGTCTTCAAATAATTCATTAGTAAACAATATCCGGTTATCAAGCCAGGCGGTCTCTTTGATCTCATCGGCTTTAACAGCAGGCAGGGTAATTACCTGATATTCTATTTTTGCTTCTTTTAGATTGCCGGTACCCTGTGAGTGGGTTGGGGTTTGGTTATTAGCCACCAATAACTTCTCGTTGGGCAACAGGACAATATTTTTCTCTGGGTTGTTTTCCAATTCAACCTGTACTTTACCCTTGAGCAAGGTAGTTTCGATATTTTTGTCGTTATTATAAGCCTTAACATTAAATACGGTTCCGAGTACTTTTACGGTTAGCGCGTTGGTGTGTACCAGAAAAGGTCTTTTGGCATTGTGGGTTACTTCAAAAAAGCCCTCACCGTTAAGCGTAACGTCCCTGGTGTTTTTTGTGAATGTTTCAGGATAAGTAAATACGCTTCCCGCATTCAGCATTACTTTGGTTCCATCAGACATAACTAATTTCTGGGTTTTTCCGTAAGGAACCCGAACTTCATGCATAACCAATCTTGCAGCCTGACCAGCCTGCCGAAACTTCCATGTATAAAATAAGCCCCCTGCTATGCCTAATACCAAAATAGCTGCGGCCGCCCACTGCCAATTAAATAAAGATTTTACCTTACTTGTACTGTTAAAAGTATTCGAATTCTCGTCCGAGCTTTTTATTTTATACCAAAGTTCTTCAAGCTTTGTACTGATATCTTTTTGTTTTACATTATCAGGTTGTTTTGCGCTGCCCTTTAAAGCAGCGGTAACCTGGTGCATTTTTTTTGATTCCGGAAATTGTTCAAGAAACGTGTTAAGTTCGGCTAATTCTTCTGTAGTGGCGGTTTTGCCCATACTTTTAGCCATTAACTCAATAAACCTGGATTTGCCCATAATAATTTGTATACCCAATAAGGACACACAACTATTGATTTTTCCTAAAAGAAATAAAACTTTTTTTATGATGATTTAATAGAATGCCAAAGCTTTACTTACCGCCAAGCGCGTCATCCAATTTTTTAAGAGCGATAGCCAGTTGGGCAAAAACAGTTTTATTGGAAAGGCCGAGAATGGCTGCCACTTCATTACAGGAAAGATCATCTTCCTTAACCATTTTAAATATGAGTTTACAACGGGGTGGTAATAAGTTAACCGCATTCAAAACCCTTGTCTCCAACTCCTTGCTAATGAGCAAGTGAGAAGGATCAACAGATAACCGGAAATAATAGGTTTCGGTAAGCTGAAGTTCCTTAATTTTTTTAGTAGAGGTGTTTCGCAGATGGTTTAGGCAGGCGTTTTTTATCAATACATATAAATAAACCTGCAAATTCTTTATAGAATCCAGACTCCCCCGTCCGGTCCATATTTTCAAAAACGCATCATTTACGATCTCCTGCGCCACTTCCCGATCACCTAAAAACGAATAAGCAAACTTATTAAGCCTGGGCTCATGCAATCCGTAAAGCTCATTAAATGCCGCTTCATCACCATTACCCTGAATACGACGAATATGTTCCTGTGTACTCACAACGGACGACATTTAATAACAGTCAAAATTAATTAAGAAACGCTTTTGATAGACAAATGTGTAAATTTATTACAACATAACAGGATATTATATTGGCATATTTATACATTAAAAAACATTTCCGCTGAAAAAAAGCAGCTTAATCATCGTTATCAGTGTCCTTTCCGGCCAGTTTAGCCGGGTATGCTTTTTTTCCTTTGGCCGCAAACCACAAAATACGGTTCATCACATCATCATTTCCCCCATCAATATGATCATACTCTGGTCTTAATGACTGCTGTGCATAATGTAATGACGCTCCTTTAAGGGAGGATAGTTTAGGGCTAAGTTTATTTAATGGAATTTTATTTTTTATGACCTGATAGGTATAGTTTGACGGTTTATTGGTAAAACAATCAAACATGGGTAAAGCGGTTGCATCAATGATGTTCATTGGCGGCAAACCAAGTATTTGCTCAATGGAACGTACTATACAGGTTTGATTGTAGTTTTTACTCACCTTACTTTGCAAGCGGCTATAAGGACTTATCACAAAACCGGTAGTGCGATATGCCGAAACATGATCCCACCCAGCCTGTGAATCATCTTCGGTAACAAAAATTACTGTATTTTTCCAAAAACGGCTCTTTGATACAGCTTCAACAATACGCCCAAGAGCCAGGTCATTATCAGCTACCATGGCATCTGGTGTAGGAAACCCTGGTCGTGTACCTACCGTATGATCGGCTGAAAGTGCCATAATCATTAGCTGAGGCAACTGATCGCCGGGCTTTTTCTCATACTCATTTAATTCTTTGATAAAAGCCGAGGCTCGCAACTGTTCATTGATTTTATGTTCATCAGAACCAGGATAGTTTTGCGACAACATAGGCCGTACCCTGGATATGGTACTCGTGTTTTTGAACACAAAAGGTTTACCCGCATTGTAATTGTTGTAAATATCGCTCCAACTTAATTTTTCATCAAAATGCACAGCACAAGCTTCACCGTATATCCTTACTGTTTTGCCATGATCTGCTGCATTATTCCATATAAAACCATTACCGTCATACACCAGGGCATCTTCCTGCACATGCGGATAACTACGGAACCACGACCGTACACTTTTTTCAACATAATCGGTTACCATAGCCGCATCTGTCCATTGATGACCCTCGGCAGAACACTTTCCGGATGCATAATAATTATCGAGTAATAAAAAATTACGGGCCAAGTTATGTTGATTGGGTGTAACGCTATCTCCATAGATGCATAATGATTTTGCTCCATTTCCTTCAGGCATATCGCCTAAAACCTGGTCATAGGTGCGATTTTCTTTGATAATGTAAAGCACATGATTAAACACAGATGGTTCACCTATACGTTCAGGTACTGGCCGTGCAGGAACGTTTTTTCGGGGTAATAGCTGAGCAATTTGTTGCCTGAAACTCAGGTTAAGATCTTTTACCTTTTGAGTATATTGCTTTAACTGTGCCTCACCGGGGATTGGAATAATGGATACCGTTGCTTTTTGATGGTGCGAATTGTATGCCTCCGGGCTGCCTTCACTTATCTCAGTCTCAGCATCTGCACCGCCCTTACCCATTTCTTTGCTGCTTATACGCGATCCTTCCCCTTCCAGGTTGGTTACAAATAGCGTGTTATTATCAACTGCAAGTCCGCCCGGGTAGGCTTCTGTAGGCATAAAACCCTTTACA
>Ga0105239_10003340_pt1 | contig 19725 bp, 20 predicted proteins | sample KBSC44metaG_FD_92761 | JGI IMG/M metagenome (GOLD analysis project Ga0105239, IMG submission 92761) | Corn rhizosphere microbial communities from Kellogg Biological Station, Michigan, USA - KBS C4-4 metaG | ecosystem: Host-associated > Plants > Roots > Rhizosphere > Soil | place: Michigan, USA...
AAGGGGTAATTACGAGAAAACATTAATAGTATTTTCCGTGAATGGAGAGACGGTCAGAAAGGTTTCGGCGCGGGCTTTTTAAACGTCAGCTCGAGATAGTCGAGCTTGAACTTACGACCCAGATGATAGGTCGACCGCCTTGTCCGGGTCAGGATGAAGCCGCCCACTGCGAGCGCGATGCCGGTGACGACGGCGGAATGGGTGTACCAGGTAGAGGCTTCGTCATGACGAAGGGCTCCGTTGACGGCATTCAGAATGAGGATACCTCCCGCGGCGACAAACATACCAGCGGGGAGAATGGTATTGCCGAAATTAAGATGTGTCCGGCGGATGGTGCGTATCTCTTTATAATGAAAACCCAGGCCATTTACGAACACGGTGTCGTGCTTCATCCCGGTGATCGTACCATTAAACCATTGACCATAGATAGTCTCCATGTTCAATGCATCCCCTATTGTGTATGTATGGATCAGCGCACCTCTTTTTTTCAGGACGAGCAGATCAGTTTGCGCTGACGAGACAAAGGGAATAAGGCAAAAAAGTAATATGATGAACCTGTTCATGGTGTACGTCAAACTTACAAATTGAGATTGACATCAAAGTGTTAATGAAAGCTTATTATGGGCCTTGGGGCAGGCGGTAAGCCTAATGCATGATCCTATGAGAGAAAAGTACCAGCGCCAGGCCAAAAATGATAAGCAGCGATCCGGAGATCTTATTGATGATGGTAAGTGTGCGCAAGGTGAGCTTGCTGCGCAGGCGGCCGGCCATCATCACTTTCAGCACATCGGCGCCCATATTTACCAGCAAACAAACGGAAAAGATTATGATCCTATCCTGAAGAGTATGATCAACCGAAAGTACGGTAGCATTGCCGAGCCAGAAGAGGATGACCCCGGGGTTGAGGGTATTGATAATAAATCCTGATGCAAAGATCCGGGCCATATCCCTTTTGCGGAAACGTATCTCTTTTCCTTCCGCATCCTTTGGCAAATGGGCTTTTTTGAAAAAGGCGAAATAAACACCCATGGAGACGAGGAAGGCGCTGCCGGCAACGGCAATAGCGCTCTTATGCTCGAGCATTTGATTTACCAGCGAGCTGACGGTATTGCTAAGGACGACGAGGATGATATCGCTGACCCAGACGCCGGTGACGAAGCTAAAGCCACCTTTGTGGCCGTTGTTGAGGCTTTGCTTGATGATGGTAAAAATGATCGGCCCCACCGATAAGGCAAGAACGAATCCCAATGCTAAACCTTTCAATACGGCTTCTGTCATAGCTTTCTGTTTGTGCCTTGTCTGCTGATCCGAGGGATGGGTCCCGACCCTTCGCCCAGCCAGGGGGTAGGGACGGGCGGGGGTTAAATGTCACCTGTTTCCAAAAATTTCTGCCAATCCTGGAGCATTTTGCCCTTCAGCACCCTGGGGAATTTATGTTGTCCGCCTATTTTGCCTTTGAGCCGCATGAATTCCATGAATTTAGCTTCCGGCAGCACCTGGACGTATATATCTTTCAAAGCGCTGTCTCTTTCGACGGCATAGTCATCATTCAATTCCTTAAGCTTTGCATCTATTTTCTGCCGCAGCACTTCAGGGTCGGCCTTGTCGTCGCTGGCCAACCACCACTGATGTGCAAAAAAGAGACCATGGGGTATGCCGGCCACGGTAAACTCGGGAATAGACATATTTAGCTCTTCGCTGACGACCTGTACGGCCTTGTTCATGTTGTCTACGCTAAGATGCTCGCCGACCAGGCTTAGGAAGTGCTTGGTCCTGCCGGTGATAATGATCTCGCTGCGGGACTTGTCCACAAAACGTACGGTATCACCTATCAGGTACCGCCAGGCCCCTGCGCTGGTGCTTAACAGTATGGCATAATCCTTCCCTTCCTCCACCTCATGGATCATATACGCTTCGGGGTTCTCCACCAGATTGCCGTCCTGATCAAAATTCTTGTTGTCAAAAGGCACAAATTCCAAAAAGATATGCTGATTGGTCACCAGGCGCATGCCTTTGGAATGCTGCAGGTCCTGGTAAGCTATAAATCCTTCCGATGCCAGATAGGTTTCTATATAAGTAATGGGCTTACCCAGGAGCTTTTCAAAGCCTTTTTTATAAGGCTCGAAAGAAACTCCGCCATGCACAAAGAATCCGACATTAGGCCAGATCTCATGGATATTGTTCAGATTGTACCGTTCGATGATTTTTTCCATACACAGCTGTATCCAGCCGGGTACGCCCACCAGGAATCCTATGTCCCATTGCGGCGCCAGGCGTACGACCTCTTCCAGCTTCTTCGACCAGTCCTGTGTGCGGGCTACTTTTTTCCCGGGCTTATAAAAAGGCTGGAACCAAAATGGCACTTTCCGGGCGGTGATGCCGCTGAGATCGCCGGAATAATAGCCGGAGCCTTTTTGGAGACTGGTGCTGCCCCCGATCATCAACCAGCCTTTGCCGATGCTCTTCACGGGAATATCATGATAGTTGCGGAGCGTGAGCAATTGCTTGATCATGACAATGCGATTGCCCCTTAGGAGGTCATTGGTGACAGGGATGAATTTGCTCCCGGCCTCAGAGGTGCCGGAAGAAAGGGCATAGTATTTTATTTTTCCGGGCCAGCAGATATCGGCCTTCCCTTCCAGGGTCTTATGCCACCAGCCTTCGTAGATCTTGTTATAGTCGGAAGTAGGTACCATCTCCTGGAATTTTTTCCCGGGATGTTTGCTCAACAGGATCTCATCAAACCTGTATTGTTGTCCAAACTCGGTGAAACGGGCCTTTCTGAGCAGTTTCCTCAATACCTTGAGCTGTTGCCGCCGGGGAGATTTCTGGGGCAACCGTAATGCTCGGGCCAAGGACTTGGGTAATTGAATTTCAATCAACGCCATTGAGTATCATTTCGCCACCCTGTGATTCGTCCACGGGCTAACGTTTGCGGCAAATCTAACGTTTTGGATGAAATTTTTGCTACATTTATTTAACGGACCGGAGGTTCGTTGACAGAAATTAGCGGTTTGCGGGAATTGGGCTAATTTTTGTCGAAGCCCAATTCCCGCACATATTTATGAAGGTAAAACTGACCCCTCTTTCCGTTCTCACCTTTTTTTGCCTGGTATTCCTGATCCATGAAATTCACGACTGGGCTCATTTTCTTACGGCGGCTTCTTTCTGCGGCTGTCTGGGCAACCGCGCGTTCGACTATTGGGCGCCCTGCCCGCTCTGCAATTCTTCCACCGGAGGCCTTGCGCTGGCGACGCTGGCGGGACCATTGGTGAATTATATCATACTTTGGAGCGGGTGGATGATGATGCACCCGGACAATTCCCCGGAAAAACAATCTGTTGGCTATTCCATGGTCTTTGCCGCCCTGCCCTTGCCCCGGATCATGGCTGCCCTGGTGGGCGGCGGGGATGAGACCTGGGCACTCCGTCAGCTTTTTCAGCGTACGCCTGGAGGCGGAGGCAACCATCATTTCATTGCGGGAGCTGGTCTTGCGATCGTATTGGTCCTTTGTCTGCCGCCCCTTATCCGGGCCTTTATGTTAGTGGCGGGCTGGATACAAAGAATAGCTTTTTTTGCCGTCTTCCTCGTGCTGCCGGGTATGGTGGACCATTGGCTGGTTGGGAAAGAGCTTAATGCGCTGATGGCAAAAGGATTTTTATCGCATCAATTATTACGGGGCGGGGCACAATCGCTCCTCTTTGTATGGCTGGCTGTGATATTGATCCTCTATCTGCTGACAAAGAAAAGCCTGCGGTCGGTGCTGGAATATAAGGAAGCGAGCGTGTGATCGACCCCTCAGCTGTTGACCCATCACAGCACTATGGCAATCCCCCTCCCCTCTGCCGAGGGGCTGCCTACGGCAGACCCGCTCCCGCTGGCATGGATCAGCGTTCTTTTTCCTTGAGATAATGCGGCAATGATCTCTTTGAATGAAAGACTGTTACTTTCCGTAAGGATAACGTCATAGCCGGAAGACGGGACGACCGGCGGTGAGGAAGACAGCCCGGCCCTTATCCGGATGGCTATTGCCAGCAGGCCATTAAATATCCGCGAGAAGGCCCCTTTGAAATGCTTTCGGCGGAACTGGACCATTGCCCCATAAAAGAGCTTTATATACCGCGCGTCCTTATGAGTGGATTCACCCTTGAAATGGAGAATGGTCGTATCTGCAATATAATAATTGGTAAACCCTTTTTGTTCAATACGATGGCTAAGATCAATGTCCTCGGCGTACATGAAGAAGCGTTCGTCGAACCAGCCTGTTTGATCCAGTACTGTGCGGGGTATGCACATGCATGCGCCTGAAAGTATAGGAGCGGGAAGAGTCTGATCTTCAGGCAGATGTCCAAGATAATATCCTGCAAACAGGCGGGAATGGGGAAACAGGGCGGTCAGTCCAGACAACTTGCAGAATGCTACCCAGGGAGTAGGAAATCCACGCCGGGATTCTTTCAGAAACCGGCCGCTGCCATCCACCATTCTGACCCCGGCAGCCCCGATGCCGGGAGTTCTATCCATAAAGGACAGGCATATCCCGAAAAAATCTTCCGGCAGAATGGTATCGGGATTCAGAAAAAGGATGTATTTCCCTTTTGCCTGGTCAAGGGCAAGGTTATTGGCCGCGCCAAAGCCATGATTTTCTGTCTGAACAAGGAATTTTACGGTCGGGAACTTCGGCTGCAGGTATTCTATGGACCCGTCCTGTGAATGATTGTCCACGACAATGATCTCTGTCTCCTGGGTGCCCTGCAGGGCTTTTTCCACGGAGAAAAGGCATTGCTCAAGGAAGTACTTCACCTGGTAGCTGACTATTATGACGGATAGGACCATAAATGTGCGTGAATTGGTCTGGTAATAAAAATAGCCCAATTCCCGCAAACTGGGCCTGCGTCAGACCTGCTTTGACACGAGAGCTTCGCTCGGATACCTTGGTCACAACCTTCGCAAGGCTCGGTTGTGTCTGAGGCCTTCAGAACAGCTCCTTTGGAGCACAAGTGACTGGATGTGAAATTAGCCCGTGAAAACAGATTTCGGGGGAAAAATTTAATCTGTTGCCCGGAAATATCTAATGTCTGTCCTTCCGACAACGAACCTCCGGCTCGTTCGGCGTATATTTGCGCATGCTAAAATCAACACTTATCAGGGCTGTCGAGGCAGGGGCTGCGGTGATGCAGAAATATTTCGAGGGTGAATTCACTATTTCGAATAAGGAAGGCGTTAATAACCTGGTCACCGAGGCGGATCATGCGTCCGAAAAGGCCATATTCGAGGTGATCCGGCAGGACTATCCGGACCATTATCTCCTTAGTGAAGAGGCTGGGGCTATCACGATGGATTCGAACTATAAGTGGATCATCGACCCGATAGATGGTACGGTAAATTTTGCCAACGGACTGCCTCTGTGTTGTGTATCGGTGGGAATAGAGCAGGCTGGCGAGATGATCCTGGGGGCGGTATATAATCCCTTTGTCCGCGAATTCTTTTTCGCACAAAGGGGATATGGGGCTACGCTGAATGATAAAAAGATAAGGGTCAGTGACGAGACCTCGGTGAGCAAGGCCTGCCTGGTAACGGGCTTCCCCTATACCTATCTCGACCATCCGAATGGACCGCTGGAAGTATTTTCCAGGCTGATCCGCAGCGGGGTACCGGTGCGGCGGCTGGGTTCGGCGGCAATCGACCTTTGCTGGGTGGCGGCAGGCAGGTTTGACGGATTCTATGAACACAAGCTTCAGGCCTGGGACAGCGCTGCCGGATTCCTGATCGTGGAAGAGGCGGGCGGCCGGGTATCGGATTTTACAGGGCGCAGATACTCTCCTTATCAGCCTCATATATTGGCCTCCAATGGGAAGATACATGACGAGCTGTTGAAAGTGGTGAACGACCCTGAATACAAACTAAGTTAAAGACTTTGATATGAGCGAGAACAGGACTGAAATATCGTCTCTGGGTGAATTTGGACTGATCGAACATCTTACCAGGAATATCGAGATACAAAATGCTTCCACTGTCGTTGGTGTGGGTGATGACGCGGCTGTTATCGATCATTTCGGCAAACAGACGGTGGTGACGACGGACCTCCTTATCGAGGGTATTCATTTTGACCTCATGTATACCCCCCTGCAGCATTTGGGTTACAAGTCGGTGATCGTGAACCTGAGCGATGTCTATGCGATGAATGCGATGCCTACGCAGATCACCCTGAGCGTTGGCATCAGCAACCGGATAAGCCTGGAGGCGTTGGATGAATTCTATGAAGGTGTATATACAGCCTGTGAAAAATATGGCGTAGACCTGGTGGGCGGCGATACGGCCAGCTCCCAAAAGGGTTTTATCATATCGGTGACAGCCATCGGAGAAGTGAGCCCTGACAAATTCGTAAAACGCAGCACGGCCAGGGTTGGCGATCTTTTGTGCTGTACGGGTGATCTGGGCGCCGCCTATCTTGGCCTTATTCTTCTGGAAAGAGAAAAAAAGATCTTTCTGGAGAACCCGGGGGTCAAGGCGGATCTGGAAGGAGAGAAATATGTCATCGGCAGGCTCTTAAAGCCAGAGGCAAGAAAGGACCAGATCGAATTCTTCCAGCAGGCGGAGATCATGCCCACCTCCATGATAGATATCAGCGATGGGTTGAGCTCGGAGATACTCCATATCTGCCGGCAAAGCGAGCTGGGGTGTGTCCTGTATGAAGAAAAGATCCCTATTGCGGAAGATACGCGCAACGCGGCCTTCAAGTTCGAGCTGGACCCTACGGCCTGTGCGCTCAGCGGGGGCGAGGACTATGAGCTGTTGTTTACCGTGTCTCAAGAAGATTATGATAAACTGGTGCTCAACGAACAGATCAGCGTCATAGGTTATATGACGGAGCCGGAAAAGGGCAGTAAGATCATTACAAAAGGTGGCAATACCTTTGACATTACTGCCCAGGGTTGGAATGCATTTGCTGGTAAATGACCAAAAACTATGAATTACGCAGTAATCACGAACGCCGTTGAAAAGACGTATAAATTTGTGAGTAACGGACGCCTTATCTTATTGTGGATACTGCTATCCGTACTTGTCGTCTCCTGCGGGACGTCGAAGAAGGCGTTTGATCCGGAGAAAAAATATGCGCCGGCGGTATTACAGCATGACTACACGCTGTTCCGCCATATTTTAGAGGACCTGCATCCCAGCTTGTACTGGTATACTCCCCGGGACAGCATGAATTATTATTTCGACAAGGGATATGCGGCCATCAAGGACTCCATGACAGAACAGCAATTCAGGACTGTCCTCAGCTATGTGATCGCCAAAGTTGATTGCGGTCATACTTCGATGCGCGGCTCAAAAGCCTATTTAAACTATGCGGACACGGCCAAAGTGCCGCAATTTCCCCTGATTTTGAAATGCTGGAAGGATACCCTGGTAGTATCGGCCAATCTCAATCGGAGAGATACTATCCTCCGCCGCGGAACGATCATCCGGAGCATCAATGGATGGGGTGCGTCGCAGCTGATAGATACTTTGTGCGCCTATATTGTAACGGATGGATACAGCCTCACGGGTAAATACCAGTACCTGAGCACGGGGTTCAATTTCTCCTATTGGTACAATCAGGTCATCGGCTTCACCCCGACCTTTACGGTCACTTATCTTGACTCTGCCAGGCAATTACGAGAGACTGTTGTACCATTGTATGATCCCCGGACCGATACTTTTCGTCGTGCTCGTCCTCTCCGGGCGCCGGATGGGGTAAGACGTCCAGGTCTGGCCAGGGAGCCGAACAGGAAGGAGCGCAAACGCCGGGAAGAGTTCTTTACCCGTAATCTTATCATCGACAGTACCAACACTACGGGTTTTATGACCCTGAATACTTTCGAGCATGGAAATCACCTGGTGCGATTCTTCCGGCAGTCCTTTCGTGAGCTATCGGAAAAACATGTTCAGAACCTGATCATCGATGTGCGGACCAATGGAGGCGGGGACGCCACCAATTCCACCCTGCTGACCCGGTACCTCATCGACAAAAAATTCAAGGTGGCGGATTCCCTCTACGCTATACGACGTCACAGCGAGTACGACCGATATATCCAAAACAGTTTCCTGTACCGGATATTGATGGGTGTGGTCAGCAGCAAACGGGCGGATGGGAAATATCATTTCGGATATTTCGAGCGTCACGTCTTTAGCCCCATCCACGACCATCATTTTAATGGTCAGGTCTATATCCTCACGGGGGGTAACTCTTTTTCGGCCACCTGTCTGTTTGCGGGCGCATTGAAAGGCCAGAAGAATATCACCCTTGTTGGTGAAGAGACGGGGGGCGGGTATTATGGTAATACGGCCTGGATGATCCCGGATGTGACCTTGCCCGGAACAAAGCTCCGATTCCGGCTGCCTCGATTCCGACTGGTGGTGGACAAACAACGGGAAAAAAATGGACGGGGTGTGATCCCGGATGTATCGGCCCTTCCTACCAGTGAGGCCATTCTGAAAGGGTACGACTTCAAAACGGCCAAGGCGCGGGAGCTGATCCAGCTGCACTCGGTAGGGAAAAAATAGATGTTCTGCCGGAAGGTCATTCATCGGGCATTTTGTAAATTTACATACAGGCCGAAAGGCCGGATATTTCCCGCATGTTCCCTGTCAATAAAATATTCCTTTGGATCTGTCTGTCGCTATTGTGTTCCCAGGCGGGGGCCAATGCTCAATCTTCCCCCGACAGCATCCAGCTAAAAACGGTAAAGGGTAAAATGGTGAGCTATTCCTCCGTGGTCGGGCAGTCACAGCTCTTGCTGGTATGTTTCTGGTCGGTGAATTCCGAGCCGTCGATCAATGAGCTGAATGCGCTGAATACACAGTATGCGAAATATAAAAAGCCGCTGCCTTTTACACTATTGGGCATTTGTATCGATGAGGGCAACCTGATAAACAGGATGCGGCCTACGGCTCAACAGAACGACTGGGTCTTTGACGTGTATGCAGATATCGATGGAGGGGTGCAGAAGCTGCTGCATTTCACCGAGCCGCCCCAGGCTTTTATCGTTGAGAAGGGACAGATAGTATATGAGCAATCGGGATTCTCGGCGGGGTCGGAGAATTATCTTTTGTCGAAGCTCCAGTCACTCGCCATCCACCAACACCTGTAACAGGTTCAGCTCCTCGTCGAGCAATATGAGGTCGGCCTGCGCGCCGGGATGAATGCTGCCCCATTTCTTTTCCTTCCCTATAACAGCGGCGGGATAGAGAGCGGCCATGCGCAGGGCCTCGGTGAGGGGTATGCCAGCCTTCTCCACTCCATTTTTTACAGCCTGCAGCATAGTGAGACTGGACCCGGACAGGGTTCCGTCGGGGAGTGTATACCTGTCGCCCTTGAACACATGCACATATTCGCCATACTGTACTTCGGCTACGGCGTCCGTTATAAAAAAAAGGCGTTCGCCCATGATCTTCTTGCTGATGCGGACAGAAGCAAAATCCACATGGATGCCGTCACACACGACGCTGGAACGTACATCCGGATGGTCATAAATGGCGCCGACCATACCGGGTTCACGCCCCTGAAGGGGTGACATCGCATTGAAGAGATGGGTGGCGGCGGGTATACCCTGATAAAATCCATCGATGGCTTCGCCATAGCGGGCGTTGCTGTGACCGGCGGAGACAATGATATTGTGCTGCAGCAGGAGCTCGATACATTCCCTGTCGCACTGTTCGGGCGCCAGGGTCATCATTTTAAATATGCCTTTCCCTTTTTCGAGCAGAAGCCGGATCTCTTCCAGCGTGGGTTTTTTTATAAACCTTTCGATATGGGCTCCTTTTTTGGCCGGATTGATATAAGGTCCTTCCAGGTGGATGCCCAACAGTCCTTTTCCGCCGCCTGTCTGGTAATTACGGGCTACCTCCATGGCATGAAGGAATTTTTCTATGGAGTTGGTGGCGAGCGTTATCATGAATTGGGTACAGCCGCCTGCCAGGCAATATTCATAGACAGCCTCGAGCGTATCGGTGGTCATGTCGGCGGAAAAAAGACGGCCATTTCCTCCATATATCTGGAGATCGATAAGGGCGGGCGCCAGCATATAGCCGGGTAATTGTTGCTGCCTGTAGCCGGGAGGAATATCGGCTATAGGCACGATGTCTGTTATTTTGCTATCATTAACCAGGACAGCCTTGCCTGTCTCGATCCTCCTACCCGTAAAAATTTCGCGGGCGATGAATGCAGTTGCCATAACTTTTTCAGCGGACCGGCGTTGGTCCATTTTTAGGGTCGTTGAATGTAAATGTCTGTCCTTGGGACAACGAGCCTCCGGCTCGTTCCGGGTTGGAGGTCCGGGATCCCTGTCAGGGCTCGATGTTAAACTGGTCGGCATCCTTCCAGAAGGGCAGGCGGGTGCGGACCTCTTCCAACTTTTCGCGCTGTAAGGTACAGGTAAAGACGGATTCTTCCTTGTGTGCGTGATAGAGAACTTCTCCCAGGGGGTCGATAACCATGGAATCGCCGCTGTGGTAAATATTATTTCCATCATTACCCACCCTGTTGACGCCAACCACATAGACCTGGTTTTCGATTGCCCGGGCCTGTAAGAGGGTTTTCCAGGCATGGCTGCGGCGTTCGGGCCAGTTGGCTACGTAGACGAGCAGATCGTATTCGGGGGCGATCGGGGGAGCTGACTGGGGCGTGGGGGACGGGATTGTTGCCAGGGGGCTGGAAGACGTGGTCGGGTCGGAGGAGGCCGGAGGCGGGGGGACGGGAGATTGTTGAGGGACCGGAAGCTCTTGTATCTGCTGCCGGGACCATACGGGGAATCGGAGATCATAACAGACGAGAAGGTTGACCTTCCACCCATTGACGGAGGCGATAAGTCTTCTATGGCCGGGCGTATACTGCTCATCCTCTCCGGCATAGGCAAACCGATGCCGCTTGTCATACGTTCCATATTGCCCATTGGGCAGCATCCAGATCAGCCTGTTATAATAATGACCTTCCTCTTCGATGATCAGACTGCCGGTGAGGATGATCTTCTTTTGGGCAGCCATTTTTTTCATCCAGGCGACCGTGGGGCCATCCATGTTCTCGGCGAGGTCGGCGGGTCGCATGCTAAAACCAGTGCTGAACATCTCGGGCAGGACGACCAGCTGGGTCCTTTCCTTTATTCCCCCGATAAGGGTCTCGAAATGCCCGAGGTTGGCGGCCTTATCCTCCCAATAAAGGTCTGGCTGTATGAGTGTTATGCTGAGTGACGACATGATCTATTCTTTCTCCTTTAGCTCGGTGAGGGCTCCTTGAATCCTATCCATTTCATAGCCCTTTTGGACGAGCCAGGCCTGCAGTTTCTGACGCCGGATATAGGGCTCTTCCTCTTCCAGATCGGACCATTTGTCCTCTGCCAGCCGGGACAGGGTGCGATCGTATTCTTCCTCGCCAATGGAGGCCAGTCCCTTTTTTATACAATAGTCCCCTACCTGTTTCTGCCTCAGCTCATAGCGTATCTTTATCCGTCCCCATTGCTTCATCCGGAACCGGCCGCCGGCGAACTGGATGGCGAAACGCTCCTCGTTGAGATAGTTCTCCTCGATGAGCAGGGAAAGCGCTTCTTCCACATCCTGCCGCTTCAGACCAAAGCCATACAGCTTTTCTTTTACCTCGGAGTGGCAGCGCTCCTGGTAGGCACAGTAATGTCTTGCCTTTTGAAGAGCCTGTTCCAGCGATAGCATCATTATGCGAATTTACGCCCCGTTAGTCACATAAAATTAACAATTGGGGAAGGGGGGGCTTCCGCCTGGCTGAATAAATTGGCCATTAACCAAAAATCAGTAGTTTCGCCTGAAAGATACCATTCCATGAAGTTTATCGTTTCTTCTTCGGCTTTATTGAAACAATTGCAACAGATCAGCGGCGTCATCAATGCAAATACCGTCTTGCCAATCCTCGAAGATTTCCTGTTTGAAGTGGAAAAAAATAAGCTCACTGTAGTAGCCACGGACCTGGAGACCGTTATGAAAGTACATTTGGAAGTTGAAGCCAAGGACACCGGTAAAGTTTGTATCCCCGCCAAAATACTGATAGACTCATTAAAAAATATCCCCGACCAGCCTCTGACCTTCAACATCGACAAGCATTTTGCTGTAGAGCTGACGAGCGATAACGGTAAGTATAAAGTGATGGGTGAAAATCCGGACAATTTTCCAAAGGAGCCGGCCACAGACGAAACGACTTCTTTCACCACGACCTCCAACGCCCTGGTGACGGCTATCAACAAGACCTTGTTTGCTGTCAGCAATGACGATCTGCGCCCGGCTATGACGGGGGTCTTTTTTGAAATGGATAAGAAGGGGTTGCAGTTCGTGGCTACAGACGCCCATCGCCTGGTACGCTACAAGCGCAAGGATGTGAGCTGTCCGAAGAACGACAGCCTTATCGTGCCGAAAAAACCGTTGAATCTTTTAAAATCCGCCCTTCCTTCCAACGAGGATGAGATCACTATCAGCTACAATAGCAACCACCTTTTTGTATCACATGGCACGACCCAGATGAGCTGTCGTCTGATCGACGCGCGATTCCCGGACTATAAGGTGGTCATCCCGGTGGACAACCCTTATAAGCTGACGGTGAGCCGGAATGATTTTCAAAGCGCACTGCGCCGGGTGAGCATCTTTAGTAACAAGAGCACCAACCAGGTGGTATTGAATATCCAGGGGAGCGAGCTTCAATTGACGGCACAGGATGTGGATTTCTCTTTTGAGGGTAACGAACGGATGAAGTGCCAGTACGATGGAGAAGATCTTGCTATTGCCTTTAATGCACGATTCCTGATCGAGATGCTCGGCTCGACTGATTCTGATGAAGTACGGATGGAATTGTCCACTCCGACCAAGGCGGGTATTATCAAGCCTTCAGAACAGGATGAGAATGAAGAGGTGCTGATGCTGGTAATGCCGCTGATGCTGAATAGCTAAACGATTTTTTTGATATGAGCCGGGCCGCTCGGGTCCGGCCCCCAGATGGCTGCGCCATCTGGACATAATGCCGAAAAGATGGCGGCTCGATCTTTCCTTGTCGAGTCGCCATCTTTTTTTGTAAATTGAGATGTTATGACCTTTGTTCAGCTACGATCATATGACAATTACATCTCTGCTCATATCTCGATGACGATGCTGCAGGATGCCGGTATCAACTGTCATTTGGCGGACGAGCATATCATAACGCTCGATCCTTTTCTCAGTCCGGCGCTGGGCGGCATGAAGCTGATGGTCTATCCCACTCAGGCGGAGCGGGCCGTCAGACTGCTCGAGCAGGCGGAATCTAACCGTATGGATTGATATGGAAAAGCTTGCCTACTACTTCGAACACATCAAACCCTGGGAGCGCAGCCTGATCCTGGCGGGCGGTCTCGTATTGTTCTGGATGCTGGAAGGGGTAATACCTCTATTCCGCATACGCTATCATAAGGTCCGGCATGCAGGGCTGAATATCTTTTTTACGCTGACCACGATCATCGTCAATTTTGCCTTTGCCGCCCTTATCGTAAAGACCAGCCTCTATGGCAGCGCGCACAAGGTGGGACTATTATATCTTTTTTCCATGCCGATGTGGCTGTTTACCCTGGTGGGTCTTATGCTGCTCGACCTTATCGGCGCCTGGTTCATACACTGGCTGCAGCACCAGGTAAAATGGATGTGGAAATTCCATTTGATACATCATGCGGATACCTGGGTGGATGCTACGACGGCCAACCGGCATCATCCCGGCGAAAGCTTCTTCCGGGCCGTCTTTACCCTTATAGCGGTGGCCGTCACGGGCGCCCCTTTGTGGCTGGTGTTCTTCTACCAGTCCCTGTCAGTGCTGCTGTCCCAATTCAACCACGCCAATATCTCTCTTCCCAAGTGGCTGGACAGGGCTATTTCCTGGATCATCGTTTCGCCAGACATGCATAAGGTCCATCATCATTATACACAACCTCTGACGGATACCAATTACGGGAACATCTTTTCCATCTGGGACAGGCTTTTGGGGACCTTTGTGTATGTAGAAGATACGCGTACGCTGCACTATGGTATCGATACTTATCCCGAGGAAAAGGAAAACAATAAGATGGGGCCGCTGCTGAAAATGCCCTTTGGGGAATACCGGCCGCCCGTGGGGGGGAAGTTCAGACAGGCAGAAGAAAACCCTGTTTGATCATTGCTGCTGCTGCTGCATCATTTCCATATATCTCCTGTAAGAATTCTGCTCTGGAGAGCCGTTTCCGGTGGCCGGCTGGGGGGTCAGCATGGTGACGGCATCATCCGTCGTCCGGTCACTCTCATAGGAGACGGATACTCCCACCTCTAGGGTTTGCCCCGCCGCCCCTTTGTACGTGCCTTTGACAGGGCTGCAATCGGAGAAATTTCGGCCTACGGCCAGCCGCACATGAAGGTCTTCGACCACGCAGTTATTGGTAGGATCAAACCCCACCCATCCATTGCCCGGAATAAATGCTTCGATCCAGGCGTGTGTGGCGCCCTCTCCCCGCATACCGTTCCTGTTAGGACAGATATAGCCGCTGACATAGCGGGCGGGAATATTTATCTGTCGCAGCAGGACCAATAAGAAATGGGCAAAGTCCTGGCATACGCCAGCCTTCAGGCTCCATACCTCATCCAGCGTCGTCTCTACCGTAGTGAGCCCTTTAATGTATTTGAAATGATCGTAGATATAGGTCTTTAATCCCTGGGCGGCTTGCAGGGGTGTGAGTGAAAGCATATCCTGCAGATGTGCGTCTTTCAGGACTTCCGTCAGCGATGCGAACTTTTCCTGTTTAAGAAAGTCTATATAAGGCACCTGCCAGCGGAGCTGCTGCAGATAGTCCCATTGCTGTGCGGCGGGATCATCGTCTATCAGGGCGGGACGGGGTTTTGTCATGACCTCTACGCGGGAATCGATGGTGAGCGAGGTGTGAGATTCCGCGTGGGTAAATGCGCCTATCTCGTTGCCATAATAATCCTGGTAAACATCCACGGGCGGGTCGCCGGTGACAGTAAGCTCCTGTTTCAACACGTCCTGGAATTCGTCCCGTATGGGGAAAAGAACGACCTGGTTCGCACTGTCTCTAACGGGACCTTCATAGGTGTACTTCGTAATGTGATGGATGTTAAATCGGGGCATGGGGTAAAAGTACGAAATCATGTATAAGCAAAATAATTCTGATTAAGGGCGTTGCCTACTTCATAGAGGTCTTCTTTTATCCCGATGAGATAAGCATGGAGGCCCAGGGCCATGATGGACTCCACGGTGGAATACCGGACCTTGCTCAGGATCCTCCCTATCATAAAATCGATCTTTTGAAAGCTTTCATTATTGCGCTCGCTCTTCAATCTTTCGAAATAGCGGTGCACCCTGTCCACCGAATAAAGGACAGAGCGTGGAAATTCATCATTCAGCACGATCTGTTCCACCACGTTGCGGGCGTCAAAGCCGCTGCGATAGGTTTTGAGATACAGCTCATAGCCCGATATGGACAGGAGCAGGTATTTCCAATAGGTTGTATCGGTGTTCCGGAAGTCGTAGCGCAGATCGCTAAACTTCACATCGAGGATATCCGCCGACTGAACTCCTCTTTCGAGGTATTTACCGATGTTGATAAACGCATAGCCCTCCCCTCTGGCCATGGTGACATCCAGGGTGCCGAAATAGAGCATGCCCTGTTTTATCAGCACGTCCAGGATGGATACCGGGTCTTCCTTATGCAGGTCGCGATTCAGCTTCTCATCGCGGACGAGATGATAAAAATCATTGAGACATTGCCAGAGCTCCTTGGTAATATGGTCCTGTACGCTGCGGGCATTTTCTCTTGCATGGGTAATGATATTCAATACGGAATTGCTGTTCTCCCTGTCCGTGACCATGTATTGCAGCACGGCGCGGGTATTCTGGGAGATCTTTCCGGCTCCTTCTTCATCCATGTAGGTGAAGATGCGAAGGACGGGCATCCAGGAAAATTCCTGGACATCATCCTGTGAAGAGGCATAGTTGATCTTGAGCATACGGAGGATACCATCCGCCCGCTCCATATAACGGCTCATCCAATAAAGACTGTCGGCTACTCTACTCAGCATTTATGTTGTGTTATACTTTTTTAGGAAGGCCTTCGGCCTTCCATTTTACACGGTATCTAATTGATTGGCCTAGCCGGCCAAAACCCAGGTATCTTTACTTCCGCCCCCTTGTGAAGAGTTCACCACCAGAGAACCTTCACGAAGCGCCACCCTTGTCAATCCGCCCGGTACGATCTGGATGCCTTCCGGGCCACAGAGCGCATAAGGGCGAAGATCGACGCGGCGGGGTTTTAGCCTCCCGTTCATATAACAGGGCGCTGAAGAAAGACTGATAATGGGTTGGGCAATAAATTGCCGGGGGTCTTTCAATATTTCCATTTTATACTTACTTATCTCCTCGTCACTGGCGGAGTGTCCCATGAGCATGCCATACCCACCACTCTCATTTGTCCGTTTGATCACCATTTTTTGCATGTTGGTAAAAACATGTTCCCGCTCATCGGGGTGGCCCAGCTGGTAGGTTGGCACATTCTTCAGGATGGGCTCTTCGTTGAGATAATAGCGGATCATTGCGGGTACATAGGTATAGATGGCCTTGTCGTCGGCAACGCCATTGCCTATGGCATTCACGATGGCCACATTCCCTTTCCGATAGGCGCTCATGATACCCGCCACACCGAGCATGCTGTCAGGGTTAAATACCAATGGGTCGAGGAACTCATCGTCCACTCTCCTATAGATGACATCTACCTGTTGGAGGCCCGCCGTGGTTTTCATAAATACCCGGTGGTTGTCGATGAGCAGGTCCCTGCCTTCCACAAGCTCGACTCCCATCAGCCTTGCCAGGGTAGTATGCTCGAAATAAGCCGAATTATAAATACCGGGGGTCAGCACAACCACTGTAGGATGGGAGGTCTGCCGGGGAGAGAGGGAAACCAGGTTCTTATGGAGTATGTTGGGATAGTCCGTGACAGACCGTACGTTGTTATTGGGCAGCAGATCAGGGAATATTCGCTTGGTGATCTCCCTGTTCTCCAGCATATAGCTTACACCGCTGGGGGTCCGCAGATTGTCTTCCAAAATATAAAAGGTCCCGTCATGGTCACGGATGAGGTCGATGCCGGCAATATGCACATACAGATCGTGGGGTACATGAAATCCGTGCATTTCCCTGAGATAATGGGGGCAGCTGTACACCATCTCCACCGGGACGATGCCGTCCTTCAGAATGAACTGATTGCTGTATACATCCTTGAGAAAAAGGTTGAGGGCTTTCAGTCTTTGTTTGATACCTTCTTCGATATACTTCCATTCCGTGGCCGTGATGATGCGGGGGATGATGTCAAAAGGGAAGATCTTTTCGATGCCTTCGCCGCTGCTGTATACGGTGAATGTAATGCCCTGGCTCATAAAAAGCCTTTTTGCCAATTCTTCTTTTTTATTCAGCTCCTCGATGCTCATCTGCTGCATGAAATTGACAACGCCACGATATTGCCCGCGCACCGAGAGGTCGGAGTACATTTCGTCCCAGGTCCCGGGATCGACGGAATAGCTATTGAGCAGTTCGCTGGTTTGCATATATGCAGAGTTTTGGCGATGGTTTTTTGAATATGGGTTCCTGTCAGGCGGAACCCCGATGTGGCAGGCGGCGACGTTAGATTTTCTAAATATAAATAAACTACATTTGACATCCAAATTCCTTTCATGAAGACAATCGCAATGATCCCAGCTCGTTATGCGGCGACCCGTTTTCCGGGCAAGCTGATGCAGGTGCTGGGTGCCAAGACCGTGATCCGGCATACCTATGACAACACTGTTGCCACGGGTCTTTTTGACGAAGTGTTCGTGGTCACGGACAGCGATATCATCTACGAAGAGATCACCCGTCATGGAGGAAAGGCGAAAATGAGCATCCGGGCGCATGAGAGCGGCAGTGACCGGATCGCCGAAGCGGTTGCCGGCATGGACGTGGATATTGTCGTGAATGTGCAGGGTGATGAGCCTTTTGTTCAGAAAGATCCGCTGGAAAAACTGCTGGCTGTATTCCAGGGGGATGATGGCCGGGGGGTACAGGTAGGGTCGCTGGTGCAGGTGCTGAAGGAACAAAAATTCATTGACGACCCTAACTATGTGAAAGTGGCGCTGGATAAGAACAGTAACGCGCTTTTCTTTAGCCGGAGCGTGATCCCATATCCCCGGGACCCTTCGGCAAGTCCCGTATATTATGAACACATCGGCGTGTATGCCTTCCGTAAGGAAGCGCTGCTGCAATTCACGGCCTGGCCGGTGAGCCCGCTGGAAGCAGTGGAAAAGATCGAATGTCTGCGGTACCTGGAAAATGGCGTTCCCATGAAGATGGTCGTCACTTCGTATATGGGCGTGGAGATCGATACACCGGAAGATTTGCAGCGGGCTGCTAAAATGCTATAACCCGGAGGCCGTAGGTTGAAGCCTTTGCCGGATGGCCTGACGGCCAAACCAATGATCTTTCAAGGACGCTAATGATGGCCCTTCGGGCAAGCCGCCTCCGGCAGCTTTTTTCTGCAGAAGATTGCGTTTTTCAAATTGCTAAAAATTCTATTCCCTAAATTTAGGCCCAATTCCAAAACGGACCGGAGGTTCGTGTCCGAAGGACAGACAATATTAACTGCATGAACAAAGCATTATGGGGTATCGACCTTGGCGGTACCAAAATCGAAGGGGTCATACTCGAATCCGTGGACAATCCCTCTCCCCTCGTTCGGACACGCATAGATACAGAAGCATCTAAAGGTTATGATCATGTCATCGAGCAGATCAGCAGGTTGATAAAAGAAATGGAAAAACAATCGGGCTTTACGCCATCAGCCATTGGCATGGGTACACCGGGTGTGTTGGACCCAACGCTGCAAACCATGAAGAATGCCAATACCACGATATTGAACGGCATGCCGCTGCAGAAAGATCTGGAGGATCGATTGGGGTTGCCCTTTATGCTGGCCAATGACGCCAACTGCTTTGCGCTGGCTGAAGCCCGGCTGGGGATTGTCAAAGAGAAAGCTCCCTTTGCGCGGATGGTATTTGGTATTATCATGGGCACGGGTGTCGGGGGCGGCATCGTAATGGATGGAAAGGTCTGGAATGGCCGGCATGGCATCGGCGGGGAATGGGGACATAATTTCCTGGATGAATCGGGTGGTCCCTGCTATTGCGGGAAGGTCGGCTGTGTGGAGACCGTTATCTCTGGCCCTGCTCTTGAACGCTATTATGCATCCCTCACGGGGAATAAGATAAAATTGAAAGAGATCGCCTCACGGCATCGGGCAGGATCGGACCCTGACGCTGATAAGACCATCGAGCGGCTTTGTCATTTCTTTGGAAAGAGTGTCAGCGTCATTACCAATATGCTGGACCCGGATGTGATCGTCGTGGGCGGCGGTGTTGGAAATATGGAAGACATATATACCAGGGGATTGAGCGAGCTGGGCCGGTTTATCTTTAACCCGGGGGTTGAGGTTCCGCTGCTAAAACCCAGCCTGGGGGATAGTGCGGGGGTATTTGGCGCCGCTGCGCTGGTGGCGTGACGGGCTGGGCCGGCCGGCCAGCCTTGGCCGGAGGGGTGCGGGTTTGCAACATTCCCGTATCTTTGCCGCTCAAAATGCATGAGCGTGAATAAATTCCGGAATTTTAAGATGGTGGGGTATGTCGTCTACGGCAGGGGTA
>Ga0105239_10003342_pt1 | contig 19721 bp, 19 predicted proteins | sample KBSC44metaG_FD_92761 | JGI IMG/M metagenome (GOLD analysis project Ga0105239, IMG submission 92761) | Corn rhizosphere microbial communities from Kellogg Biological Station, Michigan, USA - KBS C4-4 metaG | ecosystem: Host-associated > Plants > Roots > Rhizosphere > Soil | place: Michigan, USA...
CCCAGAAACCATTTTTAAGATAGTTGTTGGTTACTGAGCTGGCATTTGCGACTGCATCGTAGCCGCAGTGGTGATTGGTAAAAATCAAACCTTCGTTACTTACAATTTCACCGGTACAAAATCCTCCGAAAATAATAATGGCATCTTTAAGGGAAGCTTTGTTCATACTGTACAACTGGTCTTTGGTAAGCTTCAATCCGCGCTTAACCATGTCGTTATACACCTGTTGACCGAGCAGAAGCGGCAACCACATGCCTTCATCGGCAAAGGTGCGCCCCAGTGAAACGATGAGCACAACCGTTACAAGAATTTTCTTCATATTATGATAGCTTTTGTGGCGGCAAACCTATATAAAAAATTGTTTAAATGGTTTGATGACCTAATACAATATAGCCATTTAACGTTTTAATTCCTGCAAAATCCTTCCCATATATGCGCATACATCCGGTGAATATAACCGCTTATCCATGCTATCGAGGGTTCGCCCCGAAATAACCCAGTTCATGGAGTATTTGAGTGGTTCGGTTGGCCGGTATAAATTAATGGGTTTATAATGCATGTCGTTGCCATACATACTCCGGAGGTAGTTCTTAAGCCGGCTGTCGTTTATGGTAGTTTGTACACCATAGGCGCCCATGATGGTTTGCAGCGGCGATGCGAGGTCGTTTACAAACGGGTTTACTTTTTTGAGTGATCCTTCATTTACAGGCCATCCGTTGCTAATATGCATTACATAAAAAGTTATTTTACGGCAATTGTTACGAAGGATGGTGTCTGTGTTAGACCTACATATTGAATCGCGCAGGAAGTTTAATTTAATGATCATTTCGTGTACCACACCTGCGCCTGAATTATCTACATAACCGCCATCAACAAAATAGAAAGGAAAATCTGCCTCCTTACCATTGCTGATCCTTATTCCGTCTATACGGCCGGCCGGGCTTACATACGGAAAGCTGGCGCCGAGTACCACTGCGGTACTGAGTTTCATATCTCTGCCCTGATTGAGTTTTGACAACACATCAACACGATTATTAAATGTAAGCGGGTCGATATCGATGGTGCTGACAACAGCGGGCTGTCCATCCTGCATACGCGTGGTATTGATACACAGAATGGGCAAACTGGTAGTGACTTTGTTTTTATAAATGGCGAGTTCTGAGAACGGGACTTTCAACTGCGACTTCAATAATACACTGTCTTTGGGCGCACGTTCGAGTGCATCGGTAAGTGCCTTGGCCCTGTCGCCATGGGTACTGAAAGGAAGCATTGCAACAAAGAAGTCGTGCCCGAGCATACGGCTCATAGTATAGGTAAGAAAATCGCTTCGCAGATATTCAGTAGCCGCCCGGTAAAATGACTGATTATTAGACAGATCATGTGCCGGCTGATTAGCAGCATCTTTCAGCAATGTAAAAAAAGCGGCATTGCCTACACTGCCACCGGAAGCGCCTGACAAACAAAACAAATGTGTGGAGAATGCATGTCGTGATGTGTCTTCGAGCTTACCTAATACGGATCCCACCCAGTATCCTGAGCGGGAAGCACCCCCATCTGACAATACAAAGTATACCGGAAACTCGCTCGATTTATTGATGAGCGAATCCCTGTCTTTTATCCATTGAATAAAATAATCTCTTACGCTGGCTTTATTGGTAAAGCTGTCCTGAATAGCGGGCTCTTTTTGAACAAGGGCTACACGATGCCGTTCGGTCCATTGACCAAAAAGAAAAACAAAAAACAAAACAATGAAATGAATATTTAAGCCGATGCGAATAGATATAAATGCGAGAATAAATCCGAAGCCCATAAATACGGAAAAGGCGAGTAATACAAAAGGAAATGTACCGAGTGCAACGGCAAACGATACGTTTATGGTACACTCCATATAGATGGCCAACGCAAGAAGGCTGATAAGCAGAAATGTAATATGAAATCGTATTTCTTCATGAGGAATGCCAATGGCTGTTGCTATTTTGTGAGCTTTTACGCTTACTGAAGGCTGTTGCCTTTGCGCTTTTTGTTGTTGTAATATTTCACGACGTGTAACAACGAAGATCATAAAGCAGGCCTGCAGAATGAGTAACATTACAACTACGAGCCAGGAGTATTGCCGTATGTTCAATGTAATTAATGCCGACCCTGCGAGTAAAACGAATACAGTTACTTTAAACAGGCGGTTAATACGGATAACCTTAAAGCGGCGTTCAAAAAAATTATTGAGTAAGAAATAATAAGGGACAGATGCAATAAGTAACACGAAGTACAGATTTTTGCTGCCCTCGACATCCTGATCAAACAACGGTGTTTGAATGAATGCGAGCATGATAATAGTGAACAGCGAAAATCCAATGAACCGGGGCATGTGTTTATAATATCCCTCCTGCAAATAACCGGGCGCCGTATACTCGCTGTCTTTTTTGGCATTGGCAACAGTACGTGCGGCATACCAGCTAACCAGTACGAGAAAACTTAATAATGACTGGAACAACAGAAAAAAGCCGCGGTGTTCTGTGGCAAGCACCATCAGGTCTTTGCCCTGCGGCAGGTTCCAGAACAAAACGATAGTAAGCACGAGGAAAAAAAAGCCGGGAAAGAAAACCCAAAGGGCACGGAAAATGTTACGGAGAAGAGAAACAACGCTTTTCGACAAATCAATAATGGCCTGCATATGAAAACAGTTTAAAGGGTAGTGAAAGTTAGTTATATCGGTGCTAACAACAATACCCCGAAAGTTGTATTCAGATGATTCTTTTGCACAGCCTGTGTTTATCGGCATGCGACTTTTACGACTTCGCTGTGACCTTTACGATGCTAATAGCGTCGATAATAGCACCGCAAAGAACGTTTAAGAAGACGCAAAGAGCGCAGAACCCTTCGACTTCGTTCAGGAGGCGGAGATAGATGATCTACTACTTTGCCTTCTCTGTGTCTTCGTTCAATGCTTTCCAAAGCAGGTCTTTGAGTTCACTTAACCCCAGCTGTTTCATTGATGAAATAAAAACATGGGGAATATTGGCGGGCAGTTCTTTTTCAATAGCCGCTTTCAATTCATCATCGAGCATGTCGCTTTTACTTACGGCAATTACGAATTGTTTATGCAGTAATTCAGGATTGTATTTCTCGAGTTCATTTACCAGAATGGCAAACTCCTTTTTATGATCGTTGCTATCGGCAGGTATTACAAATAATAATACAGGGTTGCGTTCGATGTGCCGAAGAAAACGGTGACCCAGGCCTCGTCCTTCAGCAGCGCCTTCAATAATACCCGGCAGGTCGGCTACGCAAAAGCTCTTGCTTTCGCGGTAAGCAACAATACCTAATTGCGGGGTAATAGTGGTAAAAGCATAATCCGCAATCTTGGGTTTGGCAGCGGTTATTACTGATAACAAGGTGGATTTACCGGCATTGGGAAAACCTACGAGCCCTACATCGGCGAGCACTTTCAATTCGAGTACTTTCCAGGCTTCTTCGCCGGCTTCACCGGGTTGTGCATATTCAGGGGCCTGGTTGGTGGGCGTGGCAAAGTGGGCATTTCCGAGACCGCCACGGCCGCCTTTAATCCATACGATTTCCTGACCGTGCTCTAATATTTCGGCTTCTTTTTCTTCGGTTTCTTCGTCGCGGGCGATGGTACCGAGTGGTACTTCAATAACAATGTCCTTGCCATCGCGGCCGGTCATATTATTTTTATTACCCCCTTGTCCGTTCTCGGCGATTACGTTTTTATAATAGCGAAGATGGAGTAATGTCCAAAGGTTTTTATTACCGCGCAGGATAATATGTCCGCCACGACCGCCATCACCTCCATCGGGACCGGCCTGTGGGTTGAATTTGGTACGTAAAAAATGCTTGCTGCCGGCACCCCCATGTCCGCTTCGGCAGAATATTCTTATCTGATCTACAAAGTTTGACTTTTCCACTATTCGTTAATTGGGCGCAAAGATAATGGTTTCGAACGGTGCCACGGCTTTGAACCGAAACGCGGGCCTTTCTATCAATTACCCGATGTCGTCTGGTTTAAACCCATAAATAGTTTTTAACCTGATGTCATTCAAAACCCACCCCATTTGATCATCGTTTATGTTTTACCCCCTAAGGCCCTTCCCAGGGAGGGGATGAATACCCGATTATCCCTTGATTTCATTCCAGGTTTTATAAAGGGTTTCCTGTTGGGGCCGGTCGGCTGGTACTTCGCGGAGGGGTTCACAGAGAGCCCAGTGTTCACCCATTTCGGCGGGCAGGGCCTGGTAGAGGCGGGTACCGGCAGTTTTCCATTGGATCATCTCGTTTGACACTTCTTTTATAATTTTTGCGGGATTGCCAACGAGCAGGCTTCTTGCGGGAATTTTTTCATCTGCCTTAATAAAACTAAGGGCGCCTACTATGCATTCGTCGCCCAGTTGAACATTATCCATGATGACGCTGTTCATACCTATCAAACAATTTTTACCGATGGTAGCGCCATGAATTACGGCACCATGACCAATATGCGCACCTTCTTTTAGCAATACGGTTACGCCGGGGAACATGTGAATGGTACAGTTTTCCTGCACATTGCAGCCGTCTTCAATAATAATTCCGCCCCAGTCGCCGCGGATGGCAGCGCCCGGCCCCACATAAACATTCTTACCAATAATCACATTTCCTGTTACAGCAGCCTGTGGGTGAATGAATGAGGATGCATGCACTACCGGTATAAAGCCTCTGAACGAGTAGATCATAACTGAGCTCTTTTATCAAAGATAATCTGCCTTCCCATACAGCCCGGAGTTTAAACCCGTGGGGATGTGCGAAGCGGCTAACCTCGTTAATATTTCGTTACCATACAGATTTGTGACCATCTGTAAAGAAACGTGTTTTATCATTATTTGATTTTTATAACTTTGAATATGATGAAAAGTGAAAGTCTGAAGGAATTTTATGCACGACACGGGGAATTAAAGCATCGTCCGGTGGAAACGCCCCAGGGGCATTTTAATGTATATACACGGGCTGACTATTGCAACAGGGTAGTGCCGTACAACCGCCGCGATTTTTATAAAATAACCCTGATAATAGGTACGGGCACATTGTATTATGCAGATAAAGGCATTGAAATAAACAGGCCGGCCCTGTTATTTTCGAATCCGTTGATACCTTATTCATGGGAAGCCCTGAGCACGCAACAGGAAGGATATTTCTGCCTGTTCACCGAAGAGTTTTTTATGGTTGACGGACGTTTAACGAGCCTGCAGGAAATACCGACATTTAAGGTGGGCGGAACGCCGGTTTTCTTTATAAGCGATGAACAGGTTGAATTTATCAGCAGCCTGTATGTTAAAATGCTTGCTGAAATTCAGTCGGAATACGTTTATAAATACGATGTGCTGCGCAATTATACAAGCCTTATTATTCATGAGGCCATGAAGATGCAACCAGCTGATTCTTATTTCAAACATCATAACGCATCATCCCGCATTACGAATCTGTTTATTGAATTACTGGAGCGCCAGTTCCCCATTGATTCCCCACGCCATATTTTAAATTTAAAGACAGCAGCTGATTTTGCCAGCCGCCTTTCGGTACATGTGAACCATTTGAACCGGTCGGTTAAAGATGTAACCGGTAAAACTACTACCGAACATATTGCAGAGCGGGTTATTAAGGAGGCTAAGGCATTACTGCTTCACACGGACTGGAATGTTTCGGAAATAGCTTATTCGCTTGGCTTTGAATATCCTTCACATTTTAATAATTTCTTCCGCAAACAGACCAGCAGCACTCCTTCTGCCTTTAGAGAAGTGGTTGTTTGATTTTTATAATTAATGGTTTGAAATTTATTACCAGCCGGGCATGCTATTGGATTAGTTTTGCTTCATAAAACCTATTTTTTATGAAGTACAGAAATCTTGGCAACACCGCCGTTCAGCTTTCAGCTATCGGCTTGGGATGCATGGGAATGAGCTTCGCTTATGGCCCACGCAATGATGAGGAATCCATTGCCACCCTGAACAGGGCACTGGAGCTTGGTATCAATTTCTGGGATACTGCAGATATGTATGGAATGGGGCATAATGAGGAACTGATCTCGAAAGTTCTGGTACCTAACAGGGACAAAATATTCATCGCTACCAAATTCGGTTTCAGGCAAACAGAAGGAGCTACCTCGAACTTTGCGGGCACACCTGCCACTTACATCGATGGCTCTCCTGCTTACATTAAAACTGCGGTTGAAAAAAGTTTGAAACGTTTACAAATAGACACCATCGATCTGTATTATGCGCACCGCATCGACCCGAAGGTGCCTGTAGAAGATATGGTTGGCGCCATGGCTGATCTGGTAAAAGAAGGTAAGGTCCGCTACCTGGGTTTATCTGAAGCATCTGCCGCATCTATTCGTAAAGCGCATGCCGTGCATCCAATAGCAGCTTTACAAAGTGAATATTCATTGCTGACAAGAGATGTTGAAGGTGAAATACTGCCCACACTTCGTGAACTGGGTATTACGTTTGTTCCTTACAGTCCGCTGGCAAGAGGGTTGGTAACTGCTACGGTACAGGATAAAAACAGCTTACCGGCCGATGATTATCGCAGAACAGTACCTCGCTTTGCCGATGAGCACTGGGAAAACAATCAGCAATTGGTAAATGAATTTGCGGAACTCGCTTCACAAAAAGGTTGTACGCCTGCACAGCTTGCATTGGCATGGGTACTGGCACAGGGCGATGATATAATTCCTATTCCCGGCACCAAGAAAAGAAAGTACCTGGAAGAAAATGCAGGCGCTGCAGACATTACCTTAACTAAAGATGATCTGCAAAAAATTGAGGATGTGGTGAATCGTCATCCCGATACGGGCGACCGGTATAGCGAAGGCGCATTGAAACTTGTAAATCATTGAGGAAATGAAAAAGTAAGATAACTCTCATTCTCAATTTCGTATTCTTAATTTTTAATTTTTATTATGTTTCTCATTGATCTGACCTATAAAAAGCCACTTAGCGAAGTGGATAAATATCTGGAAGAGCACGCGGCATTTCTTGATAAATATTATGCGCAGGGAAAGTTTATTTTTTCCGGCAGAAAAAACCCTCGCACAGGAGGATTAATACTGGTACAGCATTGTGATGGGGAAGAATTAAAGAAGATCATTTCGGAAGATCCGTTTAATAAACATGGAATAGCGAGTTATTCGGTGCAGGAATTTGTTCCAACGAAATATGCAGAGGGTTTTTCTTCTTTTGTAAGATAAGGTTAACCAAACAGTATGGAAAATAAAGGATTGACGAAAAAACAGGTGATATTAATGGCTGCTGCAGCGGGTGCTTCAGTGGCCAATATTTATTACAACCAACCGATATTGAAAGATATTGCCGCGGCTTTTAAAACGAATGAAACGCAAGTGGGCGCTATATCGGTGCTTGCACAGAGTGGTTATGGATTGGGATTATTTTTTGTGATCCCGTTGGGCGATAAGGTAAACAGAAAGCGACTGATCCTTTTATTATTGCTGATGTTGTCTGCCACGCTTATATTCATGACTTTTTCAAAAACAATCTGGGCAGTGTGGCTAGCGAGTATGGCGATTGGTATTTTATCGGTATCTGCACAGGTAATACTTCCCATGGCGGCTACGCTCGATAAAGTGACTACGGGAAAAACAGTGGGCAGTATTTTCAGCGGTATTCTTGTGGGTATACTGGCGGCGCGTGTATTTAGTGGTGTAATTGCGAATCATCTGGGATGGCGATATGTATATGGCATTTCTGCCGGGCTTATACTTTTAATTGTTGTTTTGTTACAATTGTATCTTCCGAATGTTAAAAGTGAGTTTACAGGTAATTATGGGAAACTGCTTCAGTCTACATTATACCAGATAAAACGCTTTCCGGTATTGCGACAGGCGGCGGCGATCAGCTTTTTGTTGTTTGGTGTTTTTTCTTCCTTCTGGACAACGCTTACCTTTCATTTAAGCGAAGCGCCTTTTCACTATGGAGCTGATAAAATAGGCATGTTTGGTTTGGTCGCTATTGCAGGCGCCCTGCTGGCCCCTATATTTGGCAAACAGGCCGATAAAGGAAATGCAGTAAGGTCGCTTGTTACGGCTTCTTCAATGATCATTGTGAGTCTTTTGATGGTTCACTTTTTTAGCGACTCTCTTCCTGCATTTATCATAGCTACTTTTCTGCTGGACATTGGCGTATCAGCGAATAATGTTACCAATATAGCGAGAATTTATTCCCTTGATCGAACATCGCATAGCCGCATTAATACTATGTATATAACCATCTGCTTTATAGGTGCGGCGATGGGAACTTCAACAGGTTTATTATGCTGGAAACTGGGTGGCTGGAGCCTTGTTACCTGGTCGATGACGGCATGGGCAGTACTCGCCTTGCTGATCATTGTGGTAAGTTATTTTTCAAAAAGACAGATGATTGCACTGGCAGAATAAAATCAATAAACATGAAAGCGCTTTTTTTCGACCAGGAAGGAGATCCACGGGATGTAATATATTTAAAAGAAACAGCGATCCCTGAACCGAAAGAAAATGAAGTAAGGGTAAAATGGCTGGGCAGTCCGGTTAATCCGGCGGATTCATTTTTTATACAGGGCAAGTATCGTTTTAAACCACAGTTGCCACAGATTGCGGGATTAGAAGGAGCAGGTATTGTTGATGCTGTGGGAAATAATGTTGAGTTATCGAAAGGCACGCTGGTTGCTTTTTTAAGCTCAAATTCGTGGGCCGAATATGTGATCGTTCGTAAAGATGAGCTGTATGCATTGCCCGCCAATTTTCCTGTAGAAAAAGCGGTGCAGTTTGTGTTAAATCCGGTTACGGCATGGGGTTTATTAAAAAGGGCCGGTGTAAAATCAGGCGACTGGTTATTACTTACGGCGGGCAACTCTATGGTGTCGCTTATTGTTACTCAAATTGCCCGGAAATTGGGTGTACAGGTAATATCAACTGTTCGAAACAGCGATTACACGGCACGTATAAAAGAACTGGGTGCTGCTGAAGTGATCGATACGTCGAAAGAATCTATTGTACAAAGGGTACATGAAATAACCGATGGTAAAGGAGTAACTGCTGCGATTGATGCAGTAGGCGGTGAAACGGGTACACAACTGGCGCAAAGTTTGGCTTTGAATGGTAAGCTAATTGCCTATGGCGTATTGAGTGCCGACCCTGTTCAGGTGCATAATTCCCTGTTAGTTTATAAAAATATTTCATTGATGGGCTTTGGTGTGCGCGGATTTCTGGAAAGTCTTTCTGCAGAAGAAAAAGAGCATATGACTAAATCGTTAATTGAAATACTTTCTGAGGAAGATTTTAAAATGGATGTTGCGAAGTCGTACAGCCTTGATAATTTTGCCGACGCCCTGAAAGCAAATGCATCAGGACCAGTTAATGGCAAAATTATTTTTAAGGCATAATTGTAAGCACATTCTATGAAAAGAAACAAACATGTTTTTATTCTTACCCTGGCCATGATGGCATCCGGCACCGGCTTTGCGCAAACAAAAAAAGCCAGCAATACTGAAATAAAGAACGGATATGATTGCCTGTATCAGGCAGGACTTGCGAATGCATTTATAAGTGGTTTATATCGCGGTATGGCGCCCATGGGCGCTGTTAAAAAACACGGCGATTTTGGGCTTGGCGCACCCGACATGCTGGATGGTGAGCTTCTTATGAACAATGGCAAGGTATATCAGACTACTGCATCGGGACAAACAAAACAGGTAGCGGATACATTAACTACTTCTTTGTTCATTACCAATTTCTTTAAAGCAGATACGGTCATTAACTGTACCACAGGTTTTAATAAAGAAAAAGCGTTTCAGTGGCTTGATTCTTTTCTTACGAATAACAATGGTATGTATGCCATTCGTATTACGGGTATGTTTGATTATGTAAAAACAAGGGCTTTTCCGCCTATGCAGCAGGAACCTTTTCCGCCATTGGCTTCTATGACAGACAAACAGCATTTTTTTGAATTACATAAAGTGAAGGGAGTACTGGTAGGTTATAAACTGCCGTATTATCTGGATGGCGTTAGTATTGGTGGTTATCACTTTCATTTTCTTTCTGATAAAAAAGATGCCGGCGGACATATTATCGATTTCAACTGGCAAAATGCAGTGATTGAAATAGATGAGCTGTATAATTTCAGTACGCAGCTACCGGAAAGTACAGAGTTTAAAAAGATGAATCTGAAGGATAATAAACACGATGATTTGAGGAAGGTGGAGACGGGTCAGCATTAGAAGATTGCCCGGGCGCTTAAAATGCAGTGGCGCTAAGAGGAAAAGAGCAAACGAGGAAAAGAGTTTTTAGCTAACATCCCACTCAGTTTCTTTTCTGAAAACAGTGCCTTTAAAAAGGGCTACGAGTTCGCCGCTTTCTTTTTCAACTCGCACTTCATAAATAGCTAATTTATTGCTACGGCTTTTTTCTTCAGCCGTAGCAATAATTATATCTCCGGTCTTTAGTGGTTTAATATGAGAGATAGATGTTTCAATGGAAACCGCATGCCGGCCATGGCTGTTGCTTGCGAAAGCAAGGGCGCTGTCGGCGAATGAATAGCTAATGCCGCCATGAGCAATTTCGAAACCATTGCACATTTCTTTGCGAATGGTCATTTTCAGTTTACAAAAGCCATCTCTTTCTTCGAGCCGTTGAATGCCCAGCCACTGACTGAAATAGTCTTTATTCATCATTGCATCTGTAATGGCTGTGGCTTTTGATTTACCGGACATAAATAAATTTTTATTCTCCTTTAAACTGTGGTGCACGTTTTTCAATAAATGCCTGTACCCCTTCTTTAAAATCGCTGGTAACGGCAGCTTTTTGCTGGAACTCATCTTCCACCTTTAATTGCTGATCGAGGGTATTGGTCATTGAATGTTCCAGTACCTGTTTGGTATAGGCGAGGCCCTTTGTTGGCATCTGCGCGAGGGTTGCGGCAATTTTTTTGCTTTCTGTTTCAAAATCAGCATCGGGGAAAACTTTATATAACATGCCCATCCGCTCTGCCTGATCAGCGGGTACTTTATCACCGAGCATCATGAGGGCGGTGGCCTTTTGCCATCCAATAAGACGGGGTAGTGTGTAGGTTCCGCCGCTATCGGGTATTAGTCCGAGTTTTGAAAACGCCTGAATAAAAGAGGCAGATTGTGCAGCAACTACAATATCGCACGCGAGGGCAATATTGGCTCCTGCACCGGCGGCTACTCCATTTACAGCTGCTACTACCGGTTTGGCGAGATTGCGTATGCGGGTAATGATGGGATTGAATTGTTCGCTTAAAATCTTTTGCATACCGGGGCCATTGGGGTCAATTACTTCGGCCAGGTCTTCGCCTGCACAAAAGCCTTTGCCGGCGCCCGTAAGATATACACAGCGAATGGTGGGCTCTGCAGCGCATTCATCGAGCTTTTGCTGCAATAGCAGGGCCATTTCGCGATTAAAAGAGTTTAGTTTATCGGGGCGGTTCAAGGTAATGGTGGCGATTCCTTTTTCAACGGCAAAAAGAATAGACGACATAGTGTTTGTTTAATGGCATTTGAAATAGTCGAATGGTTCGTGGCAGGCATTGCACTGGTACTGGGCCTTGCAGGCGGTTGATCCAAATTCACTGATGCGGCGGGTATTGTATGAACCACAATGAGGGCATTGAACGGCTTCGTCTTCGGCAAACAACTGCGTATTGCAAACCTGTTGTTTGGGATTGGGCGGAGCAATGCCATAGTCTTTTAGTTTTTCTTTGCCTGCCTGGGTCATCCAGTCGGTTGTCCAGGCGGGCGATAAAATCGTTTTGATCTGTACGTTTTTATAACCGTGCTGCAACAGTACCATACGAATACTCATACGAATAACATCCATTGCGGGACAACCTGAATAGGTGGGTGTAATTACTACTTCAATACTTTCCTCACCATCTGGTGTGGTATTTAGTTTTACGTCTCTTATCACACCCAGATCAATTACTGACAGCACAGGTACTTCAGGGTCGGTTACTTCTTCGAGTAGCGACCATATTTTTTGGGTTGATGAGTTGATATGTTGATAGGTTGACAAGCTAATATGTTAACAAGTTGACAGGTGGATAGGTTTAATTGATAGATTGATAAGTTTATAGGTTGACAAGTTAACGAGAAAAGATATCACACTTTACCATTCGCTGTTAGGGTAGGCTCTTTGCATGAATTGCAGTTCGGCCAGAATGTATCCGAGGTGCTCGGTGTGAACGCCTTCCTTGCCGCCGGTTTGCGCCCACGCGTTCTGTGAAGGAGAAGGAAGCGTAGCCTCTGCAAATATTTCGTTCACCCGCTGCATCCATTGGTCTTTTAATACAGTTACATCAACACCAATGCCTTCTGTGGCAACGTCTGATTCATAGGCAACAGGAATAAACATTTCACCGGTATACATCCATAATTCATCAATGGCATTGAGCATTCGGTTACGGCTTTCTTCGGTACCATCGCCCAGGCGTATTACCCATTCGCTGCTCCAGCGAACATGATAGGTTACTTCTTTTAAAGATTTTTCTGCAATGGCAGCGAGCGTACCATCAGCCGATTGTTGTAACTGCTGATATAACAGATACTGATATGTACTGAAAAAGAATTGCCGTAGTATGGTCTGCGCCCAGTCGCCATTAGGCAGTTCTGTTAACAGACAGTTTTTGAAGGCACGGGCATCGCGAAGATAGGCAAGGGTGTCTTCGGAAGCCTCCCCCTGGCCCCCTCCGATGGAGGGGGAACTACCACTCATGGCAGGGGAATTATTGATTAGCTCCGCGGCATATTGGTATAGGCTTCTGGCCTGACCAATGAGATCAAGTGAGATATTGGTAATGGCAATGTCCTGCTCGAGCACAGGGCCATGGCCGCACCATTCACTGTTGCGTTGGGAGATAATCAGTGCATTGTCTGCCAGATGAAGTGTATAGTCGATTATTGATTGGTTCAAGCAATAAAAAAATTTATGTTCTTTTGATAATATGGAATCCCACTAATATTCAGTTCTCAAACCCACCCCTGTTGATCATGTTTTATGTTTTGCCCTCTGAGGCCTCCCGACTTATCAGGACAAGCTCTCCAAGGAGGGGATATAGTCTCTGTACTTTTACACCCCTGCCTCCGGTCCTTCGACTTCACTCAGGAGGGAATGTACCCTCTGTTTTCTCTACATATGAGTCAGTTCATCGGGCAAATCGTAAAATGTAGGATGGCGGTACACTTTGTCGTTGGCGGGCTCATACAGCGAAGCTGCTTCATCGGGATTGGAAGCATGAATGTATTTGCTTTCTACTACCCAAATGCTGACGCCTTCCATTCTTCGCGTATATACGTCGCGCGCATTTTCAATAGCCATTTGTGCATCGGCTGCATGCAGACTGCCCACATGTTTATGATCAATGCCTTGTTTGCTACGGATGAATACTTCCCACAAGGGCCAGTCGCCGGCCTCACTTACAGCGGGAGTGATAGTAATTTTCTGACTACCTCCGCCACCTTTATCTTCAGGAATGTCGCCGTAATAATATCTTGTTATTTGTATGTTCATTTGATTTTTTGTTTTATGCAATCTGCTTTTCCTTCTGCTGACGCGCTTTTCGTTTTTCGGCGTAGACGCTTGCGGCTTCGCGTACCCAGGCGCCGTCCTGCCAGGCTTTGCGGCGCGCTTCAAGGCGTTGTTTATTGCAGGGGCCGTTGCCTTTTACTACGTTCCAAAATTCCGTCCAGTCAATTTCGCCAAAATCGTAATGACCGGTTTGCTCATTCCATTTGAGTTTTGGATCGGGCAGCGTCATGTTGAGCACTTTTATCTGCTCGGCAATCATGTCTACAAATTTCTGACGCAGCTCATCATTGCTCATGCGTTTTATTTTCCATTGGGTGCTTTGCTCGCTGTGCGTTGATTCGCTGTCGTGCGGACCAAACATCATGAGCGAAGGCCACCACCAGCGATTGATGGCATCCTGGCACATGGCCTTTTGTTCGGGTGTGCCTTTTGATAATACCAGTAGTATGTCGAATCCCTGCCGCTGGTGAAAACTTTCTTCTTTACAAATGCGCACCATGGCTCTTGCATACGGTCCGTACGAAGTACGGCATAGCATGACCTGGTTTAATATGGCGGCTCCGTCAACAAGCCATCCGATGGCGCCGATATCGGCCCACGTAATGGTGGGATAATTAAAGATGGATGAGTATTTGGCTTTTCCGTTATGCAGATCATTAATGGTTTGTTCGCGGGTAGTGCCGAGCGTTTCGGTGGCGGAATACAGATACAATCCGTGACCTGCTTCGTCCTGCACCTTGGCGAGCAAAATAGCTTTGCGTTTGAGACTGGGGGCACGGGAGATCCAGTTGCCTTCAGGCAACATGCCTACTATTTCGCTGTGCGCATGCTGCGAAATTTGCCTGATCAGTGTTTTACGATAGGCATCGGGCATCCAGTCCTTTGGCTCAATCTTAATTTCCTGTTCAATTTTTGATTGAAAGATTTTTTCCAGCTCCTGAACCGACATAGAGATACATTTTAAGTAGTTCCAAAGATAACTATATTTGTCATTAATGCTAACAATCGTTAGCGAACAATTATAGGAATTTATTGGTTCTAACTGGTTGATATTAAAAACAGTTGTTACATTAAACGGGTTTTACATTAAATTTAGCGGTTATTATTACGATTGCCTGAATATGGAAAACTGTTGGGAATTACAGGGGAACGAGCTGCAAATTATCTTACAAAACATTGCGGGTGGCGACCAGCTTGCTTTTCGCCGGGTGTATCATTGTTTCCATAAAAGACTGTTCCATTTTGCTTTTGCGCTGGTAAAAACAAAGGAGGCCGCGGAAGAAATTGTTGAAGATGTTTTTATCAGACTATGGAATAACCGCGCGGCGATAACTTCGATTAACAATCTTAAAATTTACCTGTATACCGCTACGAAGAATACGGCGCTTAACTATTTATCGAAAAAGGCGCGGGAAAACGTTACGGAGCCATTTGATAATATCGATATTGAATTAAGCGAAACGGCTATTTCGCCTGAAGAAATATTGATCACTGCTGAAATTTATAAGAATATCCGGGATGCGGTAGAGGCACTTCCGCCGCGTTGTAAGATGATCTTTAAGCTGATCAGGGAAGATGGTTTGCGTTATAAGGAAGTAGCCGAAATTCTGAATATTTCTATAAACACGATCGATGCGCAAATGGCTATTGCTGTAAAAAAAATTGCGGAGGCTGTGCGGAAGGATTTTGAAAAATTTCCGAAATTAGGGCTGCGGAATCAGACGAAATAAGGAAAAATATTGGTGGGAATGTATGGTTTGATACACCCTTCATACGAAAATCATACTCCTCCATATGGAAATCATACATAACTCATACGAAATTCATACATGTAGCATATGAATTTCAAATACCCCCCATATGGATTTGATATACCTATGATACGGTTTGCATACTGTTGGCATATCTGAACCATAACTGAGGTATGCCGGAGGTATTCCTGAGGTATACATACTTCATACTGTTTCCATACATAAACGATACATCCGGCATACAGAAGCTGCTAGTCGTCCAGGGCTCCCATAGTAACATTGACGGTCGTTCCCATCATCGCGCTTGCCTTATCGGAAGCCACAAAGGCCGCTACATTACCTACTTCTTCGAGTGTGAGAAAGCGGTTGGGATGGTTCATGCCTGCAAGATAACCTGCGAACTGTTCCCAGGTTACGCCCGTTGTTTTGGCCCTCCATTCAAATATTTCCCTTATTGTTTCTGTCTGTGGGATACCGTGCGACTGCAAACAGACCACGCGAATGCCCTGAGGCGCGAGTTCTTTCGACAAGTATCGGGTAAGCGCCTCCTTGGCAGCCTGTGAGGGACCGTAACCTCCGTTCGGTGTGCCTATTCTTGCAGGTGGCGCAGTAACGGTCATAATTATCCCGGATTTATTCGGAAGCATGCGTCTTGCCGCTAAACGCGCAGTGAGAAAGTAGGACGTGGTATAGCCCGTGATCGGCATGGAGAATTGTTTAAGATCCATATCGACCAGCGATGACCCCATCCACTCGTTTGGCGAGGTGCCCATGGCATTGAATGAAATATCGATGCGGCCTGCCTTAGCCACTACAGACTGCAGGTGTTTATCTATAGCCGGCTCATCGAGGGCATCAACCTCGGCGGCCTCGGCAATACCGCCAGCAGCCACGATGTCATTAGCAACCGCTTCTACAGATGCCAGTCGGCGCCCGGTAAGAAAAAGCCTGGCTCCTTCGCGTGCGAAAGCACGTGCGACAGCGCCGCCGATTTCGCCGCCGGCACCATAGATAACTGCTACTTTGTTTTTCAATTGACTCATGATTTTTCTTTTTAATGTTGAGAAATTACCCGTGAATTTTTCACGCTGCAGAACCAAGACGTTTGGGGTTAACATTTCCAGACATTTTATTTAAAGAAACACTTGTGGTAAAAATTTTCTGATTTTCTTTAGTAGATGGTATGAAAATGCTTGTCTTTAATTAGTAAAGCTTGTCATTTACATGCACGCCGACCGTATTTATGAACTGATTGCGCGCCGTTTATCGGGTGAAGCTACTGCTGAGGAGGAACAGGAGCTGAATGCTTATCTGCAACAACATGCGGGAGACCAGTATCTGTATGACATTCTTTCAAAATACTGGTCGGGGTATGCCAACCGGGAGCAGGAAGAGGCCAATGATGAAGAAGAACGTTTCCGGCGCATCATGGAAGGCGTTAATAATCCCATCCAGCAGCCAGCAGAAACACCTGAGCAAATTCCCGTCCGGACAATTTCAGGCCAAAAATGGGCCTATTACGCAGCCGCAGCATCACTGCTGCTAGTAGTTGCACTCCTCTTTCTTTTTCTGAATAACAAAAAAGCATCTCTCACTACTGTCGCGGCAAAGCAACCGCAACTAAGCGAAGTATCGGCAAAGCCGGGGAGCAGGTCGAAACTGATTCTGCCAGATGGCACGCAGGTATGGTTAAATGCGGAAAGCCGTATCACTTATCTGAATACATTCAACAAAGCATTACGCGAAGTGAATCTTGAAGGCGAAGCGTATTTTGATGTTACGCATGATGCGAACCGCCCTTTTATTGTGCATACTTCAGGCATTGCCATTAAAGTACTGGGCACTGCCTTTACTGTAAAATCATATGCAGCCGACAGAACGATTGAAGCAACGCTGTTACGCGGGTCTATTGAAGTAACTAAAAACAATGATCCGGCAGCGCCGAAAGTGATCCTGCGCCCGCATGAAAAACTGGTTTATAACAAAGAAGAACAACATATAGCAACTCAGGCCCCTAACTCCGATGCAACAACTCCGTCCTCTGCAGAAACAGGTATTTCGGTTACTACAGTGCCTAAAGACAAACCCGATAGTATATTGAAAGAAACCTCATGGGTTTATAATAAGCTGGTTTTTGATGGTGATCGTTTCGATGAACTGGCATTAAAGCTCGAACGCTGGTACAATGTGCATATTACTTTTAAACAGTCGACATTGAAGCAATATCGATTCAAAGGCACATTCGAAAATGAAACAATTGAACAGGCGCTGGAGGCGCTTAAACTAACTGTACCATTTGAGTATACGATCAATGGCAACGATATAGAAATATATAGAAAATAAAACGGGATTCTGCGGCAACAGAATCCCGAAAGGCTTTTAAAAGAATCCTGCATCCCGGTCTGGTAAATCGGTGCGGGCTTCTATTTCATCACCTTAAAGGATAAATATATGAAAAAAAACACACCTCTCCAGAGGTATGCGATCCCCCCTTCGCTCTTTAAACTATTTGTGGCTATGAAGCTTACTATTTTGCTGATTGTACTAAGTGTTTGCGAGGTGCAGGCAACTGTGCATGCACAGGGCAACATTACGCTGAATGTTCAGCAAACCGAAATAGGAAAGGTGCTGAATAAAATTGAAAAAACGGGAGAGTTCAGGTTCCTGTACAATTACGACCTGCAATCGCTGAGAAAAAAAGTTGATATCAGCGTAGAGAATGCACCGCTCACTGAAACACTTGCCAGACTATTCCGTAATACTGATCTTACTTATAAACTACTGGGCAAAAATCTGGTTGTAGTTATTTCAAACAATCCGGAAAAACAAGACATACGCATTACGGGTAAAGTAACGAATGAAAATAATGAACCGGTTCCGGGTGTTTCTGTTCAGATGAAGAATGGCAGCGCCGGAACTTCTACGGATGGCAACGGAGCATTTGCGTTGACTGTAGATGAGAATGCTGTCTTGAAATTTTCTTCTATTGGCTACAGCGATCAGGAAGTTTCAGTAAACGGACAGCATGTGATTAATGTGCAGTTAAAAGCCGCGAATACTTCTCTTGACCAGGTGGTGGTAGTAGGTTATGGTACCCAGCGTAAAAAAGATGTTACGGGCGCGGTATCGGTTGTTACTGCTGCAGATATTGCAAACCGCCCGATCGTTAATTCAGGCGAAGCATTGCAGGGTAAGGCAGCGGGTGTACAGGTTGTAAGTAACTCAGGTAAACCGGGAGCGGGTTTAACTATTCGCATCCGCGGTTCTTCTTCTATAAGTGCGGGCAATGATCCGTTGTATGTTGTGGATGGTATTCCTATGACTGACATTTCTGCTTACAGTCCGAATGACATCGAATCTATTTCTGTATTAAAAGATGCGGCTTCTGCTTCTATTTATGGTACCCGCGCTGCGAATGGTGTTGTAGTGATCACTACAAAAAAAGGTGTAGCGGGAAAATCGAAAATTGATTTCAATACTTACTATGGCGTTACTTCTACTACGAAGAAATTGCACATGCTGAATGCTGAACAATATCAGCAATACATGAATGAGGCATTTACGCCTGCACCGATCAGCGATAGCATGGTAAAAGCGAATAACATTAACTGGCCCGATGAAGCATTTCAAAATGGTCATCAGGTGAATTATCAGATGGCTATATCGGGCGGTACGGAAAAAACGCAACATTATATTTCGCTTGGTTACAGCGATCAGGTGGGTATTATTAAGCCGGCTAATTTCAACAGGCTTTCGGCCCGTTTGAATTTAACTACAAAGGCTACGAACTGGTTAACGCTTAATACGAATACGATTATTTCACGCACGAACAATAACGATATTACGGACAATGCGAGTGTAGCGAAAGGTGGTGTTGTATTAGCTGCATTAACAACACCGCCCACTGTTGGCAAGTACAATACAGTAGCGGCGGCGAATTATCCGGTTGGCGCTATCGCGGTAAATCCTTCAACGGGATGGGAAAACCCTTTGGGCGCTATTGAGGGAAATAAAACGAAAAACACTTCTGATCGTATTGTATCGAATATAGGTGCCGATGTTAAGCTGGTGAAAGGACTGACGTTTCAGTCACGTTTTGGTATTGATTACACGAATTATCTGAGCAATTTTTTTGAAGATCCTTTTTTAACTTTTGATGGCAGAAACAAACAGGGATCGTTAAAACAAACTGCGAGCACAACGCTGGTATGGCTGAGTGAACAAACATTAACGTACGGTGCTACGTTCGGTAAAAGCCATGTATCTGCACTGGCAGGATGGACTGCCCAGAACTCGCACTGGAATCAGACAAAAATTGCAGCTTCAAAACTGGATACCCAATACCGACATGGTAAATGGGACGAAATGTTTATGCGGGCAGCTACCAAATC
>Ga0105239_10003343_pt1 | contig 19714 bp, 13 predicted proteins | sample KBSC44metaG_FD_92761 | JGI IMG/M metagenome (GOLD analysis project Ga0105239, IMG submission 92761) | Corn rhizosphere microbial communities from Kellogg Biological Station, Michigan, USA - KBS C4-4 metaG | ecosystem: Host-associated > Plants > Roots > Rhizosphere > Soil | place: Michigan, USA...
TGCAATAATGAATGTTGCCAAAATAGCCATCAGGAAAATGCCTGCATTTATTGGAATGCGGTACTGGAAATCCTGTAAATACTTATTCATAATCCACCAGGCAACAGGAGCAGCTATTACAAACGCAAACAGCAACAACCTTGTAAACTCTTTGCCAAACAGCCATAAGATGCTATTTATACCTGCGCCTAACACCTTGCGTACGCCTATTTCTTTTGTCTTACGAACAGCCATAAATGACACCAGCCCATACAAGCCGAGACACCCGATAATGATAGCAATAAATGCAAAGCCTTGCACCAGTTTCATCATTACTGTATCCAGCTCATAAAATTTAGCAATACGCTCATCTAAAAATTCATAGTTATACAAGTATTCCGGAAAAGTTTCATTCCATATTTTTTCAAAAGCGGCAAGGGAGTTATGAATATTTTTACTATTGATTTTAACAGCGCAGTTTGTGTAATTGCTATAATCAGAATAAATACAAACAGCAGTAATTTCTGTGTGAAAAGAATAATTATAGAAATCTTTTACAACACCTACAATAGGCGCCGTTTCACTACCATTAACTGTCAGGCGTTTACCAATTACATCCTGCGGAGATTTGAGGTTAAGCTTCTTTACAAACGTTTCGTTTACCAAAAATTCGCGCAGCGTATCTGAAGGATAAAAATTTCTTCCCGCAACAAGCTTAACGCCAAAAGTAGCCAGGTATTGATCATCCGCATTTTTAGTATTGATTCCCCAATGTTCGTCTTCTGTACGGGTATCATAACGCACGTCTGTAACGTTGTTAGAACTTGCTGCAGGCGCCTGGTAGCATAAAGAAATTTTCTCTACTCCTGCAACCTGCGACAGTCTTGTACGTAAGGTGTTTATTTTTGTTTTATCCTGCGCTGGTACCGGCAACATAACAATAGCTTCTTTACTAAAGCCAAGGTCTGATGTTTTTGAATAATGCATCTGGCCGGCTATAACAATGGTTCCTATAATTAACACCTGTGAAATAGCAAATTGTGTTACTACTAATATCCTTCTTAAAGAAAATCCGCCAATGTGCTTTTGTGAAAGCTTGCTCTTTAAGGCAAGTACAGGCTGAAACCTTGCTAACACAAGCCCTGGATAAGAGCCGGACAGAAATACTACAATTACAATAACTGTCAAAAGAAATAAAACCAATTGTGGATGCGTAAACAACTGAAGCTGCATTTGTGATTTAAACATCTTGTTAAGCACAGGTAATACAAGTTCAGCAATACCATAGGCAAGTATGGATGCAGCAATAGTAATAAGTGCTGTTTCAGTTATAAACTGCCAGAACAGTTGAGAACGTACGCTGCCCAACACTTTTCTTATGCCTATTTCTTTCGACCTGTTTAATGCTTGTGCAGTTGCAAGATTTATGAAATTTACACATGCGGTAATTATCAAAAACAGGCCTATAAAGAAAAATGCCCACAGGTATTTCTTATCTGCATATCCATCAAAATCAGGATTAAAATGCATATCAGCCAATGGCTGTAATTTAAACATCCATACTTTGGCATCCCTGTCTTTATAATTCTTTTGTACAATTAGCGAGAGCCCCTTGTTTACCTGTTGCGGAGTGATAGTAGATTTTAATAAAGTAAAACACTGACTGCCACTGTAAACACCTCCCCAACTGCTGTCACTTGCAAGCCATGGGTTACGGTCCTTCAAGTTGTAATAGGAAAGATAAATTTCCTGGCGCCTGTCTGTGTTAGCAGGAATGTCTTTGAGAACACCTTTAATGATGAAGCTTGTTTTATTATTCATCAAAATAGTTTTACCGACAGCCTCCTCATTACCAAAATATTTTTTGGCAATTTTTTCAGTAACAACAGCTTCATTTGGCTGATGTAAAACACTTTGCTTATTTCCCTTGACAAGAGGAAAATTAAAGATGTCGAAAAACTCAGGCTCAACAAAGGCAACGCCATCTTCCTCTTTAAATTTCTTGTTGTCTTTCTCACCGGGAAGGGTAATAAGTATGTTACCGTAATCAACTATTCTTGCTGTTTTTTCTGCAAAAGAAAAGTCTGTACGGAATGCTTTGCCCAAAGGTTGAGGCACAGCAGCAGAATGTCCAACGGTTTCATCGTGCCACTCAGTAACAACACGATAAATCCTGTCTTTATTACTATGGAAATTATCAAAACTTAAATGATAAGTTATTAATGTAAAAATGACGATACTGCAGGCAATGCCTAATGATAAACCAATTACATTAATAAATGCATACGCTTTATTACGTTTTAAATTGCGCCATGCAATCTTGAAATAGTTCTTAATCATGAATTAGTTTTTTAGCTGTAAGTGCAGATCTATTGTAAAGTATTACCAGGTTAACATTTTATAATTTCCATTTCGTGTTTGCTCTCCCATCCTACTCGCCACCTACCATTTCCCACTCGCCATTCATCACCTCATTCCGTCCTCAAACTCTTTACAGGATTAGTTACTGCAGCCTTTATAGCCTGGAAGCTAATAGTAAACAATGCAATCAACATTGCCAATACACCGGCTGCTAAAAATACCCACCAGCTTAAGTTAACACGATAAGCAAAATCCTGTAACCACTTATACATAAAGTAGCCCGCAACAGGACCTGCAATAAAGAAAGAAATCAATACAAGCTTTAAAAAATCTTTTGATAATAAACCAACAATATTAGCTACAGATGCACCCATTACTTTGCGTACACCAATTTCCTTTGTGCGTTGTATGGTACTGTAACTTGCAAGGCCAAGCAAACCTAAACAGGATATAAAAATAGCCAACACCGCAAAGTTTAAAAACAGATTGCCAAAGCGTTCTTCACTGCGGTATTGTTTGTCGAAATATTCATCTAAAAAGAAATAACTGAATGGCCGGTTGGGAATATATTTTTTCCATTTATTTTCTATTGCGCTAACAGTTGAAGAAAGGTTTGCCGCAGATACATTTACTGAAACAAGGCCGCAGTTATCAGGCTCTATCCGCATGCTTAAAGGTTTAATTTCCTGCTGTAGAGATCTAAAGTGAAAGTCTTTCATCACACCAATAATCTTTCCCTCTCTTCCCCACTGTTTAAATTTTTTGCCGATGGCTTGTTCAGGAGAACTGTATCCAAACATTTTAACTGCCGCTTCATTTAGTACCATAGCCTGTGTTGTATCAGTTCCAAAGGAACGTGAGAAAGCACGCCCGGCGAGTATTTTTATTTTGTATTGCTCCATGTAGCCAAAGTCTACAAAGTATAAATCAAGATTAGCTATCTGTAAGTCACCTTTCTTATTTTCAATTTCAGAATAAGCACCGGGATTACCACCACCAGGCACGCTGCCTGATAAAGCAACAGACCTCACACTAGGCATGCCTGTTAATGATTGTACAAAAGCTTTTTTGGCCGGGTCTCCATTGGTATCTATGACCATCATCTGATCTTTGCTGAAACCTAAATCCTGGCTGCACATGTATTTCATCTGGTTGTATACAATGATGGTGGCAATAATCAATGCAATAGAAATAGTAAACTGTGCAACCACCAATCCTTTTCTTAAAAGAATGCCGCGTGTACCTGTTGCAAAGCGGCCTTTTAATACTACCACAGGCCTGAAGGAAGAAAGCACCAATGCAGGATACAAACCTGCCAAAAATCCGATAGCAACAGAAGCTACAAACAAAATGAGAATGTATGATGGATGATAGAATATACCATCACTTACCTTTTTGCCAGCTAACTGGTTGAATAGAGGTAGCAGTGACGCGGTAAGTATAACAGTTAGTATGAACGCGACCAAACAGAGGATTACTGATTCGCCGATAAACTGTCTTATCAATTGATGCTTTGCTGCGCCGACCACTTTTCTTATACCCACTTCTTTGGCCCGTTCCACCGATCGTGCGGTTGTAAGATTGATAAAGTTGATGCATGCAATCAGCAATATAAATACTGCGATAACAGAAAAAATATATACGTTATTGATATTACCGCTATTGCTGCCGTCACGTGTAGAGCGCAGGTAAACGTCTCTTAATTTTTCGAGAAAGATTGTAGGATACATCTGCAGTTGCTTCATCTCTTTTCCATTGCGTGCCTCAAGGAATGCGGGGAATTTTGCAGTAAGCCTTTTAGGATCTGTATTGGGCTTTAATAACAGGTAAGCTCTTGCACCATAGTTACCCCACTGGCTGTCAAGGTTACGGTTAAACCTTCCGGTAATTGTACTCATGCTCAACAGCATGTCTGCTTTTATCTGTGAGTTTTCAGGCACATCTTTGATGATGCCTGTAACCTTTGCAGGCAAGGCATCTCCGGTAAGCAATAGTGTTTGCCCCATAGGGTCTTTATTTCCAAAATATTTTTTAGCGGTTGATTCTGTAAAGACAACACTTAACTGATCAGTCAGTGCGGTTTTAGGATTGCCTTTGATCATCTTAAAATCAAAAATGTCAAAAAAAGCAGAGTCGGCCCATACGGCGTTATCCTGTTGAAATTTAATATCTCCCTTACGTACCAACACCTCATCACTCAACACACGTGAGAAGGCCTCTACTTCAGGGAAAGCGTCTTTTGCATTTGGGGGTACTGCCCAGGAAGGGCCGCCTGCATGAATTACTTCGGTTGGTGTTTTGATATCGCTTACAACACGATAAATGCGATCAGCTTTGCTGTTAAACGCATCATAGCTCAATTCAAATTTTACATATAAGAAAATAAGAAAGCAGGCACTCATTCCGACTGTTAAACCCATGATGTTGATAAAAGAAAAAATCCTGTGTCTCCACAGGTTCCTGAATGCGATTTTGAGATAATTTTTTATCATGTTAATAAGCGATTACTGTTTAATTGTTCAAGGTTTAATATTCTTTAAAGCAAGTGCTCATGGTGGTAAACTGGTGAACGATGATCAAAACGTACAAGAGTGCGACGCAAGTATGTTTAATTCATATTCTTACGCCGGGTTCAAAAAAAAATTCTTCATCATTCACCAGTGATATATTATTTCAAGTTACAAAGCCGAAGTATTTCTCTATTCATTATTGACGAAACTACTCACTCCTCAAAGATTTTACCGGGTTTGCCACCGCAGCCTTTATTGCCTGGAAGCTTACTGTAATAAGTGTAATAAGCACCGCGACAACTGCAGCCAGCACGAATACAAACGGGCTAATATCGATTCGATAATCATACTTTTTAAGCCATCCGTGTAAAAAATAAAATGCAACCGGAGAAGCAATTACGCAACTAATAATCACCAGCAACACAAAGTCTTTGGAAAGCAACATCCATAGTTGGGATACAGATGCGCCAAGCACTTTTCGCACACCGATTTCTTTGGTGCGTCTTTCCGCCATAAACGATGCAAGGCCAAACAAACCCAGGCAACTGATGAATATTGCAAGCACGGCGAAGATGCCGGAAAGCTGCCCTACCTGATTTTCGCCACTGAATTTTTTATTGAACTCCTCATCAACAAAATGGTAGTCGAAAGGATAAGCAGGATTATGCTTTTCCATAACAGGCGTAATGGCTGCCAATGCTTTTCTTACATCAACGCCGGCCTTTAACCTAATCATTGCCTGGTACACAAAATAAGGTCTGTATAGCATAATTGCAGGCATTACCGGCTTAAACGGATCTTGCATAAGCACATTTTGAACAACCCCGATAACAGTCATGTTTTCTTTTCCAAACTTTATGTTGTTGCCTAATGGTTTTTTTAGGCCCATCAGTTTTACTGCTGCTTCATTTAGTACCACAGCACTACTGTCTGTCGCAAATTGTTTTGAAAAAAATCTCCCGTCAAGAAGTTTAATCCTGGAAGCTTTTTCATAGTCCAAATCCACCATAATCGCGGCGAAAAGCGGGTGGCTGTTAGGGTCTTTACCATCCCAGGAAAAATCGCCCCATTGATTATAAATACCAGTCATTGGACTGGATGATTTACTTACTGCTTCTACATAACCCGTGGCAAGCAAATCCTGCTTCAAGGGTTCATAATTTTTTTGCAGGTCTGATGAAAGATTGAAAGCGATAAGGTTATCAGGATTATACCCCAATGGCCTGTTTTTGGCATGTTGTATCTGTTGAAATATAATAACGGTGCCGATGATGAGCGCAATGGAAAAACTAAACTGCGCAACCACTAAAATTTTGCGGGGCAGATTGGCTGCTTTCCCTAATTGAAAAGTGCCCTTTAATACTTTAACAGGCGTAAAGGAAGAAAGATATAATGCAGGATAACTGCCTGCAAGCAGGCCTGTGATTATACAACCGGCAAACGCAATTGCCAATAACAAAAGATTGGTAAATTCAAGCGTTACATCACGAAAGCCTATCTCCCTCAGCAAAGGGAGGCTTAGTTTAACAATTACAAGCGAAAAAAGAAATGCGATAAAGGCAGTTATTAAAGACTCTCCGAGAAACTGTGCAATCAACTGTCTTCTTTGAGAGCCTATTGCCTTGCGGATACCTACTTCCCTTGCTCTTTTTTCAGAGCGGGCCGTACTTAAATTCATAAAATTTATACATGCAATAATCAATACGAGTATCCCTATAATCGCAAACAGGCGCACATATTCAATAGCGCCGCCTACATTTTTCCAGTCTTTAAAATCATTATACAAATGCCATTTCTCCATCGGGTGCAAAAACAAGGTTCCTTCGTTTTGGTCTTTTGATTTTTGCTTTACAATATTCTCTATCTTTTTGGAGAACGCCTCCATAGAAACGCCATCATTCAACTCTACAAAATTCTGGAGGAAATTATTCTGCCATTGATCCTTTGCGTTTTTTACAAAATCGCTGGTAGCAATATTTAATTCATAAGGAATAAGAAAATCAAATTCAACAGAAGATGTTTTCGGTACATCCTTTACAATACCGGTAACCATTACATTATACTGGTTATCCATTTTGATGACTTTACCGATCGGGTCGTTTTTTCCAAAAAGAGTTTTTGCAAGTGATTCGGTAAGAACAATGGAATAGGTTTCTTTCAGCACTCTGTCTACATTGCCTTTTATAAGTGGCAGCGTAAACATTCTAAGAAAATCAGGATCTACATAATGACCATTCTTACTTATTTTTTTATCCCCGATAACCAGGCTGTGATTATCGCCCCAGTCACACCGTGTAATATGTTTTACTTCAGGGTAATTGTTTTTCAACTCATCATATAAAGGCAGCATAATACCCGTTTGCGTACCTTTTTCATTGTTGAAAAAAGTTCTCTTCATTACAACGCCAATATGCTTTCCATTTACGTTGAACTTATCAAAACTTAATTCATGCTGTACCCACAAACCAATAAGCATGGCTACTGCCATGCCCACTGTTAAACCAAAAATATTTATAAAAGAATAGCCCTTGTTTTTCCAAAGGTTACGCATGGCAACCTTCAAGTAATTACCAAACATAGGTTATAGTTTTTCAGTCTTCAACAATCCTATTTCCTTCTCATATTTTTTAATGATTTCATTACGCTCTTCTTTAGATTTATCTTTTGCATCTACAGTTCTTTCATAAGTTACGTCTTCCCCTTTTTTAGTAAAGCGGTATTTCATATATAAAGAACCGGTTGACGGATTGTATTTTATTTCTTTGGTATAAGGATGATCGCCGCCTATCGCATAGTACTCATCAAAATCATTTACCACCATTACTACAGGTGCTGCATCCACCGGTGGGATTACTTCTACCACAGGTGCGGGGGCTACCACAATTTTAGGAGCGGCACTGGCTTTTACTTCTACTACAGGCGCAGGGGCTACTACAACTTTGGGAGCAGCAACAGCTTTAACTTTCACCACAGGCGCAGGAGGTTCAATAGCTTCAGGCACTTCAACAGGTTCAGGTACTCCGGCAACTCCCGGTGCTGCAATTGCACGTGGAGCAACGGGTGGTTTAGGTGGCACAGGAGCTTCCAGCCCCAATGAATCATAAATCCTTGCTTTCAATTTTTCTTTCTGTTTATCGGTCCAGCCGGTAACGTCAAATGTGCGGTCATAGACTACTGTCTTTCCACCAATATCCCCTTTTATTGTGATAGACATTTTCTTTCCATCGTCATTAATACTCTGACTGTAAGAAGAATGCTTTTGGGCATAAGAAAAAGAAACGAACAATACAGCAACAAATACCAGGAATGTTTTCATAACAAATCAGCTTAAAGTAAAAAATAAGATTGCTTTTTGGTATGACCAATTGCATGCCCTTTTACAAATAATTGTTTTCCAATAATTTATAAAACAAACAATGTACGAAACAGTTCGTTTTCGAACAACAAGTGTACGGTTTTGATACATTATTCAGAAGTAATCGGAAATCGGAAGTGGTGAATCGCGAGTAGGTAGATTTTCGTTTTTATTTCTGTGTGTTTTCAAGCAGTAAACGGCGGGTGGTTAATAGTGAGTGGCGAGTAGGAAGGCTGTGCATCTCTTTCCTCAATTATTAATTATTAATTTTTAATTATCAATTCCCCGCCTCAATTCAATTTTATCTGTAGTTTCAGGCAACACTTAAAACTATGGCAGAGAACCATCCACCTTCCCTCAAAAAGGTTTTGAGGCCAATACACTTATGGGCAATTGCTGTTGGCCTTGTTATATCCGGAGAATATTTTGGATGGAACTACGGCTGGGGCACCGCAGGCACCATCGGCTTTTTAATTGCGACCTTATTTGTTACAGTTCTGTATATAACTTTTATTTTCAGCTTTACAGAACTTACCACCTGCATACCCAATGCTGGCGGGCCTTTTGCCTATGCCTACAAAGCCTTTGGACCTTTAGGCGGACTGATAGCTGGTTATGCTACACTTATTGAGTTTGTTTTTGCTCCGCCGGCTATTGCACTTGGCCTCGGCAGCTATGTGCATTTTCTTCACCCGGCCATACCTGTCATGTATACTGCGGTAGCATGCTATATCATCTTTACACTTATAAACATGCTGGGTATAAAAGAGTCAGCCATTTTTACTTTGGTGGTAACCATTCTTGCAGTGCTGGAATTATTACTGTTTATGGGCATTGTTGCACCTCATTTTAAAATGGATAATTTTCTGCAGCATAACGAGTCGTTTCATCTTAACGGTATACTTGCATCATTGCCGTTTGCCATATGGCTTTATCTTGGCATTGAAGGCGTAGCGATGGTTGCTGAAGAAGTGCACGAACCGCAACGTAATATTCCCAAAGGTTATATACTGGGTATTCTTACCCTCGTGTTGCTGGCAATTGGCGTAATGTTTTTTACCGGAGGAATTTCAGACTGGCGAAAACTCAGCAATATAGATTACCCGCTTCCTGAATCCATCGGCATTGCATTGGGCAAAACCAGTGGCTGGACAAAAGCTTTTGCCGGCATTGGCCTTTTTGGCTTAATCGCCTCTTTTCACGGATTGATCATTGGCTACTCAAGACAGATTTTTGCTATGGCCCGTGGCGGCTTTTTACCATCAGTTCTTTCAAAACTCAGCAAGAAATACCGTACACCTAATATGGCACTTATTGCGGGAGGTATTGTAGGATTAATTTCTCTTTTTACCGGCACTACTGATAAAGTAATTATTCTATCAGTTTTAGGGGCACTGTTCATGTATTGCATCAGCATGGTTAGTCTGATTGTATGGAAGAAAAAAATTAAAACTCATGCAGGTTTTAAAACGCCTTTCTATCCTTACTTTCCTTATGTTGCACTGGCACTTTCTGTATTCTGTCTTGTAGTGATTATTATTCAATACATTTTTTTGAGTCTTATTTTTTTTGCGGGGCTTGCCATTGCATTACTAATATTTATGCTGCTGGGTAAACACAAAGCTTTGATTAATGAGGCGCTGCTTAGAGAAGAAACAAGCCTTTAGACTTTGCTTTATAAAAATCACCTGAAATGAAGCGTAATCTAATTTGCCTAATGATTGTAGAGTTTTAATACATCTTTTAAAATAGCGTTTATCTTTTTTACAGGAATATCTTTAGTTGCATCAACTAAAAATATCTTCATCCTTGCCCTCTTTTCTATAATTAAATCAGGGTGATTTATTTTCTTACCTTCTACGATTCCAATATATGGTTGAAGATATTTTTTATGCACCCATAAATAACAAAACATCTTTTCATTATAGCAGTAAAATGGCATACCATATTTCCATGCTTCCGTAACCTGAGGATCTAATTGCAGAATATGCTGCCGCAGAAATTGCAGGCAGCTTTTTACAGGTTCTTCTTTTTTAAGAAAATAATCATCAACAGGGCGAAGCATAAACGGTTAAGATTTATAAGTATGGTGCTGATAAAGATACAATACAACGCTGCATATTATCTGTAAATAATCGTTCTTAACTTAGCTGTCCTTATTGAAACTTTATGGATGCATTAAGACCTTTGTTAACCACTTATGCATATAACATTCTCGGTTCAATTGAAGATGCAAGAGATGTTGTGCAAGACTCGTTCCTTAAATTTATGACGGTTCAAAAAGATATTGAAGATAAGAAGGCATATCTTATACGTACGGTTATTAATCTTTCTATTAACGCAAAGAAGAAACTGCAAAGAACGTTGGCCAGTTACCCGGGAGAATGGCTACCCGAGCCGATAGATACAGAGCAGCCCGATACTGCAATAAGACGGAAAGAAGTTTTATCTTATTCATTAATGGTATTGCTGGAAAAACTCAATCCCAAACAACGCGCTGTATTTATACTTAAAGAAGCATTTGATTATGAGCATGAAGACATAGCCGCCGCACTGGATATTACAGTTGAAAACTCACGCAAACTTTTAAGCCGCAGTAAAAGTATTTTGAAAGAAGATACACCGGTTGAAGAAAGCATACCCGTTGACTATCTTAACAAATACGTCGCTGTTATTCAAAGCGGCGATACAAAGCAACTTGAAAAAATGCTAAATAAAGATATCAGCTTTGTATCTGATGGCGGTGGAAAAGCAAAAGCGGCTATCAATCCTGTTTATGGAAGCATCAATGTAAGCGCCATGCTGCTGGGCATATACAAAAAGTTTTATCATGATGACAGTCTTAAGCTTGAAGAAGCTGTCATTAATCATCAGCCGGCTTTGCTTTATTATGTTGATGGAAAGCTTATCAATTGCCAGGTATTTGCATTTAAAAACGGCGTTATTGAAAATGTATTTTTTATCCGCAATCCGGACAAATTAAAATTCCTGGAAAAAAATTCCTGAAGCTTGTCACGTTTTTCTTCTATGCATTGTTTTTATATAAAATCATTTAAAAACTAAAGGTTATGGAAAGAATATCTTACAAAGATTTACCAGCCGGTGCTTACCAGGTAATGGCACAAGTAGAAAGCTATATCAACAATAACAGTGGTCTTGATCATAAGCTGCTTGAATTAATTCGCTTCAGGGTATCATTGATTAATAATTGCGCTTATTGTCTTGATATGCATTTTAAAGAAGCAACGCATGCAGGTGAAACACCATTACGTCTTTTTTCGGTGGGCGCATGGAGAGAAACACCTTACTACACGCCCAAAGAACAGGCCGTATTAGAATTTGCAGAAGTATTAACCAAAATGCCTGCAGATGAACATAGTGATCATATTCACGATGAATTGCGCAAATATTTTTCTACAACTGAAATTGGTTTTTTGACATTGGCTATTGCCCAGATTAACTCATGGAACAGGCTCACAAGATCATTTGGTACAGTGCCGGGAAATTACCAGGTAAGAGAAAAGGTTTCAGCTAATTAAGCAGCAACAAAATGGAACACAGATGACACTGATTGGATGGATTTTCACTGTTTGTTTTTTGTGTTGAAAACATCGGTAAAAAACTTGTCAGATCCTGTTTATCTGTCGCATCCATTCTATCAGTGTTCCATTTAATACTTATGCAGTTGAAAGAAATCGTTTACAGATGACACTGACTGGATGGAATAACAAGGTAGCGTATCAATTAAAAATCCCGCTTATCCGTGTCATCCGTGTCATCTGTGTTCCATTTTTATTTATTGCATAGTAAGTTTACCTTTCACGTTAATCTTCCTTCCTGCAGTGATATTTATCCTTGCTCCTTTTGCAATGGTTTGAGCAACATTCATGATACATTCACTTCCTGCAGGCGGATTAATAATAATCATAGAGCCTTCGGGCAATGTAGATGGAGGCGCTTGCCCGCCGGACCAGTTAGAAGCATCACTCCAATTGCCATTGCCTGTAAAAGAATATACATTGAATGTAAGCTTGCTTACAGGATTGCTTCCTAAAAGATAAAGCGCATTGTTTCCGCCCACCGTGTTTTTGTTGTATTCAATCACCCTGAAATAATAACCCTTGCCAGGCGTGAGGCCGGTAATAACAACACTGTCCCCGGTTCCGTTGTAAACAACATAATTATCACCACTGATAGTTGTGCCCGAAGTACCATAAACGCTGTTGGCTGTATAATCGGTTCCATCCAAAGGAAAAGCATTAATAGCATTGTCGGGTCTTACTGCTACAAGACGCTTATCGCCATTACCTTTCTTCCATTTAACAACAACAGAAGTGCTTGTTAATGCAGTAAAGCTTATACCGGTGGCATTTACAGTAGGCGATGTCATTAAATCAAATGTTGGCCATGAGCTTGTTGCAGCAAAACAATTCCAGGGTAGCTGATCCAGATCAGTCCAAAAGTTGTTATCGGTAATATTTCTTTTATTAAGAATAATAGCCCAGGTATAGCCGCCACTGGTGCGGGCCATTTCACTGGCGGTTCCATCCAGTGCACCGGTATGCCACCAATTGTTATACTGATTAACAGACCAGCCTTTTGCATAATAAGGATTATTGGCAGAAGGGGTAACCATTGTTTGAATGGTTGCAGACGAAAGAATATCCGGCTTGGTGTTAAAGCCATCAATAGCAACAATTAGTTTTAATAAATCACGTGGCGTTGCAATCCATCCTCCATGAGAATCCATCGCCTCAACGCTTAAGCCGCCATACTCCCAGGGCACATACTGTCCCGTACCATAACATGATAAAGTGGTGTAACCATTACCTACATATTCACCCTCGCGTTCCTGCTTATCAGTTAGCAGATTTTTGGCAAGATGAATATCAAAAATGCCGAGTGGCGTAAAGACGCTGTCCTGCACGTATTTCTCATAGCTAACACCAGATATTTTTTCAATCACCCTTCCTAATATCAAATACCCGATGTTGGAATAGTTATAGCCTGTGCCCGGCGCAAAATCAAGCCCCTTTTCCAACAAATATTTTATCAGCGCCTCTTTGCTTACCGGGTTGGTTGTACCAGTTAGCATTGTAACACGCAGCGGATATGATATAGGATCGCATCCACCTAAAAAATAAGGGTAAGGTGTTGTTGGATTGGGATTACAATTATTGTCCCTGTTCCAGCCGGCTGCATGCTCCAGCAGGTTTTGAATGGTGATATTGTAGATGCGGGTATCTGTAATATTAGCTTTGGAGAAAACAGGATGATCGGCCAGAATTCCTCCCGGGCCAAACACTTTTGAATTCATCTGCAATTTGCCGTCCTGCATCATTTGCATGATGGCGATGGAAGTAATTTGTTTGGAGAGGCTCGCAATGCGAAAAAGATTGTACGGCTGTGTTGGTGTAGTCTTGTTGATATCTGAATAACCAAAGGCACGCATGTACACTATCTTTCCCTCTTTACCTATAGCGAATGTTGCACCGGGAATATCATATTTAGCAAGAAAATTCTTTACCAGGTTATCTGCATTTACCATTTGAGGAACAGGTATCCCTGTTTGCGCATAAGAGTTTAGCAGTAAAAACACAAAGAGTGCAGGGGTAAATAAATACTTCATAACGGTGTTTTGGTTTAAGGTAAATTTATTAAAGGGGCACTTGTAAGATAATCTCTTTTTATTTGATGGTAGTGTTTAATCTATAGAAGGGCATAATTTGTTGATCAATATTTATCATGATTAAAAAAATCACTTAAGGAGTATTCAATGACTGATTAAACACACAATCACTCATTATAAGAATATCGTCAATAATCTATAACAGATTTGAAATTTTACCGCTTTTGATCATGGATATTTTTTTACAATAAAATATCTGCTACTTTTACTGCAATTGCTTATTTTGCTGCCGTTGAAAAGATGAAAATACTATCACCTGCCATATCAAGGTTAGCACGCTTGCGCCACTGGAACATTGAACAATGGAAGAATGATCCTGTCGCCGCTCAGCGTGAAGTGCTGCAGGACCTTGTTACACACGCACAGAATACAGAGTTTGGAAGAAAGTATCACTTCAACGAAATCTTCAACATACGCACATTTAAACAAATAGTTCCGATACAGGAGTACAATGATATTAAGCCTTACATCGAGCGCTTAATGAACGGTGAGCAAAACCTTTTATGGAACACACCTGTTAACTGGTTTGCCAAAAGCAGTGGTACCACCAGCGACAAAAGCAAGTTTATACCCGTTACAGAAGAAAGTCTTGAAGATTGCCACTACCAGGCAGCCAAAGATGTGCTTACCATGTATTACAATTATAATCCCGAAAGCGATTTATTAACCGGCAAAGGATTGGTAATTGGTGGCAGCCACCAGTTGAGCCAGGTAAATGAAGAAGCTCATTATGGTGATTTAAGCGCTGTACTATTGCAAAATGCTCCCTTCTGGGGGCAATGGATTCGCACACCAGAGCTATCCATCGCATTAATGGATGAATGGGAAACTAAAATTGAAAACCTGGCCCAGTCTACCATTCACGAAAATGTAACTTCCATATCAGGCGTGCCTACCTGGACGCTTGTTCTCATAAAAAGAATACTTGAAATAACCGGTAAACAAACACTCAAAGAAGTTTGGCCAAGCCTGGAATTGTACATACATGGCGGTGTATCATTTACCCCATATCGTGAACAGTTTAAAAAATTAATTGGCGGCGGTATTAATTACCTTGATATGTACAATGCCAGCGAAGGTTTTTTTGCTGCGCAGGATAATCCGGATGAAGAAGGTATGTTGCTGTTTTTACAGCACGGCATTTTTTATGAATTTATGCCGGTGGAAGAATATGGCAAGAACAACCCCATCACTATTGGACTGAAAGATGTTGAAATAGGCAAAAACTATGCGCTGGTAATATCAACCAATGGAGGCTTATGGCGATATCTTTTAGGAGATACTGTGCAGTTTACATCGGTATCCCCTTTCCGGATAAAAGTAAGCGGAAGAGTAAAGCATTTTATCAATGCATTTGGTGAGGAATTGATTGTAGATAATTCTGATAAAGCCATTGCTATAGCCTGCGAAAAAACCGGCGCTGTTGTAAACGATTATACAGCCGCACCCGTTTACTTTAGCGATAACAGCAACGGTGCACATGAATGGCTGATTGAGTTTGAAAAAGAACCGGCCAATCTTCAGCAGTTTGCCTATGAACTTGATTGCGCTTTAAAAAGCATCAACAGCGATTATGAAGCAAAGCGCCATAAGGATATTGCTCTTCGCCTTCCCATTATACATTCATTAAAGAAGGGTATCTTCTGTGCCTGGTTAAAAAGTAAAGGAAAACTTGGCGGGCAACATAAAGTGCCGCGCCTTAGTAATGACAGAAAATATCTTGAAGAAATAATGAATATAACTCTCTGAGACTTTACGGTTAAAAAAATCACAAAACAATTTCTTTATTTTCGGCAGCGCCACATTTTATATTACTTAGCTTATGCTCCGTTTTGAAAACGTACAAAAGCTTTATGGCAATTTTCTTGCGCTGGACATTCCATCTTTTACAATTAACAACGGACTTGTTTGGCTTAAAGGTGAAAATGGTTCAGGCAAAACAACCTTGCTTAAAATGATTGCCGGTCTTCACCCGTTTAAAGGAACTATACTTCTTAATGACAATCTCACTATAAAAAACCAGCGGCAACAATTTTTATCGCTTGTCAATTATGCTGAAGCAGAACCTTTATATCCATCTTTTTTAACAGCGCGGGATTTAGTTAAACTTTACTGCCATGCAAAAAAGGGTGATATACAGCATACACAGCGGTTGTTACAACAACTACACATTTATGACGATTATAAAAAGCCTTTGGGCGCATACTCAAGCGGCATGATTAAAAAATTAAGCCTCGCACTTGCTTTTACAGGAAACCCGCAACTGATATTGCTTGATGAACCCTTGATCACTATTGATGCAGATGCCGTTAATGTTATCTGCGCTGTTATTCAGCAACATGTTGAAAAAGGTGTGTCTTTTATTATCACTTCTCACCAGGCAGTAGAGCAATACCAGTTACCTTTCAATCAAGTGTTACTTGTAGCCAACAGAACCATTATCAACATAAATTAATGCGCATAGTCATAAGCATATTACAAAGGGTTTTGGTGAATCACTTTTATAAGGTGAACGCAGGCTTTTTTGCTTTTCTTTTCTTTTTATTGTTCGGCATGCCCAACAGCGTTGCAGGCTTTCATCTTGCCCTTATCAACGGCATTATTAAAAGTAACAGTTTTCTTTTTGTTGCATTTGCTTTGTGGACTCTTTACAATCTTAAGTGTATAAACTATACTTCCAAATATCTAAAGGAAGAGAAGCAGAATGTTCTCTTTACACTTAACAGCCTTCCTGTATATGCCTGTTGGCTTTATATGGTATATGTACAGGTGATGATTTATATGCCTGTGCTTTTATATGCACTTGCTATCGTTATTGTTGCTATTCAAAAACATTATTATTCAAGCGCATTGTATGTGGTGCTGTTTAATATCGCATCCCTGCTTTTACCTGCAATATTTTACCTTAACAATCTTCAAAAGAAACAAGGTTTTATCCTTCTTAAAGGTCCGTTGTTAAGAATATACCTGCCAAAATCGTTACCCTTAATCCCATTGTTTTTCCTGTGGCATCAACGCAAACAAATGCTGCTGGTAACAAAGTTTTTTTCTTTCCTGGCTTTGTCTCTTTTTATAAAATTGTATGAACCCGATCACTATGACATCCGCCCATTGCTTCTTTGCTGCATGGTTTGTGCAACAGCACATAGCGCCATTATATTCGAAGTGAGAGAGTTTGAGGAACAGTATTTATCTTTCAGCAGAAATCTTCCATTTACCTATATCAAAAGATTTGCACAATTGTTATTGATGAACTTTATTTTGCTGTTGCCAGAATTGCTTTTTCTTTGGAAGGGTTACCCGCTTCATTTTAATATTCCGGATTATTTTCAGTTACTACTGATGATGATTAGTTTGCTATGCCTTTTTTATTCCGTTCTGCTTACAGGCGATATTCTGATGGATGCTTATGTAAAAATTGTATTTGGCATTTTAGCAGGGCTTTTCTTTGTTGTGCTGTATAATCCGGGTATCTTCCTGCCCTGCCTGGTAATGATTATCTCATTCGGGTTTTATTTTTCCTACTACTACGATTATGAAAGACAATATTGAAAACTTATTTTCACTTCATCACATTAGTCGTATTACTGGCATATAATTCTTCTTAAAGTATTTTTTTATACCAACGGCAAACAAGTCATTTACTTCAATCCGATATTTGTAATGTTCCTGTACTATTGCTTCACCTCTTTTTTGAAAAACAGTTATGAGCAAAAACATCGTTTCCATTTTTATAGCCTTATTAATAGCAACGCAGTGCACACAATGCCAGGCACAGAAGACAATGGACTTTGAAAAGTATGATCCTGTTTCAACGCTTGTTGTACCCGAGCATAAACTTACACGCGCAAAATTTCCTTTTATAGATGTACACAATCATCAATGGGGAATGGCATCGGGGAGTTTATCAGATATTGTAAAAGATATGGATGCCATGAACATGAAAGTAATGGTAAACCTCAGCGGTGGCAATGGCAGCGGTTTACAGCGCATGGCTGAAAATGTAAAGTCGCAGTACCCTAACCGGTTCATCATTTTTGCGAACATTACATTTGATGGTATCGGTGAAAACGGATGGACAGAAAAGGCTGTTAAACAGCTTGAAGATGATGTTAAGCATGGCGCCAATGGTTTAAAGATTTTCAAGACACTTGGCTTTTCGGTTAAAGATAATACAGGCAAACGTGTAACAGTTGATGACCCAAGATTAGATGCAATATGGGATAAATGTGGCGAGCTGCATATTCCTGTGCTAATACATACCGCCGACCCAAAACCTTTCTGGGGTGAACTTGATGAACACAATGAACGTTGGCTTGAGTTGGTAATTCATTCAGAAAGAAAGCGCAGTAATACTAACCCTGCGCCTTGGGAAACATTGATTGAAGAACAGCACCGCATGTTTAAAAAACATCCTAAAACAACTTTTATTGCCGCACACTTTGGATGGTACGCTAATAACCTTGCAAAGCTTGATTCTTTGTTGACAGAGATGCCCAATGTAGTTGTGGAATTCGGCGCTGTAATAGCTGAAATAGGCAGACAACCAAAAATGGCGAAGCAATTCTTTACCAAATACCAGGACAGGATTTTATTTGGCAAAGACAGTTGGGTACCGGAAGAATACAACACCTATTTCCGTGTGCTGGAGACAGAAGATGAATACTTTCCTTATCACAAAAAATACCATGCTTTCTGGCGCATGTACGGTATGGGGTTAAGTGATGATATTCTTAAAAAAGTCTATTATAAAAACGCCTTGAGAATTGTTCCTAATATTGATAAGACTTTGTTTCCGGATTAGTTAGTTCGTGAGTAGTGAATCGAGAGCCGCTAGTGGTAAATCGTGAATCGCCAGTAGGATTGATTCCACCACTTCATCATTCAATATTCCTTGCTCCTTGTTCGATATTCTAATCGTGAGTGGTGAATCGCCAATAGGCTTGATTCCAACCGCTTTATCATTCAAAATTCCTTGCTCCTTGTTCGATATTTGCTTCGCTGGTAGTAAATCGTGAATGGTGAGTAGGGTGATAGTTATTTAAATACATCACTTTATTCATCATTCAAAATTCCTTGCTCCTTGTTCGATATTCTAATCGTGAGTAGCGAGACAGGTGAACCCGGCTTATCGCTTCTATCTCCAGGCTTCTCTTGCCTTCTTCATTTAGCTGTCATTTCCTGCTCAATAATTATTAATTACTCAACAACTACTCTTGCAAATACAGGAAAATGATCGGAGGAAAATCTTCCTTCCCAGCTTTGTGAAAGTGTGGCATGCTTTAATACTGTTACTTTGTTTTTAATGAAAATATGATCGATAGGCTCATTGCCGGTTTCTTTAGAAGTAAAGCTATTGAATGTTCCTTCGGGTCCGTAGTGCGGCGACTTGCTGATGGATTTTGAATCTGTCAAATGCAGCGGATTTGTGTTATCTACAATAATTTGTATGGGCTCATCTGAAGGAGTGGCATTAAAATCTCCTGTAATAATCGTTGGGTTATTGCCTGCAATCTCTTTTACTTTCTGCAGTAACAACTTCGCACTTTCTGCCCTTGCAATTTTGCCTCTGTGATCGAAATGCGTATTAAATGCATAAAACTTTTTACCGGTGCGTTTATCTTTAAAATAACACCATGTAACAATTCTTGTAATGGCAGCATCCCATCCTTTAGAGCCCGCAATTGTTGGTGTTTGGGATAGCCAGAATGTTTCACCTCTCAGCCATTGCAATCTTGTGGTGTCGTAAAAAATAGCACTATACTCGCCATTAGTTTTGCCATCATCACGCCCAACACCAAAGTATTTATATGAAGGCAA
>Ga0105239_10003345_pt1 | contig 19706 bp, 13 predicted proteins | sample KBSC44metaG_FD_92761 | JGI IMG/M metagenome (GOLD analysis project Ga0105239, IMG submission 92761) | Corn rhizosphere microbial communities from Kellogg Biological Station, Michigan, USA - KBS C4-4 metaG | ecosystem: Host-associated > Plants > Roots > Rhizosphere > Soil | place: Michigan, USA...
CCGGAGCGGCGGTCATGGATCATCGGAAAGCCGAAAGCGCAACGATGGCCGTCACTCATGTCGGTAACCGGAAGTCCGTCTTCCATGACGCGCCATGTGTCGCCGCCATCGTCGCTTTTGTAGACGCCGAAATGCTCCTGCCGGTAGAGGATAGGGGCATTGTCCGGATCGTGGGCGACGTGATGCACGCAATTGCCGCCGAAGGAATGAACGCCATCGTCCTTGCGCGCCCACGTCTTTCCGCCATCGTCGGTGCGGAAAAAGCCTGCTGCCGAAACGCCCACCCACATACGGTCGGGATTTTTCGCATCGGTCAGGATCGTATGCAGGCCTAACCCGCCAAAGCCCGGCGCCCAATTCTCACGGCCGGGCTGTTCGTTGAAGCCGTCGACCGGTTGCCAGGACGCGCCGCGGTCCCGGGAGACGAAAAGACCGGCTTCCGAGACGCCGGCGTAAAGCACTCCGTGGGCGGCATGGAGCGTCCAGATCTGATCGACGAAGCGGCCACCGCCCTCGAGCTTGCCCTCGAAATCCATTTTGGCGACAAGGCGGTGATGCTCGGGATTGCCACGGTCTTCGGGGCGATAGCGCGGCGCGGAGTCGAGCTGCTCCCAGGTCTTCAGGTCATCGCTCGTAAACAGCGCCACGCCGAAATTGGGGCTGTTCACCGCGACATAGGTGCGGCCCTGAGCGTCACGCACCGATGCCGTCACGGGCCATCCTTGCAGGACGAATTCCTCGCTCCACCGGTCGCGATCCCCGCTCGTCAGGACCGCAGCACCCTTGGCCGTTCCCACAATCAATGCGACGCCCATCGCTCCCCTCCCATCAGGCCAAATCCAGATTAGCACGATGTGGGCCGGGTTGGAGCGTCCGCGGAACTGCGCGATCCGCGCTGCCAGTCGCCGGATTGGACCTAGGTCCAATCCAAATCCCCGGCATGGACTGCTGCAATGTGCCTATGCCCGCATTCCTGCTCGCATGGCTCGACCAGGCGCCGCTCCTTTTTGTCGGCGCAGTCCTGCTTGGATTGATGTCTGCCGCCGCTGCCATCGGTTACGGAATAGGAGTTCGGCGGGATGCTGCCGCTCGCGCGAATGGGATCAAGCGGGAGAATGGCGCGGAGGGCTACATCGTTTCCGCAACGCTCGGTTTGTTGGCGCTACTGCTGGGCTTTACGTTTTCGCTGGCGGTCCAACGCTTCGAAACGCGCCGCGAGCTCGTGGTTGCCGATGCCAATGCAATCGGAACAGCCTATCTGCGTGTGCAGCTTCTCAGCGAACCGCATCGCAGCCGGTTGAGCGGTCTTCTGATCAATCTCGCCAGCAACAAGGTCGAACTTGCGACCGTTCGTCCGAAGGATGTCGGGCCGTTGCTGGCGAAGGAGGACAAACTCCTTACCGACATCTGGTCTGCTACCGCAGCGGCGTTCGATTCGATCCGGACGGCGCCTTACTCCTATGCACTCCTGGAGCCAATCAACAATATGATCGATATGGACGGATCCCGGCGGGCAGCGCGCGCAGCACACGTGCCGACCGTGGTTCTTGCGGTGCTTCTTTTCTATCTGATTGGAACGGCAGGCGTTCTGGGCTTTGTTCTAGCTCATGGCCGCGCGCAATTGGCTGCCGGCTTTCTTCTCGTATTGCTGACCTTGTCACTGCTGCTGGTGATCGACATCGACCGGCCGACAATCGGCGGCATCCGGGAATCGCAGGAACCCATGCAGCAACTGCTCAAATCTCTGAAAAGCCAGCCGCCCTCCGTGTACGACCGCTGGCGAACGGTGGCTGTTCCGCGATGATGCGCCGTTGCTGACAGGCTATCGTTTTGTTGCGGCCGCGCGGCGGATCTCGTCGAGCATGCGCGCCGCAAATTTGTCCCGATTGAAGTCGTCGGCGAGCGCCCGGCAGCCCACCTTCAGGGAGTTCGCGAATACCGGATCGTTCCGCAACCTTTCGATCGCGGCGATCAGGGCGGTGGGATTTTCGGGTTCGATGGCGATGCCCGCCCCGTGGCTTGTCACCAACTCGGTCGCGATACCCTCCGCCGCAATCAGGATCGGCCGCTCCATCGCGGCGATTTCGAAAATCTTGGACGGCATCGTGTCGTTGAGCATGGCGGTGCGCTTCATCGGCACCAGAAGCACGTCGCAGCAGGCGATATGATCGGGCACCTCGCTGTGCGGGACCGGACGGACGAAGCGCACATTGTCGAGTTTGAGCGCCTTCACACGCCTTGTCAGCGCCAGGTGCTGGGCGCCCTCTCCGACAAGGAGGAATGACACATTCGTGTCCTTGAGCGCCACGGCTGCATCGAGCAGGGAATCGAAATCGTGCGCGATACCCTGCGTGCCGATATAGCCGACGACGAAGCGTCCACCGAGACCATATTTTTCCGCAAGTTCGGGCGGGCGCGGACGCGGAGAGAACTGCACCGGATCGACGCTGTTGGGTACAACGCCGATCTTTTCCGGCGGCACGCCGCTTTCGATCAGCCGCGCACGCAAACCCTCATTGGTGGTCACGATCCGGGCTGCGGAACGATAGAGCATACGCTCGACGGAGCGCAGCAATCGCACCGCCGGATGTCTCTCGCGCATCATGTTCAGGGCCACGATCGAGTCAGGCCACAGGTCGCGTATCTCCAGAAGCCATGGACGGCGTTTCGCCATCGCGAGCAGCCGCCCCGAGAGACCGGCCAGAAGTTGTGGGGAGGTCGCCACGACCACGTCCGCCTGCTGGAACAGGCCGGCCAGGAAGCTCATGAGGCCAAAACTGGCGAAATCGAGCGAGCGGCGGACCACGGCGGTGTTGGGCGCCAGATAGGTCCAGACCCGGACAACGTCGATCCCGTCCTGCCGTTCGCGCTGGAACAGCCGGTTCCGGTAGGGGGCCATGAGGGTCCCGGACGGAAAATTTGGTGCGGAGGTAACCACCGTGACTTGCACCCCGGCCTGCACCCAGCGCTGGCAGTGTTCGAAGGTCCGTTTCGCGGGAGCATTGCGTTCAGGCACAAAGTTGTCAGTTACAACAAGGACATGCATGACGCCCGGCGCGAAGGAAGGGTTTCGGGAGGGAGGCTGTGTCCTGTCGTACAGCAATCGCAAAAAAAAGCCAAAAGAGTAAATTACATCAAGAGACTGTGGCCGGAACGCTTGCCTTTTCCCTAGGGGGCATGAGACGGTAGCCCTGACAATTTCGCATGGGGGCGAAACGCAGTTTGGGCTGCGCCGGTGTAGCGGGCGTTTGGTTTGACCTGATTAATTCGGGGGTGAGGTTATGTTGCATGAAGGGGGTAAGGCGGGCGGAGCGAGAGCTCAGCGCTCCACACTTACCGAACCGATCGCCGGCGCCGAAGCCTTCGCCGTCACTAAATCCCGGCTCATCCCGCGCGTCGCCTGTATCGGCTGTGGATATTGGGGCAAGAAGGTTGCCCGCAACCTCGCCAGCCTGAACGCGCTGCATGCCGTCTCAGATGTGATGCCGGATGCCGTCGCGCACACGGCGGGACAATATGCAACTCAGGGTTTGACCTTTGAGGCGATCCTCGAAGATCCCGAATGCGATGCCGTGGCCATCGCCTCTCCCGCCTCGCTGCATGCCGAGCACGTGCGCCGCGCACTGCTAGCGGGAAAACACGTATTTGTCGAAAAGCCGCTCGCGCTTCAGCTGTTCGAGGGGCATTCGCTCGTGAAGCTGGCGCGCGAGCGCAGCCGCACGCTGATGATCGGCCATTTGCTGCGCTATCATCCAATCGTTGTGGCTCTGGTTGAGCAGGTGCGCAGCGGCCGTCTCGGCACGATCAAGCATATCTACTCGCGCCGCTTCGGACTGGGAAAGATCCGCACCGAAGAAGATGTGATCTGGTCGTTCGCGCCGCACGATATCTCGATCGTTCTCGCGCTGATGCAGGAAGACCCGAACTATATCTCCGGCGAAGCGACCAGCATCCTGACCGCGGGTATCGCCGACATCGCCAACATCCATCTCGGATTCCCGAGCGGTATCACCGCGCGTATCTCCGTCTCCTGGCTCAATCCGACCAAGGAGCAGCGTACAGTCGTCATTGGGTCGGACGCCCATGCCGTGTTCGACGACACGCTGCCCTGGGATCAGAAGCTCCAGATCTACGATCACCGGATCGAATGGGCAGCCGACTCGCCGAGCGTGTCCAAAGCCGAGCCGATCGCGACCGCCGTCGAACACCGCGAGCCCCTCCGCGAGGAGTTGGCCCACTTCCTGTCCTGCGTCTCGACCGGGCGGCAGCCCCTGACCGACGGGGCGGAGGCGCTGGGGGTTTTGGGCGTCCTGGAAGAGGCGTCCAAGTCGATCCGCGCCAAGGGCCGGAACTGACCCTCTCCCTCGGTTGAACGGTCCCGCAGGCTCCCCGATACTGCGGGCTCTTTTGGTTATCGATTCCTTAACGCTCCGTGCGCTCAGTTGACTGTGCCGGAGCACCGGGGCCAGGGCTTTTCATGAATATCTGCATGATCGTCCACAACAACGTCACGCGCGACGGCCGGGTGCTGCGGGAGGCCGGGAGCCTTCAGGCCGCCGGCCACAGCGTGACGGTGCTGGGCCTGCTCGATAACGAGATGTCCTCGCCCGTCGAATATCTCGACAATGGCGTGCGCGTGTTCCGCATCATGTGGCAGGCAAATGCCTACCGCAGCCTGATCTGGTCGTCGATCTTCCGTGTGCTGCCGGTGTTGGCCGTGCTCGCCCTCATCATCGCCGGTATCGTGATCGGGCTGAAGGCGCTGTTCGCGCCGGGCGGGCCGGTCGCGCGTCTGTTCGAATGGCTGGGGGCGGCTGTGATGCTCACCACGCGCTGGAGCCTGCTCGACGCCGTCTATGCGCTCACCATGCTGCTTCTTGCTGGGGGTGTGATCTATCTGTTGTGGCGCGCGATGCGATCCTATCTTGGCCTTTTCGGCAAGAGCGCACAGTTCCGGGCCGACGAACAGGACACGATCCGCCGCTATGCCTCCGCGCTCTTCAAGGAAGGTGCGCTGGACGACGCAGATTTCCCGGGCCTCAAATCACGCATCCCCTCCTGGGTCCCTGACTACTTTCTCGAACTCGGTCTTGAGCCGGTGTCCTGGTTCGCTGGCGGGGCGGGGCGCTTCACGCTGCTGCGCTACCGCTCGCGCGAGATGACGGATGTCGCGATCAAGCTCGCGCCCGACGTGATCCATTGCCACGATTGCCTGACCTTGCCGGCGGGATATCACATCAAGCGCGCGCTCGGCATTCCCCTCGTCTATGACGCACATGAAATCTATGAAGCCGCGGCCTCACGGGTCGCCGGCGTCACGGATTACTATGCCCGCATCCACACGAAATATCTCCGGCACGTGGACGGGTTTATCGCAGTCAACGACAGCGCCGCACTCTATTACCGCCATGCCTATCCCGAGGCGCCGAAGGCAGTCGTTATTCGTAACGCCATCGCACTGACGCCCACGCTGCCCTATGACGGTCGTCTGCACGACGCGGCTGGGCTGCCGCACACGCAGAAGATCCTGCTCTATCAGGGCGGATTCTCGGCCGAGCGGGGGCTGCCCGTATTGGTGCGTTCGGCTTCCATGCTGCCGGACGATTGGACGCTGGTGATGATGGGCTGGGGTCCGCTTGCGGGCCAGCTCAAGCAGATCGCAGCATCCTCGGCACGTCGCGATGGCGGCTCGGGGAACGACAACACGAAGATACGGTTCATTCCGGCCGCGCCCGCGCGCGAACTGAAGGAATGGACCCAAGGCGCCTCGGTCGGGATCATTCCCTATGAAGGCAAGATGTTGTTGAACCACTGGATTTCCACGCCGAACAAGCTCTGGGAATATCCCGCCGCTGGCGTGCCGCTGATCGTGCAGCCTTTTCCGGAGATGCGCCGCGTGGTGACCGCCTATCATTGCGGTTGGGTGCTACCGGAGACGCTGACCGCCAGCGCCATCGCCGATCTCGTCTCGGGGTTGACCGACGAGATGATCGAACAGGCCAAAGCCGGATGTCAGCGCTTTGTGGAGGCCGACAACTGGTATTCGCGTTATGAAAAGCGCCTTCTCGATCTCTACGCCGGATTGCCGGTGAAGGCGGGCGTGCAATGACGATGAACACGGAGATCGCTATCGCGGTCCTGATCTTCATCGCCGGTGCTGCGATTGCCGCACTGGTCTTCTGGCTGCGCGAGCGTTCGGACGCCGGCGCGAAGGCGCGCGTGCTCGGTTATCGCGATACCTATGAGCCTCTGTTCGCCGATCTCTGGTCGGACGAAATGCACCGCCGCCTCACCGCGCTCGTGGTGGCGCAGCGTATGGCGCGCTCGCGCAGCGCAGCGCGCGGGCTCGCCGATGTGCTGATCTCCTTCATTCGACGCCGCCTTGCGGCAGCCGGCAGCGGCGAGAGCTTCGAAGATGTGCGGCTCGCGCTCACAATCCTTGGCACCCGCGCGGTGCGAAGCGCACAGGGTGAGAGCCGGCAGACGATCGATCTCAGCGGCATCAATTTCCGGGGCGCCAGGCTTTCCGGTGTGAATCTGCGGGAATTCCGGCTGGCGCAATGCAATTTCGATGAATGCCTGCTCGCAGGCGCAAAGCTCGCGCACGCTGACCTCACCGGTGCGTCGCTTTGCGGCGTGGTTTTGCACGGTGCGGATCTGCGCGATAGCGACCTCTCGGAAGGCGACCTCAGCGGTGCCGATCTGACCGGCGCGCGCATCGGGGGTGCGAACTTCACGAACGTCAATGTCGGCGGCGCGATCCTGACCGATGTGCTGGGCCTGACGCAGGAGCAACTTGATCAGGCTTTCGGCGACACCGACACCGCCGTGCCGGAGCGGCTGCGGTTCACTCCGGGCCGTCCGCAGCGTGTCCGCAACCGCGTTTCCAACAGCTAGAGCACATGAGCGATTATTTTCGTCACGAGACCGCTATCGTCGATGCGGGCGTTGAAATCGGCCCGGGCTCCAAGATCTGGCATTTCGCCCATATCCTCTCCGGTTCGAAGATCGGCGCTAACTGCAATCTCGGCCAGAACGTAATGGTCGGACCCAACGTGAGCATCGGGAACGGCTGCAAGATCCAGAACAACGTCGCGGTGTATGACGGTGTGACGCTGGAAGACGATGTCTTCTGCGGCCCGTCGATGGTGTTCACCAATGTGCTGCTGCCGCGCGCCCATGTCAGCCGGCGCAGCGAGTTCCTGCCGACCCTGATCAAGCGCGGTGCGAGCATCGGCGCCAACGCGACCATCGTTTGCGGCCATACGATCGGGGCATACGCCATGGTGGGCGCCGGTGCGGTCGTCACCCGCGATGTGCCGGATTTCGCGCTGGTGGTCGGTGCGCCGGCGAAACGGATCGGCTGGGTGAGCCGCAGCGGCGACCGCCTGAATTCGGATCTGGTCTGCCCGCGCACGGGCGAACGCTACCGGCTCGAAGGCGGAAAGCTGCTGCTCGCCGGCTAAGCCCGCGCCGGGCGCAAGTCGGGCCGATGGAACGGTTTGTCGCCCAGGATCGTGACGCGGTGCATCACGCGCTCGTGGCTCGCATAGTCGCCGACAGTGTAGTGCTGCGTCACGCGGTTGTCCCAGAACGCCAAGGTGCGCGGCCGCCAGTGCCAGCGCAGCAGGAATTGCGGCTGCTGGATCTGATCGTAGAGAAGATCGAGCAGCTTGCGGCTTTCGTTGTGGGTCAGGCCCATGATGCGCGTCGTGAACGCCGGATTGACGAACAGGCTGTGGCGGCCGGTTTCGGGATGCGTGCGCACGACCGGATGCGTGGTTGGGGGATGGTCGCGGCGCGTCCAGGCGAAACGGTCGATGCCCATGTCCATGCGCTGGAAACGCTCTTCGGTGTAGGCGCGCGCGAAGTCGTGGCTCGCGATCATCGGGGCCAGGAAGCTGCGGATCGGCTGCGACAGGGATTCGTAGGCCGCGCGCGTGCTCGCCCACAGCGTATCGCCACCGGTGGCCGGGACGGTCTGGGCATAGACCACGCATGCCATGGGCGGCGTGTCGATGAAGGTCACGTCGGCGCGCCAGTTCCCGCTGTCGTCGATCGCCCATTGGTCCTGCAGCAGGACGACTTCGGGAACGCCCGCGACATGGGGGCGGATGGGATGGATGTGCAGGTTTCCGAACCGCGCCGCGAAATCGCGCTGCTGGTCCGGCGTGATGTCCTGGTCCTCGAAGAACAGCACCTCATAGCGCAGAAGCGCGCGGCGGATCGCATAGATCACATTGTCGGGTTGCGGCTCGGCGAGGTTCACGCCCTCGATCCGCGCGCCAAGGGTGGAGGACAGCGGCGTGATGTGGAACACCGCGGGGGCTTCTTCTCGGGCAGTTTTTGCAGGGGTCGCGCTCATGGCGCGATGAAACCCCTAATACACTACCAAGTCAATATAGATTTATTTCACGGAGAAGGGAACCAAATCGCGGGCTCGTGGTCAGAGAAGCGTCGTCACGTACAGGAATGCCAGATAGGTGAGTTGATGGATGAACTGGTCCAGCCCGAACACGATCCAGTACTGCTGGTCGGCGACGGTCCATCCGCGGGCGGAGTCCACGCGCGCCTTGGTGAAGTCGACATGATAGTGCAGCACAAATTCGAAAGCGATCAGGCCGAGAATGACCAGTGGCGAGCTGGTGAGCACATAGAGCGCCGGTATGGATGCGACGGCGTGCAACCCCGCATGGCGCAGACCGCCAAGGGCACCATAGGTGCCTTTCGCCATCACCTGGCTTTGTGTCTGCAAAACAAAATCGCAGAGATAGTGTTTGATCTGGAATAGGACCAGTGCAATCAGCGCAACGAATACCGGTGTGCCCATACGGGGCTCCCTTCAAAATAAATTCTACTACTCGCTCGCGCCAAAAGCGCGCGAAAAAAATGTCCGCATCCGGGCCAGAAGATCGGTCTCCGCGGCCACGCGGCGTTGCGCACGCTGGACGAGGTCCTGGTTCTGGCGCTGCCTTGCCACCAGCACGCGGCTGAACCGCTCGGCAAGCTCAGGCGATTTCTCAAGAATGGCCTCGATCGCGTCTTTGGGGATTTCCACAACACGCATGCGTGTCAGCGCGGTGACGGTTGCGCTGCGCGGCGACCCGGTCATCAGCGACATCTCGCCGACGATATTGCCGGTGGCGAGGATCGCGGCTTCCTGGGATGCGCCGCCGTCCGGCCCCCGCAACGTGACGGCCGCAGCACCCTCTAGGATCAGGAACGCAGACGATGGTGGATCGTCCTGCTTCATCAGTTCGGTGCCGGTCGGCCATTCGTGAACGATGCTATGCTCCATCAGCGTACGGATGTGGCCTTCGTCGAGGACCTTGCTGAACAGGTCGGCGCGCGCGATCGCGGCTGCGATCTCTGCCTCTCCGAGGACAACGGCGAGATCCGGCTTTTCACCCATTTCGATCTGCGTGACCGGCATCGGCAGGTCGTTGAGCTGGGCGATGTCGAGCATGGCGCGCAACATGAGCCCGCGTGCGGTCGACGGCTCGATCTGATCCGGATGCGCGAAGAAGCGTACTTCGTAGACCGCTGCATCGGCCGACAGCTTGGACAGAATGACGCTGGGTTCGGGGAAGCGGGACAGTCCGGTGTGGCGCGAGGTCTTGAACGCCTCACCAAGCAGCATGTCGATAACGCGATCCGCCGGCACGCGATTGTCGAGGGAAATCTCCACGGAAAGGCGTTTTGGCTCGCGCGGCCGACTGTGGTTCATCACCGGATTGGCGGTGGCCATGTGATTCGGGATCATCAGCCTTCGCCCGTCGTCCAGCGCGATGAACGTCGAGCGCCAGGAAATACCCACGACGCAGCCATAGACCGGCTCCGGCATCTGGTCGGAATAGATCGTGAGGTAATCGCCGATCGCGTAGGCACCGTCGAGATTGATGGCGAGACCGCTGAACATGTCCTGGATCACGGCCTGCAGTGCGATACCGAGAATTACCGCGGTAGCACCCGAGGCCGTCACCAGGCCCGTAATCGAGAAGCCCTCGAAGACCGACAGGCCGATCGAGAGGCCCAGAAGGACGAGGGCAACGGTGAGCAGGTCGCGCAGCAGCGCCGGCGCATCGCGTCCCGTCCGCCGCCGCACATAGCCATGCCAGTAGAACCGGCGAATGAGACCGTCGACGAGAAGGAACACCACCACGATCAGCGTCACCGCGATCAGGTGCACGATCGTATCGCCGTAAGGCGCCGGCACATGGTTGCGGATGCTCTGGGCACCCCACAATTCGGCTCCGAGCAGCACGGCAATCGCGGCAATCGGCCAGAACATCACTTCTCCGTCATCACCACGGTCGTGCCGTGGTCGCCGCGTCTAAGCCGTTCCACGTGCAGCGTGACACAAGGGTCGTCCGGAGCTTCTTGCGTCAGTTGGTCGAAGAGCGCAAGCGCATCAGGGGCTTGGCGCTCAAGCCGCGCAAACGCAATTCCATAGCGCTCCAGGAAGCCATCGTCGGGGGCCGCGCCGTCGTGCAGCGGTTCGAACACCGCCACCGCCTCGGTCTTGCCCTTCAGCACGACGGACGCGATGGGGCGGAAGCGGATGGTCTTGCACAGCGCAACCGTTGCCTCGCTGACCGAGATGCGCGTGCCGAAATGCTTGTTGAGCGCCTCCAGCCGCGAGGCCGTGTTCACCGCGTCGCCCTGCGCCGTATAGGTGAAACGTGCCGACGACCCGAAATTGCCGATGACCGCCGTGCCGGTGTGTACGCCGATGCGCGTTATGCCGAAGGGGATACCTTGGCGCACCTGCGCCTCGTGAAATTCCTGGCAGAACCGGTCGATCTCGAGCGCCGCATGAACCGCCTTGTCGGCATGATCGGGAAGGTCGACCGGCGCATTGAAGATCGCGAACACGGCATCGCCGATGAACTTGTCGACCATCCCGTCATGCTTGAGCACGATAGCGGTGATGCCTTCGAGATAGGCATTGAGGATGCGCGCGAGATCGTGCGATTCCAGCTTCTCCGACATGGTCGTGAAGTCCTTCACATCGGTGAACAGGAACGTCATCTCACGGCGTTCGCCCTCCAGCTTCATGCGTTCGGGACTTTTCACCAGCTGCTCCACCAGCTTGGGCGAGATGTAGCGCGAGAACGCGCCGTGGATGAATTCACGCTGCATGCGCGCGTCGCGCCCGGTGAGCGATTCCATCGCGGCGAAGGCGGCAGCCGAAGATAGCGTTGGCGCGATGAGGCCGATGATGATCTGGGCGGTATCGGCGAGAACATAGAGGCCGAAGGACCAGCCTGCGACGATCGCGACCACAAGGCCGACGGCGCGCCACCACAGTGAGAAGCTGAAGGCTCCGAGCGCCGCGCCAATCAGGGCTGCGCCGAAGGTGATCAGAAAGTCGGTCCACCAACCGACATGCGGAGAAGCTTTATGCTCGAGTAATTGCGACAGCGCGTGCGCCTGGATCACAACCCCTGCCATCGAGGGATCGCGGTTTCCGGCAACGGTTGCGAACGGCGTGCGATGGCGATCGTCGAGCGTGATGTCGGTGCCGATCAGCACGATCTTGTTTTTGAACCACACGGCCGGGAGAAACTGAACCGTATGCGCGGGATATTCCTTGAACGCCGGAATGTCGCGCTCGGGACTGCGGTGCCAGACGATGGGAATCTGCTCTGCTGGAGTTGGAACACCCACCTTCGCCGCCAGCGCACGGGCGAAGCTCATCATGCCGCCGGGCTTCGTCTCACCCGGATAGACCCAGCGAACCGTGTCTGTCTGGTCTGTTCCGATGTTGGCCAGCGCACGCGCGTCCTTGGGCACGAAGCTGTTGAGGTAGTTGAGCTGGTCTTCCGTCTCCAGGCTCCGTCCCGCGTAGCTCACCACCAGTGGTACCTGCAGCGTATGCAGGGTCTTCTTGAGCGCGGCGTCCTTTTCCGGTTCGGTGGGCTGATCGAACAGGATGTCGATTCCGATAGCCTTGACGCCTTTGGCTGCCAGTGATTGCACAAGCGTGTTCAGAAAGCCGCGGTCGATGGGTTGGCGATATCGAAAGTTGTGCAGGGTGTCTTCGGTAATCGCCGCGATCACGATGTTCGGATCTTGCGGCTCGCCATAAGGTCTCCGTGCGATCTCGGAATCCTGTACGAACCGGTCGGCATCGGCGAAGAAGCCGATGCGGTCGACGGCCAGCATCGACAGCAGCGCCATCAACGCGGCCACGACAACGGGTACGATCAGCCAACCGAGCGCATGGTCCTTACGGAACCGGGCGAAGCGGCCGAACAGCTGCTGGATCATTTTCCGGCGCGGGCCAGAGCCTCCGCCTGCGCCTCACAACCCTTGTTGGCCATCCAGGCCACGCGCATGGCGTCGTTCGCGAGCGCCGCGGGTACGACATTCAACCGGACCGCGGACTCCGTTCCGGCGAATTTGACGAAATAGGTCGCCCCACCATGCACGAGCGTGAGATCCTTCACCGTCACGCGATCCGCGCCCGCCGGCCACTCGGTCTGAATCTTCCAGCTCCGGTCGTCGGGCATGACGGCGAGCGTCGTGGCGTCCTTCGCGGCAGCGCGCCAGAACACGGCCTGGGAGCCTTCTGCGAGACAGGCATTGCCGCCGCGGCTGGCATCGATCAGCCAGGGCTCGGGCAGTTTTGTGGCCCCCGTGCCACGCGTGGTGCCGACTTCGGAGGTGCGTGCGTTGCGTTCGGCCACCAGCGCCGCGAACGTATTCGCCGAGGTTCCTCCGCCCGAGATGGTGGGCGGCTTGTCGTAGGGTCCGTCGAGGTTGAGCGTCGCCCCGCTGTTGGAGATCAGCGTGACATGCTGGCCCGGCTTCAGCACTAGCGGCTTGGCCGAATCCACCATTGCGCCCGGCTTAAGCGCAATGCCGCGCGCCTCCACGACCACGAGATTTTCGGCCGCCGCCGAGGTGGCCGCCAGGGCCGCAGCGCCTGCCAGAAGAAGACCGAGCCGGTTCATCGCGTGCCTCCCTGAGCCGTCTTCATCGGCGCGATCGTGCCGCCGGCATCGCCGATCAGCGTGAATGCTGCCCAGTTGAAGGGATGCGACGTCGAAGCCTGTGCGATCATCGCGAGCTGCGCCTGCCGGAGCGATTGCGCGAGGTTGCCGCCGCGTTTGGCGAAGACGTCCGTCATCAGCTTTGTCGTCGCGGCGGACGGAACCGCCCAGTGGCTTGCAAGGACGGCGCGCGCACCGGCATCGAAGAACGAGTCCGCCAAGCCTTCCAGTGCGCCGCCGCCGAACCGCGTGCCGCCGGCCGCGGCCGTATTGCAGGCCGAGAGCACCACGAGATCGGCGTTCAGCTTGAGCGATGCGATCTCGCTCGCATAGAGGATGCCGTCGTCGCCGGCCGAGGTTGACGCGCCTGACGGCGGCGAAAGCGCCAGCCCCGGTTCGCCTTGGCACCGCAATTCACCCGGCAGAAGCCCGTGGGTCGCGAAATAGAGAACGCGGAACTGATCCAGTGGCGCCGCGCGCACCGCATCCTCGGTCGCGCCCGCGCCGGCCAGGATGGACCCGGGTTGTGCGCCAAGCGTGGCACCGACCGCGTTCACTTCGCGGCGGGTGTCGGGCAGCGGCGGCAACGCGCGCAGAAGCGCGGGATCGACCGCGCCGGCTTCACAGGACTGCGTCAGCGCGGCCATGGCGTTGCTGTTTGCGGTGCTGCCGGAGAACGCCGGATCGGCGACGCCGAAGAACGGCCGCGGCGCGGCGGTGTGGTTGGCCGCTTCGGCGTGGAGAAGCACGAAGGCGCGTGCGGAGGGCACCTGGCTGATCGCCATGCGGCGGATGAGCCAGGCAGCGTCCTTGTAATTGTGCTCGCCGCCATTCTTGGGCGCGGAGGTCACGAGCAGCGCGAAAGGCAGGCTCGAGAGATCGCCGGACGGCGCGACGACAAGATGGTTCACCCCGGCGAGATCGCCTTCCAACGGTCCCATCAGGGCCGCGTAGAGCGCGGCGGAAGACTTCACGCTGAAATCGGAGAGACGTCCGAGCTTGGGAGCAAAGCTGCTGCGCAGCGCGACCACTTCGTCGTGGAGGCGGTCGGTGCCGATGTCGAGTTTGCGGACGGTGAGGCCCTTCTCGGTCACCAGCAGCGCATTGCTCTGCTTCGCCCCGATCACGAATGATACGAACGCCTGGCCCGGCGCCAGCGCCGCGCGCACGGCGGAAAGCTCGCCGGGCCCCGGATCGGCGAGCTTGGCGTAGTCTGGGAAGTCCTTGTGCAGCTTGGTCACCAGTTCGTCGGTGCGCAGCGAGGCGGTCTTCACATCGGCGTCGAGTTTCTGCGCGCGCGCGTTGCTGCGTTCGTCGTCGGGTTTGGCGAATTCGGCGGCGAGGTCCATGCGGGCGCGATCACGGGTACGCGCGGCGTCGTCTGCCTGGCGGATAAGGTCGGAGATCGCCGGCTGGCCCGCAGCGCGGCGCGCGGCGACGCGCGCGATCGTCTGGTCGGCTACATCGGAGCGGGCGAGCTGGCTGGCGCGGAAAATCTCGTCGTCGAGTCCGCCGGTCGCGCTCGCAGCCGTGATGAAGGGCGCAATCTGATCGGGCGTGACATCGGCTCGCGCTACCGGATCCTTGGCGAGGATCGCGAACGCCGCGCGATAGGCATCGACGGAAGCAGGATAGACCTGCTGCTCGGCATAAAAAGCGCCCAGCCGCATATCCGCGCGCGCCGTGCGGACGGTATCGCCGAACAGCTTCAGGTCGAGATCGCGCGCGTCGCGGAAATCCCGCTCCGCCGTCACGACACGGCCGGCCCGCGCGTTGACCTCGCCCATCAGCGAGACCGCATCGGGACGCCACCAGAGCGGCAGGCCCGGCTCGTCGCTGATGATCCAGAGCGCTTCATCGGCAGAGGCCTGTGCGCTCGCCGTATCGCCCAGCCTGAGCGCCATTTCCGCTTCGATGCGCAGGCTGTGCGCGAGTTCGCCGCGCGCTTCCGGAGAGGGCGAGCCGCTGGCGGAGCTTTCTTCCACGGCGGCGCGGCGCGCGGCTGACGCTTCCCGGGCGTATCTGAGGGCGTCTTCGAAGTGACGCTGGTTCGCGGCGTCGAGGGCGCGATAGGACGCAAGGCGTGCACGGGCAACGGCGCTCTGCGTGCCCTCGATGATCGGTGTCGCGCGCTGGAACAGGGCGGCCGCTTCGTCGAAGCGGCCCTGATTGCTGACTTGCAGCGCGAGTTCGGCGAGCGTCGTGCCCACCGCAGCCGAATCCGGTCCGAACAGCCGGGTTTCGATCGCCAGCGCGTCGCGATAGGAAGCTTCGGCCTGTGCATAATTATCTGCGCCGCTGTAAAGCCGCCCGCGCTCGACGAGATGCTTGTAGCTGCCGAAATCGGCGGTGCCTGCTTTGAGAACGCCGGGCGAAAACTTCGCCTGTAACGCCGCCATGCCGGCCTGTGACGCTGAGCCGCCGGACATCCGGGCTACAGTAGCTTCCAAGACCGGATACATCGAGGGCAGGCCCTGCGCGCTATAGAGCGAACGGTCGGCTCCGGCCACGATGGCGATGCGGGGCCAGCTAGTGCTGCGGACCGTGCAGACAAAGAGCGCGCGGTTCTTGTCCAGCCACTGTGCATCACCGCAATCGCTCGCACCGGAAGCGAGCACGGATTTGGCGCCGGCTATGATAGCGGCCTGACGCGCGGTGTCATTCGCGGGAAGCGCCTGCGGGAGCGGTACGATGAGAGCCGTTCCTGCATCGGCGGTTGCGCCGCAGGCGATATCCCGTGGCGCGTCCGAACCGGGCATGGCCGCGAGCGAGCAGCTTTCGCCTGCCAGGTTCTGCCCGAGCGATATGGTGGTGTCCGCGGCGCGTGCACCGATAATGAGAAGCGTTGCGGCTCCCAGAGCCCAGGCGGTGCGTCGAGCGATCATTGCCAAAGCGCCTCGTTACCCCAACTTGAGAATTCCTGATCCGCGGAAGGAACCCCGTGTGGACTGCGGTTGGTCGTATTCGGGAATTCGCGCAGCGCGCCCCCCAGGAGGACGCGACTTACCGACGGTCTCGATTTGCTGAGCGAATTTGCGACGCTCAGCGTCAGCGTGTCGGACGGGGTGGTGCCCTCGACGTTCTCGCCGGCGAGATCGGCAAGCGGCGCCGGCGCACCGGTGTCCGCCTGCGCCACGAGCACGGGCGCCGCCGGCTCTTCCTCGATGAGAACCGGCTCCTGATTGCCGGTGATCACAATGAGGTTGGAGGGGTTGTTGTCGGCGATGGTCGTGGCCACAACGCCGTTGACGACGGGGTCCTGCGGGTCGATCGGTCCCGTCGTCTGATAGCCCGTCACCGTGCCGGTCACCGTGCCCGTGCCGATCGCATTGCCGATGAGGGCCTGCGCATTCTGGGCCTTGCCGCTGGTGACGGTGATCGTGCCGTTGGCCGCGATCGTGATGTCACCGCTGACATTGGCGAAGCCGGTGTTCGAGGCATCGCCGTTGCCGACCTGCGCGAAGGAATTCGCGCCCAAATCGCTGCCGGTCAGGATGAGGTCGCTGACGGAGATGTTGCCGCCAATGGTGAAGCTGTCGACGCTCGATCCGTTCGAGCCGTTGATGTCGTAGCCGCCATTGCCGATCTGGGCATAGGCATTCGCGCCGCTGCCGGCCGCCAGTGTCACGCCGCCTTCGTCGCCTGCCACGACCGTGATGTTGCCGGTGATGCTGCCAGAGCTGCCTGCCGCCGCGTTGAGGTTGACCTGATCGCCGCCATTACCGATCTGGGCATAGGCGTCGTCGCCGTTGCCAGTGAGCAGCACCGCGCCCGTCGCCGTGACGCTGATATCGCCGCCGATGGTGGATTTGCCTGCGAGATTGGAGCCGGATTTGAACCCGCCATGGCCGATTTGGGCGTAACTGGCGCTGCCGGTGCCGGCTGCAAGTATCACGTTCACCGCAGACAGCGTGATGTCGCCGGAAAGCGAGTAGCCTTGGCTCTGTTCATTGGTTTCCGCACCGCCATGACCGATCTGGGCGTAGGTTTCGCTGCCACCGCCGCCTGTCAGCACGATGTCGCCGGTCGCGGTGATCGCGATATTGCCGCTGCCCGTGCCGTGATAGCCGACCTGCGCATAACCGTTGCTGGCGAGCAGGCTGACATCGGATGCGGCCAGTGTGGTTGTGCCGCCGGCGCTGCCGACCGCGACATTACCGAACGCCTGATCGCCGCCGATGACGATGCTGCCGCCATTGTTTCCAAACACTCCGGCCGAGGTGAACTGTGCGGGATCGAGCGTCGTACCATCCCAGCCGGCGACCACGTTGATGGCACCGCTGCCCGCATTCTCGATCGAACCCAGGAACGTGATGGCGCCCACCGAAAGGATGCTCAGCGTGTTCGAACTCGTATAATCGACGCCGCCTGCGACGAACGTATCGCTGTCGGCGGTGAGGCCGACCGTCACGTTGCCGCCGCTTCCGTCGCCGGCACCGAGATCGGCCACGAACATCGCGTTCAATAGATCGGACGGGCCATCCAAGGTGCCGGTGATGATGGTCAGATCGCCGGCCTCGCCATCACGGGCAACATTGCCGAGCCATGAAATCCCATTTTCGGAAGGCGAAAGCGATGTCGAGCCACCCACGTTGATCGCGATGTTACCTGAGACTGTCCCGTTAAAGCTGCCATCCGCCGCGCCGTTACCAATCTGCACGAAGTCGGCGGCACGGGCGCCGCTCACCATCGTCAAGCCGTCAGCGACGGTTACGGAAATATTGCCGGTTGCCGTTCCTTCGGCCTCCTGTCCCCCGTTTCCGATATTGACCGAGCCGAACGAGGAATTCCCGCCCGTCATCGCGATATCGTGTGCCTGAATGGAATATCGCCGCTGGCGTTTCCATTCGTTCCCCAACCGCCATTGCCGACGGTCGTGTAATCGCCGAAACCGGTCATGGTCAGAGTTCCGCCCGCCGTCAGCGAGATCGTTCCCGAGTCGTCGCCGGAGCCGCTATCGCCGCCATTTCCGATCTGGGCGTAGCTGTAAGACTCGGCCCCAGCAAGCAGCGTGATGTCATTGCCAGCAGTGACGGTGATGTCGCCGCTCTTCGCATCCTTCGCGAACACGCCGCCATTGCCGATCTGGACGTAGCAGCCGTGGCAGCCCTGGGTCTGGCTCGCGGTCATGATGACGTCGTGGCTCGCAAACACGTTGATGTCCCCGGTTCCACCGTCGCCCGCGAATCCGATCTGGGCATAACCATTTTCCGCATCGAGGATGATGTCGGTGCCGGTGACGGTCGTCGTGCCGCCGAAACTCCCGACAGCCACGTCGCCCTCGGCGTTCGCGCCACCGATGATCACGTCGCCGCCGGCGTGGATCGTGAGATCGCCGGTACCGGTATTCTCGAGCGATCCGGCGAACACGATGTTGCCACCGTTCGTGATCGTCAGCGCGTTGGCGCTGTTGTAGTCCAAAGCGACGGGGAGGAAGAGCGTTGCGTTGCCGGTGAGATCCAGCGAGAAATCGCCGATGCTCAATTCGTTGAGGATGATGGCGGTCGGGTCGCCGACGATCGACGCCGCGTTGATCGTCACGCTGCCCGATACCGAACCGCCGGGATTGTAATTCCCGATCAGGGTCTCAGCGCCCGCCAAATTGAGCGCATTCGCGGTTGTGAGCGTGACGTCGCCTGAAACAGAGGAGCCGTCGGTCCCGCTGTTACCGATGAGAACCTGTCCACCCTGACCCGAGAGAACTACGCCGCCGCGCGCTGCGTCGGCTGCCGTGACCGTTACGTTGCCGCCGACCTGGCCCGCCAGCCCAGACTGCGCATTGCCGATCTGCGCAAGGCCGTCGGTGCCGTTCTCGTTCAGCAGAATGCTGCCGTGGGTGGAGGTAACGGTGACATCGCCGCCGCCATTGCCGGATACCAAGCTGCCGATGAAAGCGATGCCGGCCGCGTCCGGTGTCGTATCGGCCGACAGCAGGATGTTGCCGTTTGCGGTCACCGAAACCGCGCCGCTGGTCAGTCCGCCGGATTCGATCCGTGCCTGGCCCAGATTTTCGGCGATGAGCGAAATGTTTCCGCCGGCTTGAACGTTCAGATTTCCTGCGTAGTCGCCCTGAAGCGAATTTCCGTCGGAATCGATTGGTCCGGAAACATCGCCGATGCTCGCGACGGACGCGCCGTTTGAGACAACCGTTATATCGCTGATCGTGGTGATGTTGACGTCGCCCGTAACGGGGCCGTCGCCGAGACTGCCGATCCGCGCCTCGCTGAGACCGCTGCCGCTCGGATCGCCTTCCGCGTCGAGCGCAATGGCCACCGCGTTGATCGTGATGTCGCCGCTTATTCCGCCAACATTGGCGCCGAACAGATAGCCGCCATTGCCGATGCCGGCGAAGTCGGTGTTCCCTTGATTTTCCTCCGAACCGGCAAAGACCCCCAGCGTCCCGGTATTGACCTGGATGTCGCCGGAGATTGTTCCGGTCGATTTGCCCCAGTTCCAGTTTCCTATCTTGGCGGCATTCCAGAGACCTTCCGCAGCCAGCAACACCGCGCCGGTCGAACCGGTATCGATCGTGATATCGCCGCTCTGCGAAGAATTTCCGGTTCCGAGATTACCGATCGTGGCAAACCCAGGTGCGTCTTGGCTGGCTGAAATCGCTTCGAGGACAATTTGGCCGCCGTCGGCAGTCGTGACTGAAATGTCGCCGCCGATAGTGCCCGTCACATCGCGTCCGCCATTGCCGATCTGCGC
>Ga0105239_10003347_pt1 | contig 19703 bp, 19 predicted proteins | sample KBSC44metaG_FD_92761 | JGI IMG/M metagenome (GOLD analysis project Ga0105239, IMG submission 92761) | Corn rhizosphere microbial communities from Kellogg Biological Station, Michigan, USA - KBS C4-4 metaG | ecosystem: Host-associated > Plants > Roots > Rhizosphere > Soil | place: Michigan, USA...
GGGCTGTGGGCTGTGGGTTGTGGGTTGTGGGTTGCGGGCTGTGGCTATCAGTTGTTCCCCCTCCGATGAAATCACTGTATGTATGTAGCAATCAATCACTTAGCCCGAGGAGGCCCTTTCCTGGTGGTTAATCCGATAATATCACCCGCCCCCTTCCCCCCTCCATTTACTTCTATCCTCGAACCTCCTCCTCCTCTTCCACCCATTCCGAAGTACACGACTTCACTGTTTCGGAGTCCCTTCTAAACAGTGATCCAAACTTTGTATTATTTATTGTACGAGTCACAGAATAGGTACTCGAATTGCCTCCTCGGGGTAACTGGGGAACTACTCGCCTGCGGTGAAGGCAGAAGTCTACTATTGCACCACCCGCCACTGCCCGCGCGCAACCCAACTGCTCTCCTTCTGCACCCTTTACCCTTCTCTACATTTCTCTTCTTCACATTCCCAGCATCACCAACTTCACCAACGTGGGCGTGAAGGCTCTCCGCTGTTGACTCCCACGTGTTGTGTAGCCTTGTCGCCTTCTATTCGACCTACATCTGTTCCTCCCCGTCGCCAAGTCATCGACTGAAATATCTTGGCTCTTCCGACCTGCTCTTCGCATCACGTCTTGGCAACTTCGCAACAATGTCTGATCTGGGCGAAGCCAGTACTTCCACTCCCAACCCTCCTCCCCCTCAGGATGTTGTCCAACAACAACAACAACAACAACAACCACAACAAGGTCAACTTCCTCCACAGCCTGCCGCTGCCGCTGCCGCTCAACCTGCTGCACCTAATGTGAATGCTGCTGGTGAAAATTTGCAATGTCAGTGGCAAAATTGCGGCGAACGCTGCGCCTCGCCAGAAGCCCTCTATGTACGTTCATCATCCCCGTCAAAGCCCTGTTTCCCTATCTCCCTATGTCCCTATTGCCCTATTGCCCGATTGCCCGGCCTCTAACCATCAACAGGAACACGTTTGCGAACGCCATGTTGGTCGCAAGTCCACCAACAACCTCAACCTCACCTGCGCCTGGGGTCAGTGCCGCACCACCACCGTCAAGCGTGATCACATTACCTCCCACATTCGAGTCCATGTTCCCTTGAAGCCTCACAAATGCGAGTTCTGTGGCAAGGCATTCAAGCGTCCACAAGATTTGAAAAAGCATGTCAAGACGCATGCTGATGACAGTGTCATCATGCGCTCCCCGAATTTGGAACCTAATGGTGGACAGCGTCAACCACAGAACGGCATGCCTCAAGGTGGGGACTACAACGCCTCATACTATGGTCATCCTCTGACAGGACAAGTTCCCCCGAACTACTATGCCCCTGCAATGTCAGGTCCTCAGGACTATGCTGGTCAGCATCACCCTAATCAGTATTACCAACCTCACCCTTCGGTATGTTGGACAAATCCATCTCATCACAAAACAGCGAGCTAACCATCTACGCAGGCCGGCGCACACCCAGGCTATGGCCCAGTGACATACTACAGCACCGCACCTCAAACAACATACGACTTTGAGACTCGCAAGCGTGGTTATGATGCTCTTGACCACTTCTTCGGCCAAGTCAAGCGTAGAGAGCTTGACCCTGTCAACTTCCACAATGTCAGCCGTCGCCTCTTTGAACTTCAAGGCCTTCAACTTCCGCAGATCATCCCATCCGCTGTCTCGGTCCCAGCTTACCAGCCTGTCTCCATCGGGGGAGCCTATGATCATGCCGATCCCATTCAAGCTTACAGCTTGCCTCCCATGGGTAACGCCAAGACGCGCGAAGATTTGACCTCGATTGATCAAATCCTTGAACAAATGCAAGCAACCATCTATGAGAATGACACTCACTTGGCGAATACCGGTATGGCTCAGCCCGGAGCGAGCTATGTTGCTTATAGGACCAGCAACAGCCCGCCTAGCTCTCATCTACCATCGGCCGCCTCTGCCAGCACCCCATCGTCAATGCTTCAACACCAGCACCAAGGCAGCGTTGCAAGTGCAACCGATGCCAGCACTCCAGGCCTTACTCCTCCTTCATCTGCTCAGAGTTATACTTCCGGTCAGAGTCCTCTGCAAGGCCACGCGGCACCATCTAACACCGCCATGTACCCCACCTTGCCCTTCAGCGGTAGTGAAATTGCCAATGCTGCTGCCAATGCTGCAACTTTGAGCGGCATCTACGATACTGACGATCATCGACGAAGATACAGCGGTGGCATGCTCCAGCGAGCAGCCCCTGCTAGAGGCAAGGACGATATGGACGTTGTCAGTGATGGCTCTGTCACTCCACCCGCCTCAACGCTCAACAAGCAAGCCAAGGGCAAGGGCAAAGCTTCACCCCAGGAGAGTGTCATCGACCCTGCCCTTAGCGCTGATGCAAGCACCCCTAAGAGCGACTCCAAGGATCCTGATCAAACCGAGGTCTGGGTCCAGAACATGCGTCTCATAGAATGGATGCGGGAGTTCATCAAGAAGAGACTCGAGCGTGGAGACTTCGACGGTGCTGACAACAACGAGATCAATCTCAAGGAAGATGCCAATGCTGACACCGACATGTCAGGCACTGACGACCACAAAGACAAATCTGACCAGGAGCAACTGTATCCTGTCCTTCGACATGTCGAGGAGAGTGTATGACTGGTGAATAATAATGTCAGGCAAGTGTGTGATGAAGCAGGCGATCAACGAATGCAAGAACATGGGGCTCATGTTCCATGACGATTAAGGGCTGGAAGGGATCATTTCTGTACCCAGATCAAAAAGGGGCCCTCCAATATGATTTGTCGGAGTTTCTTGGGCGTTAGACCCTGGAGAAGGGAGGAAGTTTCAAATGACGATATTGCTCAGTATGCTGTGACCTGAGCAGTCAGATCGTCTCAGGGAGACGACATGCAGAATACTTCTGCCCAGAGCATTACAAATTCTCCTCGTAGATACTAGCTGCGCATACACGCAATTAGGCAGAGCAATATCTATCTACTCGTGTTTCAAAAAGTTAACCTGATATTCCTTCTGGCGTCTCAGGGTTCAGTACTTCGTTGCTTCATGGAAAAGTTGAAATTGTAAAGGTTAGGATCTATGCAATAGTACCTATCTAGGTAGTAATTACTCATCTCGCTGTGAACTTACTGGGATGGATTTCCTGCAGAGGTTTCGTCCTCGCAGTGGGTTAAATAATAGGCCCAACCAGAGGGTGTCAACTTTCGGGAAAAGCTTTTCCCGGAGGAGTTTACCAGAAACCTCGATTTGGAGGCCCGAGGTTAGAATGCTAAATACCAAGCTGACCTCACCCGGACAAGGCCTATGCCGGTCTGTTCTTTATTAGATGGACTGTTGGCCTGTTGCTCAGCGCAAAGGCGGACAAAGTCAAGCGAACTTGCGTTGCGCCATTTGACTTGCACTATGAGACTTGGGAGCAGGTCATATGGCAGGATTGCTTGCTGGTTCTGGTGGTGAGTGCTGCAGCTTGTACTCCATACGAATGCTAACGATCATGGCTCTTAGAAGTCAATGTTGTTGCATGCGAGTCCTGTCGGACCAAGAAATGCAAAGTAAGAATGCACTTAAAGCTCTTCCCAGCAAACGGCAGGGCTGACAAGCAATCCCGCGCAGTGTGATCGTAGGCTCCCAATATGTACTCAGTGCGCTGGCGCCAACATACAATGCAACTACCCGGGGAGCAATAAGCGGTACGACTCTCGAAGCGTCAGCCTGTGAAACCTGAAATTGACCATACTTGATTAGAGGCTTTCCCCCAGGGTATATTGCCGCTCTGGAGAAACGACTGTTAGAAACAGAGCTGGCACTGTTTGATGCCCTGCAGTCAGTCTCTCGTCTGCGCTCATCATCCTTCGATGGCCACATGAGCAATGCGGATACCGGGCAGGAACTGCTACACAAGCTGAATACTAACAAAGTTCTTACAAAGCAAAGTATCAATCAAACCAAGGCCGAGAAGATCGCTGAGTGGGAAAGACTCCCGATTGGCACACTATCTCAACAAACAGGGTGGTTGCACGATCGACTCTCCCTTGTCAACCTCATTGCAGAGAAGTCCGCACAGCAGTCCCGCTCTTACAATCGGCCTCAGGTTCAGAGATCGGCAAGCAGCAGTGACCTCCAGCAACAGCCTTTCCTGCAACCTGGATTTGTACAGGGCCAAGACAAGGAATCATACGCGTCCCCTACTAGTGGAACCAGCGATGGAAGTGCCACACGCGACAGCAATCTCATGATGCCACCGCCCGCCCGACCTGTGAATATTGGCAAGGGTTTCACAAGTTCACCGGAAAGTACATCGTCGACTTCTTTTGTGACTTATAGCACGCCAACTCAACAACCATCAGAAAACTGGAGGAATGCCAACACCCCGATGACTACAACAGCAGCAGCAGCAGCAACGACGCAATCATCCTCCTGGCTACGATTACAAGATCCGGATCAGTCTCACATGAGCTCTTCGAGTGCAGAAAGGAACAGGAACGATTCCCCTACGAGTGAACAGACGCCAAGTGCAAGCAGTCGGGCTCAACAATTGTCCTCGAGCCAATGGCGCCGATTCTTTTGAACCTGCAGTCCCAGTTATGGAACATTTCGCTTCTACCATGCTATTAAGAAAGGCATGATCAACGCACGCTTCGAGTGTTGAGGCTCTTTCTCGCGGATGTACACACATTGTCTCAGGCTGAATCAGTGGTTCCCGGGAGGTTCATATTGAATACCGCACTAACACAGGTTCAGTGATTACTTGAAACAATCTCGTAACCTGTCCGGATACTCAGTGCTTCCCATGTTGAGAATTTCAACCGCCAGACCGCTGGCTACGGAATTTTGATGTTGTTGATTGACCGGCGTGGTATTGTGGGAGTTTCATTTGCTGCTTGAAACAATCACTGCGCCCATAACCAAGAGATCGGGAAGATTTCAACATTCATGTATGCTGAAATGGGGGAAGATGGGGGTCAGGTAGATGTTGAAGGATTCTAGGATAAATGTTGAAAGCTGGCGGAAAGAATAGTACCAGAACTACCTCGAGAAGATTGTCGTTTCTGGCCTCGACCCCAACTTTTAGCTTCTCCTGACAAGAGATGAGCGAACCCATTCACTTGAGACTACCAACGAATAGCATTGATGATTGTATTCACGAAACGCAGTTAGGTGGCGAAGACGGAGTCGGGCAGTTGCTATGAAGGAAATCTTCCTGAGATATCTTTTGTTCTTGCCCAGCATTGAGTACTTCGGATATCGCGTTGGAGCCAAAGGACGGGGAAATGGCTTCCCTCTTGTTAGCTCAAGTGTTCGTTTAGCTACTAACCTCAACCATCGACGGAGGACGGAGCACTCACAGAATTAAATACAGCTCGGGTCGCTAGGAAGACGTCAGTAAGTCGACGCCTAAGCACGTCTAGCGACATTCTGCGGGGTAAAGGCAGGGGTTAGAGAGGCTGGGCAGCCTCTTGTTGCCGTGGCACACTGTTTCGTTCATCGGGCGTGAGGCAGCCTTCCATTATTTGATAATCATGAGCGCTACATCTTGCGCTCTCATTAGTGTCGAAAACTAACGTGCCTCTCTGCGCGAATGTGCCCTCAGTAGCAAGTACGATGCAGTCATATCGAAATACTTCATCTCCGCTAGAGGGCAATGGACGTGACGATGGCGAAGAGCGATCAGCCAAACGGCAAAAGGAAAGCCACAATCAGGACCCTGGACGGGTGCAGGAGGTCGGTTTGATGCGCAATGGAGGCTCTGTCACTTCGGCGAGTTTCGTTGGCAGTGCCAGCGGCATCCATTTCATCCGCTCTGTCTACAGCGCGATGGCTGGCAGGACCCCAAACACGCACGGCGAAACGCCCGAGAGCACTCTGGTCCCCGGCGAGGACGACCGACTGGAACCAGGTAATGGCATTACAGTATCAAGGCAGATTTGGCAGCCGCACGAGGTCGACTTTGAAGATCACCATCAGGGCATCGTGCCCTTCACGTTCGATGAACTGCTCGACTGGTCCGCGAGCTATTTCGACATTTGGCACCCGGCTTATCCATTTCTCCACGCCCCTTCGGTGTTGGAAAGCTTCGAAAGGTTCGCCCAAAACGGGGTCCCGGAAGAAAACACATTGGAGGTGATCATCATGAAGACCATTATCTCCATCAGCTTGTGCGACCGTCGCCAAAGGAACCATCCCACCCAACGACCTGTGCCCAAATGCCTAGTGTTCATCACCTTTGACGAAGCGCTCGATAGTGTACAACCGGCCCTGACTAAAGCCGCGACCATAAAGGCGCTCCAATCAGTGGTTTGTATTCAGCTCCTGGAAGTATCCATGTTACGGCTCAATGCTGCATCTAGGCTGGGAGGGTTGGTCATTAGGCTTGCATTCCAGATGGGACTTCATCGATGTCCAGCGCGATTCTCCTCATTCACTATTGGCGAACAGCAGCTACGCCAGCGCCTTTTCTGGTCTATCTATTGTATTGATCGACATCTATGCCAAGCGCTCGGACTGCCGCTCACCATCCGTGACGATGATGTTGATGTTTGCTACCCTGATGCTGAACGACATATTGTACCAGGCAGAAACACCCAATCTTCCAGCACTAGCAGCCAAATCGTGGGAAACCCGGTTGACGGGCGATTGAGGATATTGACACTTCTGTCAAAACATGCTGAGATCAAAGGCTTGATAATGGAGTTGCGCAACAAGATGGTTGCACAACGAGCGGACAGTCTGGAACGAGCCATGATGATCAATGCCAAACTCACGCAATGGTGGAACAATGTTGAAGACTCGATCGAACAAGCTGAAATCCAAGATATTCCTTTCAGTGCATTGCACAAGGCTGTCTTCAAAGTTCTCAAGCATGAATCTATCATCGCGCTTAATCGCCCGCTCCTAACAACCTCCAAAAAGACTGCGAGCTATGCAGGGGCCCTTCATACTTGCATCGCGGCTTCCAAGTCAATCATCACTGTCCTCCACACTCTGGTCTCTCCTGTAGGCGAATCGGCAGCGACGTCACCTGGCCAGAGTATGAAGACCTTCTTGCCGATGTTCTGGCCTTCATTCACGTGGGCTGTCTGGATGAGCGCCTTTATCATGCTATATGCAGCGATGGAGAACCAGGTAGATTCGCAAATTGCAGTCCGGTGAGTCTAACATGCCTTTGGCCATTTGCACTGCGTTCACGTAGGAGAAGTGCTAACTTGAGCCACAGATGCACGGATCGAAGCCTGCAGATCCTCGAGAGGCTAGGTGCCCGAGGCAGCATATGGCCATCTGCATGTGCGATTGCGGTCAGGGACATGCGCTCTGCATTGCACCAGAACGGTAGCGGCGTAGACAGACCGCGCCCGACGACCACGAGGTCGTCAATCCACTCTGACAGTGGTATATCGGCCGGTCATCTTGAGCACCCGGGCTCTCGCAGTGACGAGGAGAACTCATACTTCCAAGCTCAATCCCATGATAACAATTCAACATCACAACCCAAATGGGGTGGACCGCCCTATTCCACGACGGGCCACCCACAAATACCCACCAGCAGCACTTCGTCCCAACTGCAACAGTACAACCTCGATCCCAGCACCGCTAGTACCCGACAAAACCTCCGGTCCGGGTTGGAAGAGCTCCAGAATCAACAGCAGCAACAACAACAACAACAGCAGCAGCAGCAAGTCTTCACGCCTCCCGGTGGATCAAATTTCCAGTTCTGGAGTACTTCTTCTGTATTACCTCAGTCACCATTCTTCCCCGATGCCATGGGTAGTAGCAAGCCGTGGCCCGATTTTAGTAGCATGGATTTGGGCCCCGTCTCAGAGATGCCTCCGTTTTCTGTGGATGGATTGGACCCTTTGCAAGGTTTTGATATACCTTTCTGGATGGGTCATGACAATACAGCTGCTTGGATGAACCATGGCTAGGCGAGCGGAAATTTCCATCAAGTCTCTGGGTTTCGATATTCACGTCAAACAACCAATTGTCACCGTGGTAGGCAAGGTATTGTACTCATGATCTGCCTCGTTCGCCACTCTCAAGAGCTTGACGCAAGTGGAAGAGGGAAAACAGCAGGACTTTTATATCCGCCCTCTCCGACGCTTCTGATACCGAAAACTACGTTGTCCTTGCTCAGGTCAATTTTAGCTGTGAGAACGTCTCCAACGGCAAGAGCATGCGTCCAGAAAGCAGCGGTCGTGGGCCTCCAAACGATCTCGTACCCAGTCACTCCGATACCTCCCCCGATAGGTGGCTCCCATATGAACTGGCTATTGTTGTCCAGCGCGGTGGTGTTGACGTATACGCTGGTTGGTTGGCCAGGGGCATTTGCAAGGCTCCAAAGCGCCGCCCCATTGACCTTGCCAACCCTCGAGATGAAGTCAAAGTCACAGAATTCCGGCAAATCTCCGTATTGGACGCCATTTTCCACCCTCACATCTTGATGCTGGTGTTTATAATCCTCATATGGCTCCGTGAAGCGCGCCGCTGCATATCCAGCCTCAAGGAACGGCCGGTGGTCCCCACCTCTCAAGTATCGATCCAGTCGGTAAATGAGACTCACATTCATCCCAGTGTATTCGTTTGCCGCGACCTCGTGAACAAACCTTCCCAATTCGCGAGATGGGGAATCATTTTCACCTCCAACATTCAAGCGTGTTGCTCGCTGAGTACTGTTCTCAGTAAGAGGAGGTCCTTGGGCGAACAATCGGATGGTGTAGGGATCTTTTGTCCCGTCGTCGGCTGTCGAGGAGCCGACGATGTCGTTGGTGAACATTCCGGCTACGTTCACGCTATTGTTCTTGTAGGTCTGGGCGAGGAATTGAGAGCCGTACAGCCCCTGTTCCTCGCCTGCCACTGCAACGAAGACGATCGTCGCTTTTGGCTGATGCTTTGCCATGACGCGAGCTAGCTCAAGAGAGATTGACACACCTGATGCACTGTGCACATGACTTGTCAGCAAATATGCTTTCTGTGCATTACAACAGGGCTGATCTTCTTCATATTTTTCGAGTAGGACCTACTCATCATCCGCTCCTGGGGCATCACACTCATAATCTAAGGGATCAGAGCATCTCGTGTCATAATGCCCACTGACAACATATACCCTATCAGGATCTTCGCTACCCTTTAGCGTCGCCACGACATCGCTGAGCAGAATCGGGAATAGGACTCGGTCGCCATCTGGCTCCTGAATATAGCCGGGCACGTCAACTGTCATTCGTCCCTCGCTGGCCTCTGCATATTTGCGAAACTCGCTGGCTATCCAGTCCCTTGCTGCGCCAATCCCACGCTTCGGGTCAGTTTGAGACGAGAGAGTATGGCGGGTTCCAAACGAGACTAGTTTTAATATCGTCGCCTCAATATTCGCGGGCGACACTTGTGACAGAATACTTTGCAGCTCTGAATCGGGGACTTGGGGCTGTACCAACGAGCCTAGATTCGTTTCTGGCCATGATGAAGCCGGGCAGAAAAGCAGTGGCGATTGACTGTCTTGTCGCACATGCAACGGGTTTGGTGACTGACGAGGTAAGAGCCGCCCATTGGTGTTGGGTGGTACTGTAAGTGTGAATGAGGTTGCGCAGAGCAAGAGCAGTGCTAACGCCATCGTAATCGTCCTTGCCATGTCTATTCGCATGGGTGTTCGACGAGCAATATATTATATTGTGCAAGCGAGAAGGAGGGGTGCGAGCGAGGGGAAGGTAAAAAGCGCAGAACCTAGACAATGAATAAATACATACATATATCAAGCGACATATCATGTCATGGCAAGCATACTTCTATGCGAGTAGATCTTGAGCTATCAATCAATCAATTAACCACCTACCTATTCCGTCTTCCTTCTCCAATTCCACAGTGGAGGCAGGGGATCCACCCAATCCAGTCCTTTATCGTCAACCTCCAAAGTGGAAAAACAATAGGTGGAGAAAGGAAAGACAAGAAGAAACTATACATACCTAGTTAGTAGTACCTCTTGTCTATCATTGATCTACATCGCTTCGTTTTCACCGACTAGAAGTGTGAAAAGACAAAATACTACATGCCATGCCATGCCAGTAACCTAGTCTGGTAGCGAGGCGAGGGGTTTCCATGTACCTACATATGACCTGTCGTCATTGCGAGGAACAGGGGGGGGTGGGCGGGGGGATTGCTAAGTAATATGACCATCCATCCATCGCCCATACCTGATCGGGAAGCCGCGAGAGGTGCAGAGATAGTATGATTAGATGTAATCACTCGCTATTATAGTACTGTTAATACGGAGGAGACCGGTCGAGAGGGGTGTGTACACCATAATTACACGGCATCTTTTCTTACATTACAGACCAAGACTCTAAGTAAGTGACCTATTAGTAAGGCGGCTTGAGTAAAGAGGGCAAGGGATCAAGAGCAGCAAGGGTTGGTATTTGGTATTTGGTATTTAGGATTTGAGGATTTTTGAGGCTCGGTTAAATAATAGCAGCCAACTTACCCCGAGGTATTTAATGCACGTTCCGTAAATAATACTTTCTAATAGTTAATTAAATGACTTGGTTTTGAGATGGATCATGGATCTCAGAACATACCTCATATTAACCAACCTGGGTCCCATGGGGCTATCAGCTAGTGCCAACTACGTATCATAGTAGGTAGGGTATTGATTCGAACCATACATAGCCGATGTTGCCTCACGGGCTGACCGGACAGGATGATTGATTTCCCGGGCTCGGATTTGCTAGATGTAGGATAGTATATTACACCTGTACGTACGTACGTCTGGGGGATGTAGATACTGTAATATTTGCCCAGTGTGTATTCACGATGTGGAGCGGGCTGGCTAGCTAGCTCTCCTTGGCTGGTGAGTGGATGAGTGGGTGAGTGCGTGGATGGATGGATGGATGGATTGAAATGTAACGTTTCATGTTCGTGGAGGGAGCGAGGGAGGGAGGCTCTGGGACGTTTGTTGTTCTTGCCGTGGCATGTTTGCTTGGTGGGAAAGTCTGGACTTGGAAGGGAATGGGAATGGGAATGGTATCTAAGATGCCAATTCGGGGCTACAGTACTGGTTGATGCCACTGGGGGATAGAAATAGAGGGATGGCAGCAGGTGTTTCTCGCGGTATCATGCCAGCCAGGAGTGAACACTGAACAGTATCATATATCACGCACGCAACGCTCCGGCTTACTTACTGCACCTCAATATTCCTGTGAGGCATATACTTCAAGTAGTAGGACTATTATCAATCGGAGGTGGTAAAAAGGGAATCATATTTGCTCATATCATATCATATCATATCGTGTGTTGTTATTGTTGTGTCATGTCGTGTCGTATCATTCGTCATGTTACTGTTCCTGTTGCTGTCGCTTTTGCTTTGAGGCCGTGATTCTTGCAGTTGTCTCGTCATCTCGTCATCTCGCATTCATGGTTTCGTCGCCGTCGGTGTGTTGATTCGCAATCCATATATCCTCCACCGTCAGTTGCCTTGGTCCAAGCAAGCCCAAAACTCCGTCCGAGGTTGCTATCGATAGGCAGGGATTCTGAGGTCGCCACGGTTGGTAAGGGAGGCGTTTAGAGCGATGGTACCACCCCTTGCGAGACGAATGTCCGAGGGTTCGACGTGGAAGAGGAGCGCAATGTCTCCAAGGGTCCTGTCACCGGCGGTTGCAGGGTTGAAACTTCGGGAGGGACGTTCCCCGGTACTCTTGTCCGGGAGGAAAAATATCACCTCGTCGTCGTGCTGGCCCCTTGGTTTGGCCCACGCCTGGTCGGTGATGCGGAAGTTCAGTTTGCGCACCTCGTCTGCGTCGAATCCAAATCGGCTGGCGGCAGATTTGGGCGTTTCGTTTGCCCAGACGATACTCTTCCATGGCTCTGGCGCAGGCTTCGGATTCGGCTTCGGCTCCGGTCTGGCCAGGGCTTTTGCCAGAGCCTCGATCAAGTAGTTGACCGCCTGTGCAAGGGTCATCTCTCGCGTGTTTCCCTCCGCAGCCTGGATTGATTTGAGAGCTCCCGAGACTTCGGCACGGCTGCTCTCTAGTTGCTTGGCGAACGATTTGATCCTGTCGGGAACGTGAACGTCATCCGTGGTGTTTGTCTCGCCGGCAGCGGTCAATTCCTTATGAGCGCCGTCAATCTCAGATTTCAATTCGTCCATACGCCCTGCAAGTGACTTGACTGCTCCGGCAAGGCCTTTAGTCTTATCCTTTTCGTTGGCCCTCTCCAATTCTGCCCAAGCATCGGAAACCTCAGTGCCAGTAGCGGTCAATTGGTCCAAAAGGAGACTAAGTTCTTGTTTCACAGCGTCCTCACCAGGTTCGACGTTGGAGCTAGGGTTTTTCAAGGGCTTCCCGATTGCTTCTAGGAGGTAGGTGACAAAGTCGCCTCGGCTGGTTGCCAAAGTGTCTAAAAGCTTTCCGAGCTCGTCAATGACATCCTTGAACGTCTCCGGTGGCTTGGTCTCTTTCTTCTCAACTTCTGGAGTTCCGTTGATGGTGCCGCTATTCTCCCCTTGAGAAACTGTGTTTCCTGTACTTTCTGGTGGACTAGTGATATCGCCAGTGGCGCCACCCTGAGTGGCCGTGGCCTCTGTATTTCCCGGGGCACTCGTCGCATCTCTGGCTGGGCTATCCTGATTGACTTTGTGCTCCTCTGTGCCACTTTCGTTCCGAGCCACCTCATCCTTGGAGTTATCATTGGCCGCGTTTTTTTGGCTTGCTGTCCTCCTTGATCTTTGGCTGAAATATGATGTGATTTGGGGAATAGCCAGCTGCGATTTTTTCCAAAATCGCCTTGATAAACACTTGCTCCACCAGACTCATACCTGAAATGGTCTTCCGGGAGTCGGATAAGAGAGCCGCAACCTTAAACTCGAGACCCCAGTGGGAAATGCTTTGCCAGCGTGTCGCATTCCCCTTCTCATCGACGTCTTTTTGGCATTCAGTGTTTATATTCCTAATTGCGTCAACAATACGCTGCATGTTGTCGTATGTAATACTTCGTATCTTTGACGGATCGGTCTCGGCCTTCTGTCCTTGTTCTTGAACCTCCTTGTCTTCGGATTGCTGCTGAGTGTCGACTGCTATCTTCACTATCTCTTTGGCTTCTGTAATTTTTGATCTCAATGTCTCCAAGTACTTTTCGGCCTGTTCAAGTTTTGGTTTCAGTTCATCCAAAGACTGTTTGGTCTCGTTCTTCTCCCTCTCGCATTTGTTCTTGGATCGTTAGTGTAGTTTGGCAAGACTAGTGGTTGTGACTCACCATCTTTTCTGTCCACCTGGCGCGGCGCACCGTGCTGATGTGTGTAGCATAACGTCCGAACTTATCGGTCGCTTCTGGAGGCACGGATCCAATGCATACTCCATCAGCAGTAGCCAAGGCGAAGTAAGGTTGTTTTGAACCAGATGGTCGATATGTACTAATGAACAATCTCTTAAAGTGGGATTAGTCTCAGCAGGTTATCTTGGTGTGATACTGACAAGTTGAATAAGCCTATCACGCTTATCCTTTGACAGTTCATGCTCCAGCATCCTCTGAACAGTTGGGAATGCCTCTTTGAATGACTGATTATAGCGGACTTCTGATCCTGATATCCAGCAGAACATGTCATCGGGTCCCAATGCAAGGCTGTGTGGAATTGATCCTTGCTTGAGAATCCCTGATGAAGACGAGTTCGGGTCATCAGTGCCTTGAGAGCCTGAGGCTTCAGAGCATTCTCCGGCCCATTTGCGAAAACCATCATCTTCGATGTTGGACAAGAACTCCCCTGTTTTTGCCTAGTAAAGGTCAGCCAAGAGCACATTCGATTTACATCGCCGTTTGATGATTTTGCCATTCAACCGGTGGCAGAACAGCACATATAGTCGATCGAACTCTATTAAATCTAGAATTCAAAGCACCTCCTGACAATATCAAAGCACCCCACTTACCAAAAGTCCACAATGATTAGCTTGCTAGAGCAGAGGACGAGAAGTGCTTACCATCAACAGCAAAGTAGGTGCTGTCAGGTCCAAAGAACACCCTCAGGTTAGGCCCCTTTGATGGATCTATTGAAGCCGTCCGCTTATCCTTGTCTGTAATAGTAGAGAAGGACTTGCCGACCATCCATGTCCTCAACTTCGAAAGGCGCTCAAAGACACGGCCGCCTAAAACCCCCTGGGTCAGAAAGATTAGCATGGATGGAAGGTTGTCTTGCCTATATACCAGTCCTTCCCCGCCCTAAAGATCACAGCAGACTCATTGGTTCTCGAGCCGAAGGCCAGGCCATGAATTTTTGGATAGCCTGGCCTGGCATCTGACGCCGCGTCTCCTTGGTGGGCTGCAGCTCGTTTCTTTCCAATATTCGCCCCATCGTCTAGTGTCGACGCTCCCGGATTTGCGGCAACTTGGTCTGTAGTCGCCTGGTAACGCTCCGGATCTGACTCTTCACTCCAAAGTGTTGCCTCGCTGTGATCTGATGGTGCTGTATTACGCGGTGGTAGGTCGGTCGACGATTCTGGTGAGCGCTCATGGTGCCAGCCTTGCAGAATTTTCGTGAGGTCGTCAGGTTGTTTGACACTGAGCTTCCGTCTTGGATCGTAGAAGTCACAACAGAAAGCGTCACCAAGGCCAAAGGCAAGATCAAAACGAAACGGTGAATCCTTCTTGCAGTAGAAGCACGCTGTTCTTCACTCATAAAGGAGGACGGGAAAGGCTGTCCAGAAGTAGGGTGGCGTAGATCTTTTGTACCTAGGTACTAGGTACTATCAACTCACGGGACGCACTGGCTAGGAGCGAAAGAAGGGAACCTGTCACGAACTATGGTAGCCAACGGCGGTGATTACATTTGCCAAGTTGCCGCAAGAGCTTGCAACCCATGCTTTGAGAGCTGCCGCAGGCATCATCTCATCCTTGATCTGGAAGAGCCAGGTGATTGGGTTCTAGCAAGGCTGGTAAACAGACGCTCGTGGCGCAACTGAAAGCAGCAGCTGTTACAGCGATTGACTTCCCGCTCCCAGAGTGTTTGTTTAGCTTACCATTTCACGACCCTGTGCCCTCGCACGGAGTACTAGGGTGCGAGTACAGAGTGGCCCGATCGTGATTGCTGCTGCATCAGGTCACTAGAAATCGTGGAATGCCACTCTTGTGGACAATGTCCTCTTCCTTCGAGCAGGATGCAAACCAATAGTATGGCGAGGTACTGGAGGAATGGCTATTTCTAGCCATTGTTCCTTGTATTCATGACATGCAGCTTGATGAGTCTGTGCTGGAGATGTGGAAAAGCTTTGTTGCTAAGCAAAAAAGCCAAGTTATGGCGAGTGGGTGCCCCGCGCAGCCAAGCCCAAAAAATTTACCCGCTTGTTCTGGGAATTCAAACTTCCCTGGCGAGGACCTTGGTGGCGTTCCCAAATCTGAAATTCGACAGGTCTAAATCACGAAGTTTTTCACGTAAATCAGTCCGCATGAAGATTTGGGGTTTGGTGATTTACACAAAGCTGAAATGCAGGTTCGAGTCTTGGTCGCGACGTTGCGAGGTCTAACTGGTAACAACACCGAGTTTTCATGCATCAGGTTGCCTTCTATGCTGGGATGATTTCAAGGAAACCAATGAATTTTTATTTGACTCCGAGCCTTACATATCTGGAGGCCGGGCGAATAGGATCAAACGATTGCCTTCTGTTGGCAAGGGTTCAGACAGATCTCCGGGGTCCTCCTAAGCTCCAATGGCTGGCTTTTCTCAGGCCCGACTGGGGGCAGTAGAGAGGAAAAGGTACTGGTACAGAGCACTGTTGTTGAAATACGAAGAGGCGCACCAAAATACTGCGTTCAACACAGATGTACCACCCACTCTCTGGCCAACTGTGCTTGCTTTTGATTATAATCTGACCTTGCAGTCCTAGCCTGAATTCCAATTTGACCAGTGGTTAACGCTAATCCGGATGTTGAAGGGTTTCCCACCTGCCCTATGATGAATCCTGGGCCCAAGACGAATAGGCGCGACGTCTGGTTTGATCTTCCATCCGTGCTTGATACAGAGGCTCGGGTTAGGTCTAATCTGGAGCGACCGGGGATCCTTCCTTCTGGCACTGTATGGAACATGTGCCATGTGTATCTTGAAGGACCATTCTAGATGCGAAGGGTCTGACTAGAGACATTGGGGAGGTTGAACACAAGTACAATTTCCCGTGCACTATACTGGTTCTCGTCGTCACATGCAAGCTTCTCGGGGTCACGCGGCTGGGCTGAAATGGTATATGGGCAAGCTCTCTGTTGACTTATTTCCCATCCCGTTGGAAACCTCTGCCCTTCTAGCAGTTTGAGTGCAGGAGCAGAACAGCTGCGGCTTTTCAATTCTCCCACTCCCTAAATGTCTTGCCTTGCAACCACTTGCCGAACTGGACTACCTTCTTGTCCATTCTGGTGAAATAATCTGCGCTTGCCAAAAGCAAAAATGTCATGACAATCAGACCGGGCAGGTAACCCCAAGGCGAGTCCCCGAAATGTTTTTGTCTCATGGGCTCTTCCCAGGTCTGATAAAACCCATATAAGAGCGTGGGATGCATTGCATAGATGCCAAAACTCAAGTCGCCAATGTACTGGCTGATTCCCCATTCCAACGGTCGATGCAAGGTGGGATATGATTCGAGCGACAGCACAAGGACGAATGCGCCCATGGAGAGATACCAATACAGTCCAGATGCAGAATCGTAGTACCAGGGAATTAATGGCTTCAGAAACCCCCATGGAAACTGGCCCCAGACACCCAGCTCGGTTTCATTAGGTTGCCCAAGGATGAAGATGCCGAGGATGAAGAGAAGGCTGTAGCCGATCTTGGCCCAAATTGTCTGCTTCTTGCTCTGACATTTTGTATGCAACTCTCGCGTGTTTGGAAGATCCCCGGGTCGCATTAGCCGCTCAGGGTCCCTGCCCAAGGAGAGATCTGCCACAAACACGCCGTAAAGAAATTGAGACACATATAGTGCGTTCCAGACATAGCCGAGAAAAATGATCATCCAAGTCAGGATCATTCTTGACCGTGTACTAAGCTTGCAAATAGCAGCACAGAAGCAGAATACCACAATGCTCCCTCTGAATTCAACAGGGATAGTCCACATTGTTGAAAGGTACCTAGTGTTGTGGACTTCTCCGTACCACCACCCTCGTATATCAGCGAAAGGGTTGCAATAGAAGATGACGTCGAGCAGCCAATCTTTGATCTGATCGATGAGTGATGGTTTATACAAGTTATTTTCGTTGCCATTATACCAGCCCAAACGCACCAGGATCAATGTGATGAATATGGCTAAGACAGTGGAGCCGTAGAGCCGGAGATAGCGACGAAATGTGGAGGAGGCGAGGCCTTGCAGGGTCGGGGCTGACTCCTGCCTCCGGATGTTTCTCAGTAGGCTGTAGCTCAAAACGAAGCCAGAGATGACGTAGAAAACTGCAACCATGCCCTCACCGCCAAACAGAATGGATATGAAAGGCTGATGGCGCCAGGAAGTGTTGAACGCATTCCAGCTAACGGTGTGGTAGATGTAGACGATGAAGGCAGCATAGCCTCGAAGAGCGTCTAAGTAGGATGTCGGGTGTAGCCTGCCTCTGACCTTAAGGCCTTGTGGCTGACAGAACCTGGGTAAAGCTGCAATGCAGGATGACTTGATGACCGATCCGTACGTTTGATACAGCTTCCACTTTGGCACTGTTTCGGGTATGTGCTTTTCGGTCTCGACATCGTCATCTGTGTCTTCGTCATAATTGTCGTCCGCGCATGCGTGATGTGATTGCCCCTGTTCTCTTTCTTGTAATTGAATGTCATCGCCAAAGTCGTCGTCTGCTGTTCTCTCGAGGGTGCTCTCAGATTGCTGGATCTGGCTGTAACCAAGCATGGTGTAGTAGAAATGGCAAGATTAGGTAAACCTCGTTTAAGGAATTATTACAGGTAGCCGAGAATAAGAATTCTGGCCAGGGTTAAGGCAGAGCGTAGCTGCGCTCGTCGCCATTAAGTAATACCAACTCTAGATGGGTTCAAGGTACGTGTCGCAGCCCCTATTCTATGAAAAGGGGAATTGATAGATCCTGGACGTTTTGCCCCACACAAATTGGCATGTGGCGCAGTGGCTTCAGCTGCCTAGGAAGTAGAGTCTGGGAGGGAGAATTGCGTCGCGAGGCAACAGTACTACCAAAAAAAGGGGACCAACTTCCATCGTCGTTGGATTTCACTACTCTGATCCGGAAACTTGGTCAACATCCACCGCTTTGTCCCATCAGCAGTGACCCCAAGATTTACCACAACGAAAATAAATGCACAGCATAAGTTCCAGTTAACGAATTGTCCAGGAGGGGCGGCAATAACCGCGAGCGAGGCATACAGCACGCACTCGGCCGTGTAATGAGGAGCGATCAAATATTTGAAGCCTTGATTGTCTGGCAACGTGTATTTCTCGAGTTTGGATAGGTAGTAGTGAGACATGAGCTGGCTGTAAGAAGCCAGGACGAAGAAAAGGAGAGAGATGATCTTCCTTCCACCATTGGAATTGAGTCGATCCATGTTGGACCAGTCGATGCCATCAAGGAGTAGGGCAAAGTTTGTGAAGAAGTAAAAGGCGAGGCCGATGAGATAGTGACCTACCCACATTCTAGAATTGCTAGTACGGTGGTATAAGAGACACTCCAGCAGTCTTCTGCCGCCTTGAAGAAGCAAACACTGTGAGGCCATGCGTGCAGGAGAGGCCATGCGCGACCAGACATCCTGTTGAAAGAGGAATGCTGAACAGACAACACAGAGAATGTAGAAATGAGTGAACCAAGCATGTGAGACGGTCAAGCTTGCCAGAAAGTCGAGAAATTGAAGCCCTGCCGAGGACTTCTTAGATTTCTCTCCCGATCTAGGATCTTGTTGAGTCACGCTGGGAGCACGAGCTCCATAGTCGAGAAAGCGCTCTCTGAGTGCTGGTGTCAGGCGAACGATGAGAATTGAGAGACTACTGAAAAGGTAGAAGGCCTTGATTATCCAGGAGACGAGGTTGTAAATGTGTTTTTGGGCCAGAACGAAATCAAGATCGTGGAAGAACGATTCTAGGTTGAGGCGGGCCATTGGGCAATGGCCGCGAACCTCTTTGACCCCTTGTAGCTAGATTCAACGAAGCTTGTTACGAAGATAGGCCAAAGGAGGTGCTCCGTAGAACAGCCAACTTGAAGCTACAACGCAACTTCGGTGGGTTGGATATACGGTATGGACATTAGGGAACCGGCTCTGGAGTATCGAGTACGAATACGGGAGTACTTCGTATGGAGCACAAATACTCCGTGCTTCGTCAATTACAGAGTAATCAAGAGGAGGAGGCTAGACGATCTGGTTCAACAGTGACTCGCGAGAGCGTTGAGTTGGCGGACGGTGAAATTGGATGCTGATCAAAGTAATACCCAGGGGGCCAAGAGACAAGTTTTGAGTGGGTGGCAGGCCAACAAGCCATCCCTTATTATTGGAGGTGGGGGGGATTGGTGGTGGAGTGGTGAATCTTTGACTTCTCGTAGCCATGGCCTTTACTCAGGACGGAGTGGGAGCTGCGTCCTGACCAGTGGCGAGGAGGGACGACTTCGTACCCTCACCAGGGGTTGGAGTTGCGGCAGGCAGGCCAACAGGGTAAGAATTGGCAGGGAAGGTGCGCTGGGCAGAGGGTCGCTACCACCAACCAGCCCACGGCTCGGATTATCTATCGAATCGAGCACTGTCATCACACGTGACTTGTCTAGTCTCTCTGGGGCTTAATCA
>Ga0105239_10003348_pt1 | contig 19692 bp, 17 predicted proteins | sample KBSC44metaG_FD_92761 | JGI IMG/M metagenome (GOLD analysis project Ga0105239, IMG submission 92761) | Corn rhizosphere microbial communities from Kellogg Biological Station, Michigan, USA - KBS C4-4 metaG | ecosystem: Host-associated > Plants > Roots > Rhizosphere > Soil | place: Michigan, USA...
AGAGCAAGGCCTTCAGCAGCTTGGCCATCTCCGAAGGATTGCGCGTCACCGTGAAGCCGCACTCCTCCATGATCGCCAGCTTCGCATCGGCCGTGTCGGCGCCGCCCGAGATCAGCGCGCCGGCGTGGCCCATGCGCTTGCCCGGAGGTGCGGTGACGCCGGCGATGAAGCCGACGATCGGCTTCTTCATGTTGGCCTGGCACCAGCGCGCAGCCTCGGCCTCGTCCGGGCCGCCGATCTCGCCGATCATGATCACCGCGTCGGTGTCCGGATCCTCGTTGAAGAGTTTCATGATGTCGATGTGCTTCAGCCCGTTGATCGGGTCGCCACCGATGCCGACCGCGCTCGATTGGCCGAGACCGATTTCGGTCAGCTGCGCCACCGCTTCATAGGTCAGCGTGCCGGAGCGGCTGACCACGCCGATGCGGCCCTTCCTGTGAATATGGCCGGGCATGATGCCGATCTTGATCTCGTCGGGCGTGATCAGGCCGGGACAGTTGGGCCCCAGCAGCAGGGTTTCCTTGCCGCCGGCCGCGACCTTGGCCTTCATCTTGTTGCGCACCGTCAGCATGTCGCGCACCGGGATGCCCTCGGTGATGCAGATCGCCAGATCCAGGTCGGCCTCGACCGCTTCCCAGATCGCCGCGGCGGCGCCCGCCGGCGGCACGTAGATCACGCTGACGGTCGCACCGGTTTCCTTCGCCGCGTCTTTCACGTTGGCGAAGATCGGGATGCCTTCGAAATCTTCGCCGGCCTTCTTCGGGTTCACGCCGGCGACGAAGCAGTTCTTGCCGTTCGCGTAGTCGCGGCACATGCGGGTGTGGAACTGGCCCGTCTTGCCGGTGATGCCCTGGGTGATGACCAAGGTGCCCTTGTCGATCAGGATGCTCATGTCGTTTTCTTTCGGGCGCGGGTTACTTGACGGCGGCGACGATCTTCGTCGCGGCTTCGGCCATGGTGTCGGCGGCGATGATCGGCAGGCCCGAATCAGCCAGCATCTTCTTGCCGAGATCCTCGTTCGTGCCCTTCATGCGCACGACCAGCGGCACGCTCAGGTTGACGGCCTTGCAGGCGCTGACGACGCCTTCGGCGATGGTGTCGCACTTCATGATGCCGCCGAAGATGTTGACCAGGATGCCTTTGACCTCCGGGTTCTTCAGCATGATCTTGAAGGCCTCGGTGACCTTCTCGGCGGTCGCGCCGCCGCCCACGTCGAGGAAGTTCGCCGGCTCGCCGCCGAAGAGCTTGATCGTGTCCATCGTCGCCATCGCGAGGCCGGCGCCGTTGACCAGGCAGCCGATGTTGCCGTCGAGGCTGATGTAGGCCAGGTCGAACTTGCTGGCTTCGATTTCGGCCGGGTCTTCTTCGTCGAGGTCGCGGTAGGCGACGATCTCCGGGTGGCGGAAGAGCGCGTTGGAGTCGAAGTTGAACTTCGCGTCCAGCGCCTTGATGTTGCCATTGCCTTCCAGGATCAGCGGGTTGATCTCGGCCAGGCTGGCGTCGGTTTCCATGTAGGTGGTGTAGAGCTTCTTCAGCACGTCGACCGCCTGCGCCTGCGAGGCGGTGGGGATGCCGATGCCGGCGGCGAGCTCGGTCGCCTGCGCGTCGGTCAGGCCGGCGGCCGGGTCGACGAAGACCTTCAGGATCTTCTCGGGCGTCTTGTGCGCGACTTCCTCGATGTCCATGCCGCCTTCGCTCGAGGCCATCATCGCGACCTTCTGCGTGGCGCGGTCGGTCAGCGCGGCGACGTAGTACTCGTGCTTGATGTCCGCGCCTTCTTCGATCAGCAATCGGCGCACCTTCTGGCCTTCGGGGCCGGTCTGGTGGGTTTTCAGCTGCATGCCGAGGATCTCGCCGGAGAGCGTCTTCACGTCGTCCAGCGAGCGCGCGAGCTTCACGCCGCCGCCCTTGCCGCGGCCGCCCGCGTGGATCTGCGCCTTCACGACCCAGACCGGGCCGCCGAGCTTCTGCGCCGCTTCGCTGGCCTCGAGCACGGTGAATGCGGGATAGCCGCGCGGCACAGGCACGCCGTACTGGCGCAGCAACTCCTTGCCCTGGTACTCATGGATCTTCATGGTGCACTCTCTCTTTATGAGCTATGGAATCGGGACGGACGCGGATAACGCCGGTGGCGCAGGTGTCATCGGGCGGGCTGACGGGGGATGGCGACGATACCAGCGCGGAGGGTATTTGCGCACGGCCGGACGGCTGGCACACGAGGCGTGGCCATCGTCGAGCGAGGAAGTTTGGCTGCTGTCGGCGGCCCTGCTGCGCATACTGATCACGTCGCCGGCGCGACGGTGCCTGGGCTGACGATCGGGCGCGGCGGAGGGCAAGGCCATGAGTACAGCGAAGTTGCGACCAAGTGGCAGCGCAAGGCGCCGCGGACGAACGTGCCGGCGAAAGGCGAGATGACGCCGCGCGGGCACGGAAGCTCAATGTAGCATGCTGCGCTGCACCACTGCATCGCGCCGCGGGCTGGCCGCGCCGAGGCGCCGCCAGGCATCGAGTGGCGCAGCGGCTGCGGACCTCTTTGTCCGACTCAATCGTCGCCGCTCAGCCCGGCAACGACGCGGCGGATCACGTCGCTCGAAAAGCCGCGCGCCGCCAGGAAACGGGCCTGCTTGGCGCGTCCGGCGGCGTCCGGCGCCGGGCTTTTGAATTTGCGCACCCAGATTGCGCGCGCTCGGGCGAGTTCGCCATCCTTCAGCGCATGCAGCGCCTGGGGATCGAGCGTCACGCCATGCTGTGCCAGTTCGTGGCGGATGCGCTCGGTGCCAAAGCGCGCGGCTCGGGCGTTCACCCGGGACTCGGCAAACCGGGTCGCCGAGAGGTAATCGTGCGCTTCGAGCCAGTCAAGCAACTCGTCGACGACCGCTGCGGGATCGGGCGGCAATTCGCTCTCGCTCATCGCACCGTCAGCGCCGACCGCGCTCGCCGCCAGGGCGTCGGCGCGAGCATCCGCACTCAGACGAGCGAGCAGCTTGCGGCGCAGCTCGGCACGGCTGTGTTCACGCTGCGCCAGCAAGGCGATGGCCCGCACCTTCAGTGACGGCCGTGACTTGCCACGCATGCGGGCTCAGCCTCGGCGAACCGCAGCCTCCAGCACGATCACTCCGGCGTGGCAGCGCTCGGAGGCAATTGGCGAATGCCCAGTGCCTCGCGCACCTTGTTTTCGATCTCGCGGGCGATCTCCGGGTTCTCGCGCAGGAACTCGCGCGAGTTGTCCTTGCCCTGGCCGATCTTTTCGCCGTTGTAGGCATACCAGGCGCCGGATTTGTCGACGATGCGCGCCTCGACACCCATGTCGATGATCTCGCCTTCGCGGCTGATGCCTTCGCCGTAGAGGATGTCGAATTCGGCGGTCTTGAAGGGCGGCGCGACCTTGTTCTTCACGACCTTGACCTTGGTCTCGCTGCCGATGACTTCTTCGCCCTTCTTGATGCTGCCGATGCGGCGGATATCGAGCCGCACCGAGGCATAGAACTTCAGCGCGTTGCCGCCGGTGGTGGTCTCCGGGCTGCCGAACATCACGCCGATCTTCATGCGGATCTGGTTGATGAAGATCACCATGCAGTTCGATTTCTTGATCGTCGCGGTGAGCTTGCGCAGCGCCTGGCTCATCAGCCGCGCCTGCAGACCGGGCAGGCTGTCGCCCATTTCACCTTCGAGTTCGGCCTTCGGCGTCAACGCGGCGACCGAGTCGATGACGATCAGATCCACCGAGCCGGAGCGCACCAGCGCGTCGACGATTTCCAGCGCCTGCTCGCCGGTATCGGGCTGGCTGATCAGCAGTTCCTGCAGATTGACGCCGAGCTTTTGCGCATACTGGGAATCGAGCGCGTGCTCGGCATCGATGAAGGCGCAGGTGCCGTCGAGCTTCTGCATCTGCGCGATGACCTGCAAGGTCAGCGTGGTCTTGCCCGAGGACTCCGGGCCGTAGATCTCGATCACGCGACCGCGCGGCAAGCCGCCGACGCCGAGTGCCACGTCCAGCCCCAGCGAGCCGGTGGAGACGACCTGGATATCCTCGACCGCCTCGCCCTCGCCGAGCCGCATGATCGAGCCCTTGCCGAACTGCTTTTCGATTTGCGCGAGAGCGGCTTGAAGGGCCTTGGCTTTTTCGGTATTGAGGGCTTTGACGGGTGCATCCATGCGGGTATCTCCTGTGAGGTCTGGCTCGCCGGATTATCTCAGAAGCTGGATGTTTGTACAGTAATCTCTCCCTCGATTTGCAGGTCGTCCGCTCCCTACAATCAAGCTCGAGAGCCGCGTGGCAAGCGGCCACCGACCCCACGAGGAGCAACGTATGCGGGTTCTCATTGCGGAAGACGATCAGGTGCTGGCCGATGGCTTGCTGCGCTCGCTGCGCAATGCCGGCTATGCGGTGGACCAGGTGGGCAACGGCAACGAGGCGGATGCCGCGCTCGCGGCGCACGAATTCGACGTGGTGATCCTCGATCTCGGCCTGCCGCGCCTTCACGGGCTGGAAGTGCTGCGGCGCATGCGCGGCCGCGGCAGCTCGACGCCGGTGCTGATCCTCACGGCGGCCGACAGCGTCGAGCAGCGCGTCAAAGGGCTCGATCTCGGCGCGGACGACTACATGGCCAAGCCCTTCTCGCTGGCCGAGCTCGAAGCGCGCGTGCGCGCGCTGACGCGGCGCGGCCTCGGCACCGCGTCGAGCATCATCAAACACGGCCCGCTGAGCTTCGACGCGACCGGCCGCGTGGCCTACATCAACGACCAGATGATCGAACTGTCGGCGCGCGAGCTGAGCCTGCTCGAAGTGCTGCTGCAGCGCGCCGGGCGGCTGGTCAGCAAGGACCAGCTGGTCGAGCGGCTGTGCGCCTGGGGCGAGGAAGTCAGCAACAACGCGATCGAGGTCTACATCCATCGGCTGCGCAAGAAGATCGAACACGGGCCGATCCGCATCGCGACCGTGCGCGGCCTGGGCTACTGCCTCGAAAAAATCGCCGGCTGAAGGAGCGACGACATCGCCGGCGTGCCATTCTTCTCCACGCCCCGGGGCCCGCGCGAGCAACGTTCGCTCTTCGGCGAGATCCTCGATTGGATGCTCGCGCCGCTGCTGCTGCTGTGGCCGATGAGCGTGCTGTTGACGTGGCTGGTGGCACAGGGCATATCGAACCGGCCCTACGACCGTGACCTGACCACGATCACGCGCGCACTGGCGCACCAGATCACGCTGGACACGAGCACCGAAGGCCGGCCTGCCGCGCGCTTCACACTGCCGCCGAGCGCGGCCGAGCTGCTGCGCACCGACGAATCGGACGAGGTTTTCTATCAGGTGCTGGGCCTGCGCGGCGAGTTGCTGGCGGGCGATGCGGAGCTGCCCTCGCCGCCGGACGATGACGTGACCGCTTCCGCTGACGCAGTCCGATTTCGCGACGACGTGGTGCGTCGCGAATCGGTGCGTGTCGCCTCGCTCTGGGTCGAGCCGGCGGCGAGCGGCGTCGATGCGGGGACGGGCGCGATGGCGCTGGTGCAGGTCGCCGAGACGCTCGGCAAACGTTCGCGCCTCGCCGCCGAGATCATCAAGGGCGTGATCCTGCCGCAGTTCGTGATCCTGCCGCTGGCGGTGCTGCTGGTCTGGCTGGCGCTGGCGCGCGGCATCGCGCCGCTGAACGAGTTGCAGCAGCGCATCCGCTCGCGCGAGAGCAACGACCTGAGCCCGATCGACGAGCGCGACGCGCCCGAAGAAGTCGCGCCGCTGGTGCTCGCTATCAACGACCTGCTGACCCGGCTCGATCAGTCCATCGGCACGCAGAAGCGCTTCCTGGCCGACGCCGCGCACCAGTTGAAAACCCCGCTCGCCGGACTGCGCACCCAGGCCGAGCTGGCGCAGCGCGAAATCGATGCCGGGCAGAACGATCCGCAGGCCCTGAAGAAATCGCTGCAGCAGATCGCCTACGCCAGCCAGCGCGCCGCCCACATGGTCAATCAGCTGCTCGCGCTCGCCCGGGCGGACGACAAGGAGCAGGTGCTGCGCCAGCAGCCGGTGCTGCTCGCCGGCATCGCGATCGAGACGGTGCGCCAGTTCGTGCCGAATGCGATGGAAAAACGCGTCGACCTTGGCTACGAAGGGCCGGAGCCGGCGACCGCAAAGCTGCGCGTGATGGGCCTGCCGGTGCTGCTGCGCGAGCTGCTGCGCAACCTGGTCGACAACGCCTTGCACTACACGCCGGACGGCGGCATCGTCACCGTGCGCGTGATCGAGGACCTCGCCGCGCCGTCGGTGGTGCTGCAGGTCGAGGACAACGGCCCCGGCATCGCGCCGGAGGAGCGGGAGCTGGTGTTCCAGCCGTTCTACCGCGTGCTCGGCACCAATGTCGACGGCTCGGGCCTGGGTCTCGCGATCGTGCACGAGATCGCGTTGCGCCACGAGGCCGTCGTCACGCTCGAGGATGCGCAGCCGCGCGGCAGCGACCCGGCCGTGGCGCCGGGCACCCGCTTCAGCGTCCGGTTCGCCGCCATCGCCGCCCCGGCCAGCTGAGCCGGAGGCTGCGGCAGGGCGCCCCGGCGCCTGTGTCGCCAATGTCGTTTGATAACATCGAACGTCGTTTCCGCCTCACAGACGCCACCGATCCGAGAGACCCATGACTTCTGTCCAAACCGAATTGCAGCGCGAGGTCGCCGGACTGATGGTCGAGGCCCTGAACCTCAAGGTGGCGCCCGAAGCTATCGATCCCGACGCGCCGCTCTACGGCGAAGGGCTGGGGCTCGACTCGATCGACATCCTCGAAGTGGCGCTGGCGGTGTCGCAGCGTTACGGCTTCCAGCTGCGCTCCGACGACGAGAACAACATCCGCATCTTCACGTCGCTGGCGAACCTGAGCGAGCACATCGCCCTCCATCGCGCCGATTGAAACGGCTTGCCATGCCCGTTCGCATCGTCGGAGCCGCCGCGCTGGGGCTGATCTACATCCTCGGCTCCCATTGGCTGATGACGCGTGCGCCGACCTCGCCGTGGACCGCGGTCGCCTTGCTGACGCCGATGCTCGCGGCAGTGGCCTTCAGCACCTGGCACGCCGGCCAGCGCTGGCGCAGCGCCTGTGCGATGGCGGTGATCGCCGCGCTGACGCTGCAGGCGGTGCTCGGGGTGCAGATTCCCGCGCCGCTGCTGTACCTGAGCGAGCACGTGGGCATCAATCTGATGCTGGCGCTGTGGTTCGGCAGCACGCTGCAAAAGGGCGGCAAGGCGCTGATATCGACCCTCGCCGAACGTGTGCACGGCAGCCTGACGCCCGACATGGTGACCTACACGCGCAACGTCACGCGCGCCTGGGTGGTCTATTTCGTCGCGGTGGCGACGATCTCGGTGCTGCTGTTCTTCGGCGCCTCCTTCGAGACCTGGGCGCGTTTCTCGAACCTGCTGAGCCCGCTCGCGCTGGCCGCGATGTTCGTCGGCGAACGCTTCGTGCGCTACCGGCTGCACCCGGAATTCGAACGCACCAGCATCCGCGATGCGATCCAGGCCTACATGCACACCGGCCGGCCCGCGCCGGCCACGCAGCGCGACCCGCTTGTCTGACCCTGCCTCGTGATCCCGCTGGAGCGCTCGACATGAAGGCCGACGGCGATCGCCGCCCTGCACCCTCCGACATCGTCCCAAGCAGCGGCCTGCCGCTGATCGACGGCAGCGATCTCGACGCCGCTTTCGCGCTGCATGCGGGCCAGGCGATCTCGCGCCGCCAGTACCTGGCCGACATCCAGGCGCTGGCCGCGACCCTGCCGGCCGCCGGGCCGATGCTCAACACCACCGCCAACCGCTACCGGTTCGCCGTCGGCCTCGGCGCGGCGATGCTGCGGGGGCACAGCAACCTGCTGCCGCCAAACCACACGCCCGACACGATCGAGCGGCTGAGCCGGCTTTTCCCCAGCGCCTACGGATTGAGCGACGACGAGTCGCGACGCGTCGCGCTGCCGATGGTCTGGAACACGCCGGCGCATGCCGCACTGCCGGCCACCACCCACGTCCCGACGATCGACCCGGCGAGCCTGACGGCGCAGGTGCTGACCTCGGGCTCGACCGGGGAGCCGACGCCGCACCCCAAACACTGGGGCATGCTGGCGCTGACGATGCAGTCGGGCGCGCGGCGCCTGGCCGAATGGATGGGACGAGACGATCTGCGCGGCGTGGCGCTCGTCGCGACGGTGCCGCCGCAGCACATGTACGGCTTCGAATCGACCGTGCTGCTGGCGATGCTGGCCGGCGCGGCGTTCGACACCGAGCGGCCCTTCTACCCGGCGGACATCGCCGCCGCACTGGCGCGCGCTCCGCGCCCGCGCATGCTGGTGACCACGCCGTTCCACTTGAAAACCTTGCTCGACGCCGGCGTCGAGCTGCCGCAGATCGACCTGACCTTGTGCGCCACCGCGCCGCTCTCGCCGCAGCTGGCGGCACGCGCCGAAGCCGGCCTCGGCGCGCCGCTGGTGGAAATCTATGGCTGCACCGAAGCCGGCCAGGTCGCGACACGGCGCACCACCGCCGGCCCCGAGTGGATGACCTACGAGGGCTTGCAACTGTCCGGCGATGGCGATCATGCGGTCATCCACGGCGGGCACGTGCCGGATCCGACACCGCTGGCCGACGTGCTCGAAGTCATCGACCCGCGCCGCTTTCGACTGCTCGGGCGCTCGAACGACCTGATCAACATTGCCGGCAAACGCAGCTCGCTGAGCCACCTGAACTACCACCTGAACACGATCGAAGGCGTGCGCGACGGCGCCTTCGTGCTACCGCCCGAACGCCTGGCGCTGGACGGCTCACCCGGCGTGACGAGGCTTGCGGCCTTCGTCGTCGCGCCCGGCGTGCCGCACGAACACATCCTGCATGCGCTGCGGCAGCGCGTCGACCCGGCCTTTCTGCCGCGCCCGATCGTCAGCGTGCCGGCGCTGCCGCGCGAGCCGACCGGCAAGCTGCCGGCCATTGCCTTCGCCGCGTGGGCAGCGCAGCGGCTGGCGGGCAAACCGCTGGCGGCAGCGCCGGCCGCCGAGCCGCCGGCGCACGAAGCCACGCTGCATGTCGCGGCCGACCATCCCGCCTTCGCCGGCCACTTCCCCGGCCAGCCGCTGCTGCCGGGCGTCGTGCTGCTGGCCGAGGCGCTCGAAGTGCTGCGCGCGGTGCCAAGCCTCGCGGCACGCGTCGGCCCGGCGCCACGTGTCGGCGTCGTGAAATTCCTGGTGCCGGTGCGGCCTGATTCGGAGCTGCAGGTCCGGCTGTTCGACGACGCGCGCGCGCTTCGGTTCGAAGTCTGGTGCGCCGGCCGGCTTGCCGCCTCCGGCGAGTTCGAGGCGGATACCCCCGCCTGACATGAGTTCTCCTGGCGAAGGAACGACGCGCACCGGCTGGACGCGCGACCGCGAGCGCAGCAACCTGTGGGTGCTGCGCCTGATGCGCTGGATCTCGCTCACCGCCGGGCGCCGCCTGACACGCTGGCTGCTGCACCCGATCACGCTCTATTTCATGCTGGTCGTCGGCCACGCGCGCCGCCAGTCGCGCCGCTATCTGGAGCGGGCGCTCGGCCGCCCGGCCGGCTGGCGCGACGTCTATCGCCACATCCACTGCTTTTCGGCGACGGTGCTCGACCGCGTCTATTTCCTGCAAGGCCGCTTCGAAGAGTTCGATCTGCGCAGCCCGGGCATCGAGATCATGGACGAGGTGCTCGCCGAGGGCCGCGGCGCGTTCATGGTCGGCGCCCACATCGGCAGCTTCGAAGCCTTGCGCGCCCTCGGCCAGGGCCGCGGCGAGCGGGTCGCGATGGTGATGTACGAGGACAACGCGCGCCTGATCAACGCCACGCTGGCGGCAATCGCGCCGCAGGCGAGCCTGAACACGATCGCGCTCGGCCGCCTCGACGCGATGCTGAGCTTGCGTCACTGGCTCGATGGCGGCGGCATCGCCGGCCTGCTCGCCGACCGCACCTTGCCCGGCCATTCCGCGCGCTCGAAGACCGTCCGCCTGCCGTTCCTCGGCCATCCGGCGCGTTTTTCCGATGGCCCGTTCCGGCTCGCGGCCATGCTGCGCCGGCCCGTGGTCTTCATGACCGGGCTGTACCATGGCGGCCGAAGTTACGAGCTGCGCTTCCTGAAGCTGGCCGATTTCAGCCAACGCCCGGCGAGCAGCGCCGAGGCCGAAGCGCGCATAGAAGAGGCCCTCAAACGTTATGTCGAGTTGCTCGAATCGCTTTGCCGCGATGCCCCGTACAACTGGTTCAACTTCTTCGACATCTGGGCCGGCGACGAAGCGCCCTGAGCGGCGCAGCATGCTGCGCGCCGCAGCGGCCGGCGCCCTGATCTGCGTGATGAGCCTGGCCTCGGCCGCTGACGCCGCCGGCGACTTCGACATCGGCCAGCTGACCCAGCTGCTCGCCCAGGCCAAGCCGGGCGAGGCCACCTTCACCGAACGGCGCCAGGTGGCGATGCTGGACAAGCCGCTGGAATCGTCGGGAACCCTCTCCTTCGAACCGCCCGACACCTTCGTGCGCGAGACCTTGAAGCCGCGCCGCGAACGCCTCGCCGTCGTCGGCAACACCTTGACGATGAGCCGGGACAACCGCAGCCGCACGCTGGAGCTCGATTCCTCGCCCGAAGCCGCGGTCGTCGTCGAAGCCATCCGCGGCACGCTGACCGGCAACCGCGCCTCGCTCGAACGCCACTTCAGCACCGCCGTCAGCGGCAGCGCCGAGCACTGGTCGCTCGAACTGACGCCGCTCGAAGCGCGGCTGCGCGAGAAGGTCAGTTCGATGAAGCTCTCCGGTGAACAGTCGATGGTGCGCGAAGTGCAGGTGCTGATGCCCGATGGCGACCGCTCGGTGATGACGATCGAGCCGGTCGGCAGCGCAGCGCGCTGAAGCGCGCGATGCCCGGGCCCCTCGTTTCGCTGCGCGCGCTGCTGATCCGGCGGGCGCCGCTGATCTGGCTGGTGCTTTCGCTGGGCGCCGCGGTGATCACCGCACGCACCACCTACGTCGCGGATCTGTCGGCCTTCCTGCCGTCTTCGCCGAGCGCGGAGCAGGCGGTGCTGCTCGACCAGCTGCGCAGCGGCGTCGGCGCGCGCCTGATGCTGATCGGCATCGAAGGCGGCACGCCGCGGCAACGCAGCCAGGCCTCGCTCGAACTCGGCCGCGCGCTGCGCCAAAGCGGCGCGTTCGACTCGGTCAACAACGGCGACAACGCGCAGTACGAGGCCTTCGGCAAGTTCCTCTTCGATCACCGCTACCTGCTCAGCCCGGCGGTGGACGCGCAGCGCTTCAGCGTCGAAGGCCTGCGCAACGGCATCGACGACACCGTCTCGCTGCTCGGCACGCCCGCCGGCGCGGTGATCAAGCCGCTGATCCTGCGCGACCCGACCGGCGAGACGGTGCGCATGGCCGAAGCCATGCTGCCGGGCGCCGGGCCGCGCAGCGAGGGCGGAGTGTGGGTCTCGCGCAAGGCCGAACGCGCGGTGCTGGTGGCGACGACGCATGCCGAAGGCAGCGATCTCGACGGCCAGCAGCGCGCGATCGACACGGTGCGCCGCAGCTTCGCACCGTCTGCGGCGCAGGGGCTGCGCCTGATCGTCTCCGGCTCGGGCACCTTCGCGGTCAGCTCGCGCACACAGATCAAGAGCGAGGTGGAGCGGCTCGCGATCGCCGGCAGCATCGCGATCGTCGCGCTGCTGCTGCTCGCCTTCGGCTCGCTGCGCGCGCTCATGACCGCCCTGCTGCCGGTGTGCAGCGGCGTGCTGGCCGGCATCGTCGTCGTCAGCCTCGGCTTCGGCCATGTGCACGGCATCACCCTCGGCTTCGGCACGACGCTGATCGGCGAGGCGGTGGACTACGCGATCTACTACCTGATCCAGGCGCGCACGCCGGCCGGCCAGCCCGGCGGCGCCGGGGCGCGGCAGTGGATCACCCAGAGCTGGCCGACGGTGCGGCTCGGCCTGTGGACCTCGCTGTGCGGCTTCGCGGCGCTGGTGTTCTCCGGCTTCCCCGGCCTGGCGCAGCTGGGTGTCTTCTCGATTGCCGGGCTGACCGCCGCCGCGCTCAGCACCCGCTACGTGCTGCCGGCGCTGGCGCCGGACGGTGCGCCCGGCCAGGGCCTGCGCCGTCAGCTCGGCCACGCCACCGGCTGGTGCGCCGCGGCGCTGCCGCGCTGGCGCTGGCCCTTGCTCGTGCTGGCGCTGGCAGCGATCGCGGTGCTGGCGCTGCGGCCTTCGCCCTGGCGTGGCGATCTCTCGTCGCTGAGCCCCGTCGGGCCGGCAGCGATGAAGCTCGATGCCGATCTGCGCGCCGACCTCGGCGCCTCGGAAGCCGGCACCCTGGTCGCACTCTCGGCCAACGACGAAGCCGGCGCGCTTGCCGCGGCGGAAGCGGTCGGTCAGCGCCTCGACCGCCTCGTCGACGCCGGCGCGCTCGAAGGCTACGAGTCGCCGGCGCGCCTGCTGCCCAGCCTCGCCACCCAGCGCGCACGCCAGCAGGCCTTGCCCGACGCGGCCGAGCTGCAGATCCGTCTGCAGCAGGCGACCCAGGACGGCCCGCTGCACGCCGACAAGCTCGCCCCCTTCATAGCCGACGTGCAGGCCGCGCGCAGCCAGCAGCCGCTCACGCGCGCGGCCCTGCGAGGCACGCCGCTCGCGAATGTCATCGACGCGCTCCTGGTCGCCGGCGACGGCACCCGGCCCTGGCGCGTGCTGCTCAGCCTGCATGCCGGGCCGAAGGGCATCGACGAGGTCAGGCTGCGTGCTGCGCTCGCCGACCTGCCGAACGCACGCGTGGTCGACATCGGCGGCGAGCTGGGTGCGCTGTACGCCCGCTTCCTTCACGAAGCCGAGGTGCAGGCCCTGTTCGGCGCGCTCGCAGTGTGCGTGCTGCTGGCCTGGCACCTGCGCTCCTGGCGCCGGCTGCTGCATGTCGCCCAGCCGCTCGCCGCGGCGGTGCTGATCGTGATGGCGGGCCTCTCGCTCGGCGGCGCGGCGCTCGGCATTCTGCATCTCGTGGGCTTTCTGCTGGTGGTCGCGATCGGCTCGAACTACGCGCTGTTCTTCGACTACGTGCGCAACGTCGGCAGCGCCGACAACGACACCCTGGCCTCGCTGACCCTGGCCAACCTGACCGCGGTGATCTCGTTCTGCCTGCTCGCGATGTCGAGCATCCCGGCGCTGTACGCGATCGGCGAAGTGGTCGCGCCGGGCACTCTGCTTTGCCTGATCCTGTCGGCCGCGCTGATCCCGAACGGCCGGGCCGGCGCCGGGCCCTATGGGAAAATGCCCTAGCGTGCAGCGGTCGATCCGCCGACGCTGCAACGTGCTGTTCCCACACTCATGACCGCACCGTCTTCGCCGGTTCCCCACCCCGCCGCGCCCTGGAAGGCGCCGCTGCTCGTGAAGGCGAGCATCGGCTGCCACCTCGGTGCGGGCGCACTGGCGGCGGCCGTGCCGGCGCTGTGGCCCTGGGCGTTCGGCGCGCTGCTGGCGAACCATGCGGTACTCAGCTTCACCGGCCTGTGGCCGCGCTCGACCTGGCTCGGCGACAACCTGTTGCGGCTGCCGGCGGCCTCGGCGGCGCGCCGCGAGGTCTCGCTGACGATCGACGACGGCCCCGACCCGGAGGTCACGCCGGCCGTGCTCGACCTGCTCGACGCCCACTCGGCGCGCGCCACCTTCTTCTGCATCGCGCGCCATGCCGAGCGCCACTCGGCGCTGTGCCGCGAGATCGAGCGCCGCGGCCACAGCGTGCAGAACCACAGCTACCAGCACCGCCACGATTTTTCGCTGCTCGGGCTGCGCGGCTTCGCGCGCGAGATCGGCCAGGCGCAGGACACGCTGGCCGGCATCCTCGGCCACGCGCCGCGCTTTTTCCGCGCGCCGGCCGGGCTGCGCAATCCCTTCCTCGACCCGGTGCTGAACCGGCTCGATCTGCAGCTCGTCAGCTGGACGCGGCGCGGCTTCGACACCGTACGCCACGAGCCGGAGCGCGTGCTGGCCCGCCTCTCCCGATCGCTTGCGGCCGGCGACATCCTGCTGCTGCACGACGGCAACGCGGCACGGGCGAGCAGCGGGCGCCCGGTGGTGCTGGACGTCCTGCCCGGCCTGCTGCAGCGGTTCGAACACGCCGGGCTGCGCGCCGTGACTCTGCCCGAAGCCATGGCGCCGGGGACGGGCCGGTGATGACGGCCGGCCTGGCCGCCACCGAGCACGCGAACTGGCCGCCGCTGCTCGACGCGGCAAGCGCGCCGTATCGCCGGGCCGGGCGCTTCGCCTGGCAGTTCGCGCGCGGCAAGCTGGGGATGGACCCGGTCTTTCGCCATCTGCTGCGCGAAGGCCTGATCCGGCCGCAGGCCCGCGTGCTCGACATCGGCTGCGGCCGGGGCCTGCTCGCGAGCCTGCTGCAGGCGGCCGCGACGCAGGCGCAGCGCGGCGAATGGCCGCTCGACTGGGCCTCGGCACCGGTCGGCAGCCGCGTCATCGGCATCGAATTGATGCGCCGCGACGTCGAACGTGCGCAATCCGCACTCGGCGCGACGGCCGAAATCGTCTGCGGCGACATGCGCCTGACGCCGTTCCCGGCGGTCGACGCGGTGGTCATCCTCGACGTGCTGCACTACGTCAGCATCGTCGAGCAGGACGAGGTGCTGGCCCGCGTGCGCACCGCGCTGCGGCCGGGCGGCCTGCTGCTGCTGCGCGTGGGCGACGCGGCGGCGCGCGGCAGCTTTCGCCTCAGCCAATGGGTCGATCGCCTCGTCACGCTGATGCGCGGCCACCTCCGCATGCCGATGTTCGGGCGTACCCTGCAGCAGTGGACGGCGCGGCTGCAGGCGCTCGGCTTCGAGGTGCAGGCCCGGCCGATGAGCCGGGGCACGCCGTTTGCCAACGTCCTGCTCGTCGCGCACCTGCCGCCTGTCGCGGACCCGGCCGCGGCCCGACCGATGAGTCACGCCTGATGAAACCCTGGGCCATTTCACACTACACGCTGACGACCGCGCTCGGCGCAGGCTGCGCGCCGACGCTGCAAGCCCTGTCCGATCAGCGCAGCGGCCTCGCGCCGGTCCCGTTCATGGACGCGAAGCTGCCGACCTGGCTCGGCGAGGTCGCCGGCCTCGACGAGACCACGCTGCCGGCGCCGCTGGCGAGCTTCGATTGCCGCAACAACCGCCTCGCCTGGCTCGGCCTGCAGCAGGACGGCTTCGCCGACGCGGTGGCGCACGCCTGCGCACGCTGGGGCGCCGGCCGGGTCGGCGTCTTCCTCGGCACCAGCACCTCGGGACTGCTGCAGACCGAGCTGGCCTATCGCCGGCGCCTGCCCGGCGGCGCGCTGCCGCCGGACTACCGCTACGACCACACGCAGAACAGCTTCTCGCTCGCCGCGTTCGCGATCGAGGCGCTGGGTACGCGCGGGCCGAGCTGCGTCGTCTCGACCGCCTGCTCGTCGAGCGCCAAGGTCTTCGGCAACGCGGCGCGCATGCTCGACGCCGGCCTGATCGACGCGGCGGTGGTCGGCGGCACCGACACGCTGTGCATGACCACCTTGTACGGCTTCCATTCGCTCGAACTGCTGTCGCCGGACATCTGCCGCCCCTGGGACGCGAACCGGTCCGGCCTCTCGATCGGCGAAGCCGCGGCCTTCGCGCTGATCCAGCGCGACGTCGCCGCGCCGGCCGGCTGGCTGCTCGGCATCGGCGAGAGCAACGACGGCCACCACATGAGCACGCCGCATCCCGAAGGCGCGGGCGCGATCGCGGCGATGCGCGCAGCGCTCGACGCGGCCGGCCTGGAGCCTTCGGAGATCGACTACATCAACCTGCACGGCACCGCGACCCGCACCAACGATGCCGCGGAGGATCGCGCGGTGCGCGCCGTTTTCGGCAGCGCCGTGCCCTGCAGCTCGACCAAGGGCGCGACTGGCCACACCCTCGGCGCGGCCGGTGGCGTCGAAGCGGTGATCAGCCTGCTGGCGCTGCGCCACGGCCTGGCGCCGGGCGGCCTGAACTACCGCACGCCCGACCCTGAGCTCGGCCTCGACTACCTGGGCAGCAATCGCCGCATGCCGCTGCGCTCGGTGCTGAGCAACTCCTTCGGCTTCGGTGGCACGAATGCCAGCTTGGTGCTGGGGGCGGCGCGATGAGCCCAGTGTCAACCCGTTTACCGCGGGCCGAGCGCCGGGCCGTTCCCAAGCCGGCCCGCCACCCCCTGGGGAGTCGATCGGCGTACTCGACGATCGGGGGGCAGACATGAGCGGCCTGACGGTCTACGTCCAGGGTGTCGGGCTGGCGGGCTCCGGCTTGCCGGATTGGCCCCGGTCGCTCGCGATGCTGCGCGGCGACGCGCCGCATGTCGCCACGCCGACGGCGCTGCTCGAGCCGAAGCGGCTGCCGCCGGCCGAGAGCCGGCGCGCCGGCGCGGTCATCCGGCTGGCGATGCAGGTGGCGGACGAAGCGGTGGCGCACGCCGGCGTCGATCCGCACACGCTGGCGACGGTCTTTGCCTCCTCCGGCGGCGAGGGCGCGACCTGCCACCAGCTGTGCGAAGCGCTGGCAAGCCCGAAGCCGATCGTCTCGCCGACCCGCTTCACGAATTCGGTGCACAACGCGGCGGCGGGGAACTGGCATATCGCGGTCGCGAGCCGCGCCGCGTCGACCAGCCTGTGCACCTTCGACGGCAGCTTCGCCGCCGGCCTGCTCGAAGCCGCGGTGCTGCTGCGCGAAAGCCCCGAGCCGTTGCTGCTCGTGGCCTACGACGTGCCGTATCCGGAGCCGCTGCACAGCCAGCGCCGGCTCAGCGACAACTTCGGCATGGCCCTGGTGCTGACGCCCTCGCCCGGCCCGGCCTCGATCGCCGCGCTGCGCGTGGAGATGGTCGACAGCCGCGATGCCGGCCCGCTCGACACCTGCCGCAGCGAGTCGCTCGACCTGCTGCGGCGGACCATCCCCGCCGCTGCATCCTTGCCTTTGCTGCAGGCGATGGCCGCGCCAAGCGCCGGCACCGATCGGCCGCTGCTGCTGGAATACCTGCCGCACCTGAAGCTGCGCGTCACGCTGCTGCCGCTGGCCGGTGACGCCGCGCCATGAGCTCTGACACCGGAATGCGCAGCATCAAGGTACTCCAGTGAGTGCACCTTCCACTTTGGACCACGCCGGCATCGCCGACCGGGTGCCCCACAGCGGCACGATGTGCCTGCTGGCGCGCATGGAGCAATGGGACGGCGAGCGCATCGTCTGCAGCGCGACCAGCCACCTCGATGCGAACAACCCGCTGCGCACCGCCAGCGGCCTGCTCTCGCCCTGCGCGATCGAATACGCGGCGCAGGCGATGGCACTGCACGGCGCACTGATCGGACAGGACGTCGGCGATGCCGCGAAGCCGGGCTTCCTCGCCAGCGCGCGTGGCGTGCAGCTGCACCGCGCGCGCCTCGACGACCTGCCCGGCGAGCTGCGCATCGAAGCCGTGCGCCAGGCCGGCGACCGGCAGCAGATCCTCTACCGCTTCAGCATCACGCAGGCCGGCCAGCCGGTGGCCGACGGCCGCGCCACGGTCGTCCTGAATACCCCGCTGCCGCAGGCGTGACCGAAGGCTTCGCCTAGACTGCGATCACCGCGGTGCCGGCAGCGGCACCGCCGACCGGAGGCCTCTCGATGAACGCAGTGCGGCAACACGATGTGGTGATCCTCGGCGGCGGGCTGGCCGGTCTGACACTTTCGCTGCAGCTCAGGCAGCGCCTGCCCGGGCTCGACATCCTGGTGGTCGAGCGACGCACGCACCCGGTGCCGCAGGCCTCGCACAAGGTCGGCGAGTCGTCGGTCGAGATCCAGGCGCACTACCTGAGCCACGTGCTCGGCCTGGAGCAGTACCTGAAGACGCGCCAGCTGCAGAAGTTCGGCTTCCGCTTCTTCTTCTCCGACGGCATCGACGACATCGCCAGCATCACCGAGATGGGCGCGAGCCGCGTGCTGCCGACACTCAGCTACCAGCTCGACCGCGGCATCCTTGAAAACGACCTCGGCGAGATGGCGCGTGCGCGCGGCGTCCGCTTCGTCGACGGCGCACTGGTGCGCGAGTTCGTGCTCGGCGAGAAGGATGCGCCGCACCGCATCAGCTACGACAGCGGCGGTGCCGCGCAGCAGGTCGATTGCCGCTGGCTGATCGACGCCAGCGGCCGCGCCGGCCTGCTGAAGCGCCGCCTCGGCCTCGCGCAGGAGAACGAACACGACGCGAACGCGGTGTGGTTTCGCATCGGCGAGCGCATCGACGTCAACCACTGGTCGAGCGACGCGCCCTGGCTGGATCGCTGCAACCCGCCGAACCGCTGGCTCTCGACCAATCACCTGATCGGCGAAGGCTACTGGGTCTGGCTGATCCCGCTGGCGTCGGGCTCGCATTCGGTGGGCATCGTCGCCGACAACAGCCTGCATCCGCTCGACCGGATCAACACCTTCGAGAAGGCGATGCAGTGGCTGGCCAAGCACCAGCCCCGGCTGCACGAAGACCTCGAAGGCAAACGCGACAAGCTGCAGGACTTCGCCTTCTTCAAGCACTTCTCCTACGGCTGCAAGAAGGTCTATTCCGGCAACGACCGCTGGGCGCTGACCGGCGAGGCCGGCCTCTTCCTCGACCCGTTCTATTCACCGGGCGGTGACTTCATCGCGATCTCCAACACCTTCATCACCGAGCTGGTCGCGAAGGACATCGGCGGCGACGCGGTGGGCATGCTCGCGTCGGTCTACGAGAACATCTATTTCTCGTGCTACGACTCGATGCTGCCGCTTTATACCGGCCAGTACAAACTCTTCGGCGATGCCGAGGTGCTGCCGATGAAGGTGCTGTGGGACTACACCTTCTACTGGGGCGTGCTGTGCCAGCTGTTCTTCCAGCAGCGGCTGACCGACGTCTCGACGATGAAGCGGCTGCAGGCCGAGCTGGCGCAGGCGCGCGCGCTGAACATCGAGATGCAGCGCTTCCTGCGCGCCTGGGGCGAGGTCAGCGCGCGCCGCAACCCGGCACGCATGCTGGACCAGGCGAGCCTCGACTGGTTCGTCGAACTGAACCGCGGCCTGACCGACCGGCTCGATGACGCGGCCTTCGCGGCCCGCATGCAGACCTCGTGCGAGCAGTTGGCCGCACTCGCGCTGCAGATCGTCGAGCGCGCGACGAGCGATCATCCCGCGCTCGATGCCTCGGACCTGCTTGCGCTGCTCTCCGACACCCGGCGCGGCGCGGCGCCGGACATGCTGTTCGACGCGATCGCCGGCTGACGCCATCGCCGGCCAGCGCCCGGCTGCTCCGTAGCGGCCGGGGGCACCATCCACTCAACGCTGGAAGGGTGGCTGCCGCCGCAGCTTGCGCCAGGCGAGTAGCGGCAGACGCAGCACGAACTCGATCATCAGCCGCACGTGCATCCAGGTGAGCAGCACGTTGTCTCGCCCGTAGCGAAAGTGCGAGACGCCGCCGTCCTGCGCGGACAGGTACTTCACCGGCGCCGGCAGATTGCGCGGCGCGACGCCGCGCCAGGCCAGGCGCACCACCGCCTCGGTATCGAAATCGAAGCGGCGCATCCACGGCTGCCGGCGCATCACCGCGATCAGCGGCTCGATCGGATAGACACGGAAACCGTACAGCGAATCGTCGATGCCGGCACCGAGGGTTTCGAGATTGGTCCACCAGTTGGAGACGCGCCGGCCGCGCACGCGCAGCAGCGGCGC
>Ga0105239_10003350_pt1 | contig 19690 bp, 18 predicted proteins | sample KBSC44metaG_FD_92761 | JGI IMG/M metagenome (GOLD analysis project Ga0105239, IMG submission 92761) | Corn rhizosphere microbial communities from Kellogg Biological Station, Michigan, USA - KBS C4-4 metaG | ecosystem: Host-associated > Plants > Roots > Rhizosphere > Soil | place: Michigan, USA...
AAACGTTTGAATTAAACAAACGTTTAATTGAAGATTTTAGAAATTTTGTCTTTTCGGGCTAGTATAAATATAAAAACCACCCCATAGGGGTGGTTTTTATTAGTTTTCGAGCGCTTTTATTGGAGGTCGAGATGGGGTTTGTTTTGAAGGATGCCTTCTATTTCGTCCAATATTTCTTTTGTCAAATGGATGTCCAGGGCTTTCAGGTTCTCCAGGAGCTGTTCTTTTTTTGTCGCGCCCAGTATGGCGGTTGTCGTGGTCTCCGGGTTCCGGATGGTCCAGGCGATGGCCAGGGCAGGCAGGGGGACGCCTAGCTTTTTTGCCAGATCGGCCAGCTTCTTTGTCTTTTCGATCCTATCTTCTTGTAACCATCTTTTGACCAGCCATTCATAGCCCGGCATGGAAAACCGCGAGTCCTTTGGTATGCCGTTCAGGTATTTCCCCGAGAGAAAGCCCGCCGCCAAGGGGCTCCAGATGGTGGTGCCCAGCCCTACGCTGCGGAAGACGGGCAGATAGTCCTGTTCCATCTTGAAACGCTCGAACATATTGTACTGTGGCTGCTCCATTACGGGTGCGATGAGACTATACTGCTGTGCCACTTTGTGCGCCTCCATGATCTCGGCCGCGCTCCACTGGCTGGTGCCCCAGTACAGGGCCTTACCCTGCTGGATGATATTGTGCATGGTCCATACCACTTCCTCGATAGGGACATTGGGGTCGGGGCGGTGGCAGAAATAAAGGTCGAGATAGTCCAGCTGCAGGCGCTTCAGCGCTTCGTTGCAGGCTTCCACGAGGTGTTTGCGGCTCAGGCCTGTCTGGTTGGGTTTTGGTTTTTCCTCTCTGCCGAAATAGGCTTTTGAGGAAACCACATAGGTGGTCCTGTCCCAATTCTTCTTTTTCAGCACGCGCCCCATCATCAGCTCGCTCTCCCCGTTGGCGTATGTTTCCGCATTGTCGAAGAAGTTGATGCCCTTGTCATAGGCGATGCCCATCAGCTCGTCCGCGGTATTATCCTCTACCTGTCCGTGAAAAGTCACCCAGCTCCCAAAGGACAATACGCTGAGCTGTAACCCTGATCTGCCTAGTCGACGATATTCCATATCTTTTTTGTTGAATGTACGAAGGTGCAATTTCCGAGCCCGTGAACACTTCCCTCATTATTTACTTAGAGGGAGCCATCGGCATGGCGTTCTCGGAGGTGAGGACGCTGCCTGTGAGGTGTTTGATGGTATACCAGCGGAAATTCTGATCCGCCTCCATGCCCGTGCCGAACAGGATCTTATCGGGTGTATAGATCTGTACGGAGTCGTCGGTGGTAAATTTCTGTGTATTTTGATCCCACCAAAGATATTTACAGTGCAGGGTATCGCCCTTGATGATGTTCTTTACCACCACGCTGTCCCGGAGAAATACCTTGTTCTGATTTTGCAGGTATTTACCGTATTTCGCGTCCATCTGGCTTTCTATCTTCAGGGTGTCGTTATAGAAATCCACGTGCAGGGTGCGGGGAAATTCCGAATAGGGTGTATCCGCCTTTTGGTAGCGGAGCATATAGGGTGAGGTGAGCTTTCCCTTGACCTTGCCGGCCTCGCTGAGATAGGATTCGATCTGCTGTCCTTCTTCGGGCATCTGCTGTCTGCTGTTGCGGGCGTTGGAAGGAAGGTCCTTTATCTTATTCTCACAAGAATACAGCAGCGTGAGCGCGACCAGTACCACGCATCCTTTATTGAATATTGCACTCACTGATGACATATAGTCCTTTATAGATTAAATACGGGTCTGTAAAATATTGTTTTTTCAGGTGACGGGAGATCAGGCCGGCGTCCCCGCCGCTTAAAAGCACGTTAAAGTTCGCATATTTCTCCTCATAGGCCTCGACCATGCCGTCGATCTCTTTTGCCATCCCGAGGATGACCCCGCTGAGGATATTGGTGCGGGTGTCGTATCCCGCCAGGGGAAAATTCCAATCCGCCTTGACCAGGGGGAGCCTGGCGGTGTAAGCGTTCAGGGATTTGAACCGCATCTCCATACCGGGGGAAATGCCGCCGCCGATGAATTCCCTATACTTATTAATATAATTATAGGTGATGGCTGAGCCGAGACCGATGACCAGGTTATTCTTACCGGGGAAAAGATGGGCCGCCGACACGACGAGGGCCAGTCTGTCCGCACCGATGGTTTCCGGCTTGCCTACCGGAGTGGTCACCGGCAGGCGGGAGGTATGGCCGAGACGATGAAATTTTGTGTACTGCGAGAGGGTCGTCTCCATGGCGGGATTGTGCTGGATGACGGAAGAAAGAATGGACTTATCGGGATGATACTGATCGATGAGCGTCCGGATGGTGTCTTCGTTGTCGTTTTCGAGCACGTGTTCGCCTGTGAATTCACCGTTGGTGAAGACGGCGCATTTCATACGGGTGTTCCCAAAATCAAAGCAAAGGGTGGTCGGCATATGGGGGCCTTTAATCTTCGAAATTGAACGAAGATAGGTTTTTGAAGTGACCATTCAATTTTACCTTTACCTTGAGGGATTCCATCTCGGCGATGATGGGTAGGACACGGCTCAGATGGCGCTTCAGGTACTCCTGCCGCTGGTCCTCCCGCAAGAGTCCCAGCAGCTCGTATTCCTCCTGCAGCGAAAGCCCCGCGTGGTGGGCGATGTCATAAGCGACCAGCTCGGTGTCGGGTTTTTTAAAGTCTTTTGTGATATTCAGGAGGCGGTGCAGCTCCCGGATGGCATTTACCACCTTCTGCATCAGCTCCCGTTTGCCTGGGCCTTCTGAATTTTCGGGATAATTGACGATGGCGCCGCTGAATAATTTATCGGGAACGATCTTTATCATTTCCAGGACCCGGAAGACGCGGAGACCCTGGGTGCGGATGTCCATTTCGCCGTTGTCGTATACTTTCACGAGCTCGGTGATCTTAACCAGCGTGCCCATTTCATTCAGCCTGTTGTCGATGACCGTGGGAATGCCAAAGGGTTTGCTTTCCGTATAGCATTCATTGACCAGCTGTTTATACTTGGGCTCGAAGATATGCAGGTTCACCATTTCGCCAGGATAGACGACGATGCCCAGGGGGAATACAGGAATAAAATTCGTCATGGGCACAAAACTACAAAACTATGCCATTTCATGCTCTTTAGGTATGGAAACCTTCAATGTGCAGCCTGCTCCCTGGCCGGAAATGATCTCCATGTCCCCGTCAAAGAGCCTTACCCGGTGGAGCATGTTGTTCAGACCTACTCCCTTTCCTTTTGACCTTGTGTCGAATCCTTTGCCGTTGTCGGATATTCGCAGGAATATGTGCATATCGTCCTCTTTCAGCTCGATGTCCACCTTGGTGGCCGCGGCATGCTTGATGATATTATTAAATTGTTCCTGGATGATCCGGTAGAGGGTGAGCTGCTCCTTTTCGTTGATCTCCTTCCCTCGTCCTTCCTCATACTTGAAATGTATAGAGAAGGGCTTTGCGATCTTTATCCGTTCGATGAGCTCATCTACTGCGGCCGCCAGACCTTCTTCTTTGAATTCAGGGGGGATCAGCGTCTGAGAGATGCTCCTTATTTCATTGATACAGGTGTTGATCAGGCCGAGACTTTGTAAGAGCAGTCTTTCCTGTTCATCCGAACCTTCCATCAGCAGGGAGAGATACAGCTTGACAATACTTAGCACCTGATTGATATTATCGTGCAGCTCCTGGCCGATCTCGGCCCGTTCTTTTTCCTGACCGTCGACCGTGGCCTGGGCCAGCATCCTTTGATGCCTTATCCTTTCCCGGATGAGCTTTTCTTCGGCCATTTTTTTCTCCTTCCTGTCTTTTACTTCCTTTAAAGCCCTGGTGATCTTGAGGTGAATGGTGAACAGCTTGTCCTTGGAGACATAGTCGGTGACGCCCCGTTTGATCAGCTCCACGGCATTTTCTTCTCCGATGGCTCCAGAGACGATGATGAACGGCACTGCGGGAAGTATCCTTTCCTTGATCTGGAAAGCCGTCGGCGCATCGAAAGACGGAAGGTTATAGTCGGACAAAATTATCTCCGGCTGGAACAGCTCGAGCGCCTGTTCGAACGCATCCTTCGTTTGCACCACTTTGGCTTCGTAGTCGAAGTGGTTTTTTCTCAATTCATACTTGAGCAGGTCCAGATCTGTAGGGTCGTGTTCGACGATGAGTACTTTTACCATGATGAGTACATTTAAACGGTTTCTTTTATGGTGAGATAAACTTATACGTCATTTGGCACCCGGTTGACCAGCAGCCAATAAAGTCCCATGTCCGCCACTGCTTTTTGGAATCCCGCAAAATCCATCGGCTTTACGACATAGCTGTTCGCCCCCAGCTGGTAGCTTTCCATAATATCCTTTTCTTCCCTGGAAGAAGTAAGCAGGACCACAGGAATGATCTTCGTGGCCGCGTGTTCCTTGATCCTTTTCAGCACTTCTATGCCACTCAGCTTTGGTATTTTGATATCCAGCAGCACTATTTTCGGCAGGTCATGTATGCTCCTGCTGCGGAAGGCTCCTTTACAGAAAAAGAAATCCAGCGCCTCCTCGCCATCCTTCAGGTGGATCAGGGGATTGACGATGCCGTTGCGCTGCAGGGCGCGTATGGTAAATTCCGCATCATGTCGGTTGTCTTCGATAAGGACTATATCCGGCCGGCCGTTGTGCATGTTTATTTTGTTTTGGACATATGATGTACGATGCCCGGAAGTGAAAAATAAAAAGTGGCGCCTGCACCCGGCGCTGCTTTTGCGCGGATCTTTCCTCCATGCCGGGCAATGATCCTTTGAACGATGGCCAGGCCTACGCCTGTGCCTTCGAACTCCTCGTCGCTGTGGAGCCGCTGGAACACGCCAAAGAGCTTATTTGCATATTCCATATTGAATCCTACGCCATTGTCCTGTACGAAATATTCAAAGACGCCTCCTTCTCCTTCCTGCCATCCTATCGTGACATGCGGTGAAGGTGATTTGGAGGAATACTTCAGGGCGTTGGAGATCAGGTTGACCCATACCTGTCTGAGCAAGGCATGATCTGCATAGACGGAAGGCAGGTCCTGCACTTCGATGGCCGCATGGTGGCTCATGGAATTTCCTATTTCTTCCAGCACTTCCCGGACAAGGACTTCCATATTCACCGGTGTTTTTTGCACTTCTTTTCTTCCCATCCTGGAAAATGCGAGCAGGTCGTCAATGAGCATGCCCATACGGCGCGCATTGCCCCGGATATTGCCCAGCAGCTTGCGGGCCTCTTCATTCATCTCCTGGCCGTACTCCTCCTCCAATATCTGGGAATAGCCATTGAGCGCCCGCAAGGGACCGCGCAGGTCATGGGAGACAGAATAGGAAAAGGATTCCAGTTCCCTGTTCACCTGCCGTACTTCCGTAACAGCCTTTTCCAACATGGTCAGATTTTGCTGAAGATCTTCATTCAGCAGCCTTATCTGCTCACCGGCCTTTTTCTGGTCGGTGATATCCCTTTCCGTGATAGCAATGGATTGCAGGTTATTGTTCATCCCCATCAGTACGGATGCGGAAAACAGCACGTCGATAACCTTTCCCTGCCGGGTGATGCGCCGGGTCTCGACGGACCTGACCTCTGCCCCTTCCAGTATCCTGTCGATGACCTGCTGTGTCTCGGCCATCAGGTGCTCGGGTACGATGTTCCAGATATTCATACGCAGGGCTTCTTCTTCCGTAAATCCATATATCTTTTCGGCGCCCTTGTTCCAGGATATGATCCTTCCTTCTGCATCGTGGAGGTAGATGGCTTCGTTGGATTGCTTGACGGCGGCAGCGAGGTAGTTCTTTATCTCCTCCACTTCTTTGATCCCCGTGACATCTCTGCCATGGGCGAACCACCAATCATTCCGGTGGACGACATTCCAGCTCAAGAGTCTTTCCTGTCTGTCCTTCCCGTACATGTGGATGTCAAAAGAGAATTTTTCTCTTTTGTCCCTGCATAATTGCTGTACCATGGGTCTGTCTTCCCGGGCGAGATAATATAACAGGGAGGTGCCCTTTATCTCGGCGGGTGTGTAACCCAGGATCTCGCGCACCGTCTCGTTTGCCTCTTCGAACTTCAACGTGCCTGCATGGATGATGCAGATGATGTCTGCGGAGTTATTGATCAGCAGCGCATATTTCTCCAGGATGGCATTTTTCTCCGTCAGCTCCTTTTTACTCAGATACTGCTCCAGGAGAGCTGTCACCTTTGCCTCGGTGATCAGCGGATCGAGCGGCTTGTATAAATAGTCGATGGCGCCCTCTTCAAACCCCTTTATGACGAACTGGGTCTCTTTCAGTTCGGCGGAGACGAATAAAATGGGTACATCCTTTGTCCGGCGGTTGGTCTTCAGGAGCTGCGCCACTTCGAATCCATCCATTTCGGGCATCTGTACATCCAGCAGCACGATGTCGATGTCCCTGCTGAGTGCGATCTTCAATGCTTCCTGTCCGCTGGTGGCGCCGATGAATCCCCGTCCTGGTTTTGTCAGCATCTGCTCCAGGGCAAAAATGTTGGCCATATTATCATCGACAACGAGAATATGCGATTTCCTAGGACCGTTCATTTTCACTGGTTTAATTTATTCATGTTCTTTAAAAAGACGCCTATGGCTTCCAACCGCAGGATATGCTGGACGGCGCCGGTGTTGATGGCCGCCTGGGGCATAAATGGGTGCTCTGCTGTCCCAGGGTCCTGCGCAATTGTTGTTCCACCCTTTCGCCTGACCTGCCTGGTCCCTTCCGCCCCATCTGCGTTGGCGCCTGTAAGGATGACCGCCATGAGGCTTTTACCGTATGCTGCTGCCGCCGACTCGAACAGCACATCGATAGAGGGTCTGCTATAACCCACGGGAGGGTCGCAGTTGAGGGCGAACGAGCGGTCCTGTTCTATCAGCAGGTGATAGCCGGGAGGAGCCGTATAGATCATACCTTTTGCAATGGGCTCCTTTTCCTCCGCCTGCCGTACTGTAAGCATGCATCTCTTCTGCAAAACCTCCTCCAGCAGGGAATTGTCCTCCTTCATCCGGTGCTGTACAAGGATGACAGGAATGTCAAATCCGCGCGGCAATGCGTCCAGCAGAGAGGACACCGCATGCAGTCCTCCGGCGGAAGCTCCAATGACCACGGCCTCGTATAGGGTATCATATGACAATTCACATCTGTTTGATAAATATCCTCTCCTTCCTGTCCAACTCTCCGAAGGCGGCCTTCCTGTCGGAGAAGAGCAGCGACTCTTTATTGCCTAAAGCCAACAATCCGAATGGGCACAAGCTTTCGTAAAAAAGATCGATGACCCTGTTCTGGAGCCGCTGGTTGAAATAGATCAGCACATTCCGGCACATGATCAGCTGAAATTCATTGAACGACTTGTCCGAGGTCAGGTTGTGCGCTGAAAATACAATGGACCGCTTAAGGGACTGGTCCATCAGCACTCCACCGTATTTGGCCAGGTAATAGTCGGAAAAGCTACACTGACCGCCACTACGGATATAATTGCTGGTATAACCGGCCATATGGTCCATCGGAAATATGCCCTCCCTTGCCTTTTGAAGCGACCCCTGGTTGATATCCGTCGCATAGATAAATGATCTTTCCAGCAGTCCTTCTTCCTTCAACAAGATAGCCATGGAATATACTTCTTCTCCCGTAGCGCATCCCGCGATCCAAATCTTGATCAAGGGGTAGGTGGCCAGCCTGGAACGCACTTTTTCACGCAGGCTCTTATAAAAGAGCGGGTCCCGGAACATCTCGGTGACCGTCACCGTCACCTCCTGTACGAATCGTTCGAACAGGCTTTCATTCCTCAATAAAGCCTTTCCCAGGTCAGGCATGGCGGCGATCTGGCAGGTCTGCATGAACTGGTTGATCCGTCGCTGCAGGGATGCCTCCGAGTACTCGGTAAAATCATACCCATAGACATACCGTATGGATTCCAGCAGCTCTTTCAATTCAGTGGTTACTATCATGGGTTATGATAAATTTAACAGGCTGGACATTTTCTGCAGGAGCAGCTCCATGTCCAGGGGTTTGGATACATAGCCTGATGCGCCCGCCTCCAGGCATTTTTCGCGGTCGCCCTTCATCGCCCTGGCTGTGACGGCAATGATGGGTATTTCCCGGGTGGCCTGGTCGCCCCGGATATGCCTGATCGCTTCGAACCCATCCATTCCGGGCATCATCATATCCATTAAGATGAGCTCGATATTGGTGTGCCGGCGCAAGAGGTCCAGCGCCTCTCCTCCGCTGCCCGCGGTATGGATGTTCATTCCGAAACCCATTGCGTCGAGGTAGCAGATCAGGGCATAGGTGTTACGGGTATCGTCATCCGCAATCAGGATATTTCTTCCTTTCAAGTTATGTTCCATGACAAATGTCGTTTCAGCGGTACAACCATATCCGCATGAGCGATAACAGCTTGTCGATATCGACAGGCTTAGCGATATAATCCGACATCCCTGCGTCCAGGCATTTTTCCCGATCGCCCTTCATGGCTTTGGCTGTAAGGGCGATGACAGGCATCTTTGCTCCGCGCGCTGTTTTTCTGATCTCCCTGGCGGCTTCGTATCCATCCATCTCCGGCATCATGACATCCATCAGGATGATGTCGACATCGGATGTGTCTTTGAAGGTCCTGACCGCTGTTTTTCCATTTTCTGCGGTGATGCAGATCATCCCTTCCTCCTCCAGCGCATTGGTCAGTGAATAAATATTTCGCATATCGTCATCGACGATCAGGACCTTTTTATTTTTCAGGACCTCATCGGACCGGTGCAGTTTGCGGATCATCTGCTGCTTGTCCTTGGGCAGGTTGGATTCCACGCGATGCAGGAACAGGGTCGTCTCATCCAGGAGCCGTTCCCGAGAGTCTGCGGTTTTCAGGACCACCGTGCTGGCCAGCTTGTTCAGCCGCTGGGTTTCTTCCCGGCTGAGGTCCCTGCCTGTATATACGATGATGGGGGTATGCAATTGTCCCCTGCCTTTCCTGATCTTCTCCAGCAGGTCGAACCCGCTCATGTCCGGAAGTCCCAGATCGATGATGATACAGTCGAAATTCTCCGTCCCGATGATCTCATAGGCTTCTTCTCCCGTATAGGCTGAAAGGGTTTTTACATCCCCGTTGCCGATGAGCTCCCGGATAGCCTTATTCTGCTGGCGGTTGTCCTCTACGATGAGGAGTTTTTTCAGCTTCCTGTCCCGGTAGGAATCCAATCGCTCGAAAACGGTACGGAGGTCATCGGCGGAGACCGGCTTCCTGATAAAATCGAAGGCGCCCAGCATCAGGCCTTCTCTGCGCCGATCGTACCCGGAAAAGATCTGGACCGGAATATGTCGTATGTTAGGATCACTTTTCAGCTGTTTGAGCACATCCGCCCCATCCATCACCGGCAGCTTCATGTCCAGGAGAATGGCATCCGGGTGGTAGTGCCGCGCGAGGCTAAGGCCGGCGTTGCCCTGCAGGGCTACAATGCCTTTACACTGCCGCTGACGGGCAAAATCCAGCAGGATCCTGGCAAAATCGGGATCGTCCTCGATGATAAGGACCACTTTATCTTTTTCCAGGATACTGAACCTGTCGTCGGCGACATCCTCCTTTGGCGTCGCGATATGCACCGCTCCGGCGGGTTCCTCCATTTTTTTGTTGGCGGCCGGCATCAGCACCATCCCTTTGCCTGTCCGCGAGACAAGACCGGGATCAAACACCAGTGGCAGGTACAGGGTGAAAGTGCTGCCTTTGCCTTCTTCGCTTTGCACGTGGATCTCACCACCCAGGGCCCCGGCCAGCTCCCTGCTGATGGAAAGCCCCAGGCCTGTACCTCCGTACTTCCGCTTGGTGGAACCATCGGCCTGTTGAAATGCTTCAAATATGATCTCCAGCTTTTGCCCGGGTATGCCAATTCCTGTATCCTTTACGGAAAAGCTGATCACCTGTGCCTGTTGCCGGAGGCCGGGATGCTTTACGTTGTCATTGGCCGGGACGATGTCTATGTCCAGACCGACCCTTCCATCACGGTGTGTGAATTTGAAGGCATTGGAAAGCAGGTTCTTCAAAATTTGCTCCAGCCGCTGGGTGTCGGTAGAGAGGGTGCGGCCGGAAATTTCCTTACCTGTATGTATCCCGAAATGGACCCCGCGATCTTTCGCTACTTCGCTGAACATGGATTTCAGCCTGGCCGTAAGCTCCGCTATGCTGATGTCTGCGACCTCCATCTCCATTTTCCCCGCCTCGACCTTCGACAGATCGAGTATCTCATTGATCAGGTTCAGGAGGTCAGTGCCCGAGCTGCGTATGTTACTGGCATATTCCACTTCTTTTTCGCCTAATACTTTGCTTTTGTTCTCCATCAGCAATTGCGCCAGGATCAATATGCTGTTAAGCGGTGTTCTCAGCTCATGCGACATGTTGGCGAGGAATTCCGATTTGTATCTGCCGGTGGTTTCCAACTCCCCTGCCTTTACTTCCACTGCCGTCTTGGCCGTCTCCAGCTCTTCCTTCTGTATTTCCAGGAGGTTGGCTTTTTCCTCCAGCTCTTCATTGGTCTGCTGCAGCTCCTCCTGTTGCGCCTTCAATTCCGCCTGGGAGCTTTCCAGCAGCAGGTTCTTTTCTTTCATCTCCTCGTTGATCTGTCTAAGCTCCTCTTGCTGCGCCTCCAGCTCCTCCGCCAGTGTTGCCAGCTCCTGGGCCTGTTGCCGGGCCAGGGTAACATCCGTGGCGATCTTCAGGACCTTATAGGGTCTTCCCTGCGCATCCAGGATAGGGTTATAGTTACCTTTGATCCACACCAGCTCCCCGTTGCGGGTGACACGTTTGTATTCGCCCTGCTGGTATTCTCCGGAGCGCAGCGCTTTCCAGAATGCCTCGTATTCGGAGGTAGTTTCATATCCCTTCTCCACCAACAGGCTATGGTGCCTGCCTGTGATCTCCGCTGCTGTATACCCCAAAAGGTCCAGGAAGTTCTGGTTGGCTTTCAGGATAATGCCGTTGAGGTCGAACTCTACTGCCAGATTGGATCGGAAAATAGCATTGGTGATGGCGTCTATTTCCATCTGCTGTTTCTTGACCGGCGTGATATCCGTGGCGATCTTCAAGACCCCGGCGGGCTTGCCGGCCCTGTCCAGGAGAGGGTTATAATTGCCCTGGAGCCAGACAAGCTCTCCATTTTTGGCGACCCTCTTGAACTCGCCTCCCATAAATTCACCTTTTTTCAAGCGCCGCCAGAATTCCCGGTATTCCTTTGTACTTGCATAGCCTTCTTCGACGAATATGCTGTGATGTCTGCCGATGACCTCTTCCTCCCTATAGCCCAGCAGGTCGAGAAAGAGCTCGTTGGCCCGGAGGATCTTGCCGTCCAGGTCGAACTCTATGGCGGCATTGGACCTATTGATGGCTGTTATGCGTGTATTCAGCTCTTTTTCTTTTCCATCCAGCTGGCTGACCAGCTTTTCGAGCCGGCGCTTGGCCAGGATGGATTGGATGGCGATCCCCACCGGCTCGGCGATCTCTTCCAGTAATTTCAGCTGCTGCGAATGGAAGGCTCCAAATTTCGCCAGCTCGATAACGGCGACTGTCTTATTCTCGAACATCGCCGGCAGTATGAGGATGGCCTGGGGCTTCTCCTGTCCCAGAGAGGACTCGATAAGGAAATACTGCGGGGGAATGTCATTGAACACTGTTAGCCTCCCCGTCTCCGCTGCCTGTCCCACCAATCCTTCTCCGGGATGGAAAGACGTTCTTACCGGCTCCTTTATTCCGTATGCATACTGGAAGTGAAGCATACCCTCTTCCAAAACATAAAAGGCGCCTATCTGCGCATCGGAAAAAGCCGCCAGCTGGTCGATGATATTCTTCGAGACCTCCTGCAGGGACCTGTCGCCCCGCAGCTTTTCGTTGAGGCTATTCCTGCCCGCCTGAAGCCAGATCCTTTCGGTGTGCTCTTCGGCCACCTTCTTCAGGTTGTCCTGCATTTGTCTAAGGGCAAAACTTAGTTCATCTACATGGGTTTCCATGAAGTAAAGCAATAAATGACAGAATTGTTATTGTCTACAGCAAACAGGCCGTCTTGGGGGTCATTTAACAGTTAGCGTCAGGCGAAGAAGGATCAGAAGGGAAGGGGTGTATTAAAGATAAATATATTTTTGCAAAATATACTATTTTATTCCGTGGCGGTCCAGCCCATTGGCGCAATAAATTTTTCCGGCTGTCTGCTTGGCTTTTACCATGTCATAGTTCCCTTGCAGGTCCGCCGTCGAATAGTGCGCGGCATGATAGAGGTGATAGACGATGGCGCGGTGTTTCATGGACTGCAGCTTTATACCATTGGCGAGCAGCCGCCATTCGATGTCCACGTCCTCTCCCACTCCGGCGCTGACATAATCTTCATCGTATCCATTGACTGCTATCAGATGTTTTTTTAAGATACCCCAGTTACAGCCCCATATGCCATTGTTCTTGCTACTCTTACGAAAGAAGGGGAGATAGATGCCATCTTCTTTTCTCTCCGAGCCATGCCGTACGTGGCTGTAGAAGCTCAGGAGCTTTTTGTCTCCCGTGGCCAGCAATTTTTTTGTGAGACGCTGGCTGACCATTACTCTTCTGCCGAAGAATGCGCTGCCTTCTCCGGCACTGCGGGCATATTCTTTTAGCCATTGGGTGTGGGGGATGCAATCGCCGTCGAGGAAGGTGATAAATTCTCCTTCGGATGCCCGGATGGCTTCATTGAGGATCCTGTTCTTCCGGAAGCCGTCATCTTTTTGGCTGACGTGCTTTAGGGGGAAGGGCAGCCCGGTTGCGTTTTTTGCGATATATTCCCGGGTGGCCGGCGCGTCATCGTCTTCGGCAATGATGACCTCGAAATTGTCATAGGTCTGCCGCTTCAAGCCGGCGAGGATGAGATCGAGAAAGGGCAGATTCTTGTAAAAGGCAATGATGACCGAGATCTTCATGGGCGTAAAGATATGGCTTATATTTGTCCGGCATGACAGACAGCGTATCGCTTCTTTTCCGGGATATACAGCAAGGCAATTACCGGGCATTGGCGCGGGGCATCTCCTATATAGAGAATGGGGTGACCGACTTTTTCACCGAGCTAAAGGATCAACCTCCTTTTCCGGGAGCGGTCGTAGGTGTGACGGGTCCTCCCGGTGCGGGCAAAAGCACGCTGGTGGATGCGTTGATCGGAGAGTTTGTGCGGGCGAAGAAAAAGATCGCCGTGCTGTGTGTGGACCCTTCTTCGTCGTTTCATTCCGGCGCGCTGCTGGGGGACAGGATACGGATGAGCGAATGGTATAATCATCCCGATGTATTTATCCGCAGCCTGAGCTCACGCGGATCGCTGGGAGGGCTTCATCCCGGGATACTTTCCATTACTGAATTGCTTAAAGCAGCCGGCTTTGATCATATACTGATCGAGACCGTTGGTGTGGGGCAGAATGAGATAGAGATCGCCGCGCTGGCCGATGTCACGCTGGTGGTGCTGGTGCCCGAGGCAGGGGATGAGATACAGACTATGAAAGCCGGGCTAATGGAGATCGCGGATATATTTGTCGTCAACAAGAGCGACCGGCCCGACGCCGACCTATTTGTGCGGAATTTGCGGCTTATGCTGTCGCCCGCCATGCACCGGCCCGGATGGGAAACCGCTGTTGTCAAGACCGTGGCGTCGCAGCGGCAGGGACTGGATGAGCTGTTTATCGAGGTCGGGAAATTTTTGGCGCATGGGAAGGATGGGCGGCGAAACCATCGTCTGCTGGCGGAGAGAGCTTATTACCTTATACGGGAGCGGAGGATGAAGGATGTGGATATGGGTGAGCTGGAGGAGGCTATTGCGCGTGCTTGTGAGGGGGGCATGTTCAACCTGTATCAATTTGTAGCTGGGCGGGGCTAGATCTTTCTGAATAACAGGCTGAGTCTTTTGAAGATATTTTTTATCCGGAGCGCTCTGTTTATGTTTGGCTCCTTTAACACCCCATCGAAGGGCTCTCCTCTTCGGAGAAAATGCTGGGTGAAGGTGCTGGATGTCATTCCCCATTTGGAGATGAACATATAATATCCCTTGTTCTTTTTTGTCATCCGGACCGTGGATTTGTTCCCGAAGTGATAGACCCGGCTTTTGCTCACTCCTTTGAACAGCCGTATACCCATCTGCCAGAGCTTCATGGAAAAGTCGGGGTCGGAATACCATCCCGGGGAGAATTCCACGCTGTAGCCGCCGGCGAGGTCCCATATATCGCGGTGTACCACATTGGGCGGCCAGGTTGAGCCCTGCCAGTCGGGCATGGGCAGCGAAGCATATTCCTTTAAAAGACTTTGTTCCTGGAAAGAGGCCACATCCGTGCCGTATTCACCTTTGATGCTGCAATTGCTGACCGGGTAGTGTTCGATGGGGCTGGCCGACAGGAAGAAGAGGTTGTGACCGATGGTTTTTATTTCGTTGTATAGGGTATCATCCCAGCCCGGGCAGACATACATGTCGTCATTCATATATACGATATAGTCCGTGGCCAACAGCTCGCGGGTGAGGTTCAGGGCGTAACAGATGCCGATGTTCTTTTCGCTGTAGCTGTAGTCGATGTCGGGCTGCGCATCCACCCATTCTTTGGTACCATCCTTTCCTTCGTTGATGTGTACGATGACCTGGTGTGGCAGTGAGGAGTTCTTGCGCAGGCTGTCGATACAAAGTTGCAGATAGGAAAGATTGTTCCAGGTCGGAATGATGATAGAGAATACGGCACCGGCAGCTAAAGGACGTCTTTTCTTTTCTGTGAAGGATACTATATCGACCATTGGATAAAATTACCGATTATCCATGGATGAGCCATCTTGTTCAGCGGACTGACTTTTCCACCAGCGGAATCCGACGACGCCGAGGATCGCCAACGGCGCAAAAGCCAGGTAGATGATCCCCGTGTTCAGCGCCTTGGCGGGCCGTTCGCCCATCTGTTGCGCTGTGCGGGTGCATATGGAGCATTGCGCTGCCACACGAGTGGTTACGGCTGTTATTAGCAATAGTACCAATATGACTATCAGCTTGCGCATACGCAAAGTTACGAACTAAATTCCTACTTTACTTCTTCCGCCTTCATAGCAGTCTGACGGCGCTTGCGCTCATTCTCATCGAGAATGGTCTTACGCAGACGTATCTTCTTTGGCGTGACCTCGATACATTCGTCGTGCTGGATATATTCCATGCACTCTTCCAGGGTCATCTGCTTTTTTGGGATGATACGTACCGAGTCGTCGCTACCGCTGGCGCGCATGTTGGTCAGCTTCTTGCCTTCCGTGGCGTTTACGATAAGATCGCCCGGCTTGATATGTTCGGCGATGATCTGCCCGACGTATACGTCTTCGCCCGGATCGACAAAGAAAGTACCGCGGTCCTGGAGCTTATCGATGGAGTAGGCTGTGGTCTTTTCCTGATTTTTTGAAAGGAGTACGCCATTGTTACGGCCGGGGATGGGACCTTTCCAGGGTTTGTATTCCAGGAAGCGGTGGGCCATGACCGCCTCGCCGGCGGTGTTTGTCAGCATGCTGCTACGCAGACCGATGAGGCCCCGGGAAGGGATCTCGAATTCCAGGTGCTGCATATCGCCTTTGCTCTCCATGACGAGCATTTCACCTTTGCGCTGGGTCACCATGTCGATGACCTTGCCGCTGTAATCACCCGGCACGTCAACAACCAGGATCTCATAAGGCTCATGTTTCTTGCCGCCAATCTCTTTTACCAGTACCTGAGGCTGTCCAACCGTCAGCTCAAAACCTTCGCGGCGCATGGTCTCGATGAGGATGCCCAGGTGAAGGATACCGCGTCCGTATACGAGGAAGCTGTCGGCGCTGTCCGTATCTTCTACGCGGAGGGCGAGGTTCTTCTCTGTCTCCTTTATCAACCTGTCGCGCAGGTGACGGGAGGTAACGAATTTGCCGTCCTTGCCGAAGAAAGGAGAGTTGTTGATGCCAAAGAGCATGCTCATGGTGGGTTCGTCCACGCTGATGATCGGCAGCGCTTCGGGGTTTTCCGCATCGGCGATCGTGTCACCGATGTTGAAGTCTTCCAGACCGACAACGGCGCAAATGTCGCCGGCAAAGACCTCGGTGGCCTTTTTCTTGCCCATGCCCATGAACGTATATAATTCTTTTATCTTACTTTTTTTGATCGTGCCGTCGGCCTGCATCAGGGCGACGTTCTGACTTTCCTTTATGGAACCTCTTGCTACCTTACCCACGGCGATACGGCCGAGGAAGGAAGAGTAATCCAGGGAAGTGATCTGCATCTGCAGGGGTCCTTCGGAAACTTTGGGAGCGGGAACGTATTGCAGGATACCGTCCAGGAGGGGGGTGATGTCTGCACATTGTTCATTTTTGCTATTGAACCAGCCGTTCTTGCCGCTGCCATAGAAGGTGGGGAAGTCCAGCTGTTCTTCCGTGGCGTCGAGGTTGAAGAAGAGCTCAAATACGGCATCATGCACTTCATCCGGGCGACAGTTGGGTTTGTCGACCTTGTTGATGACCACGATGGGTTTCAGGTTAAGGTGAAGGGCTTTTTGCAGCACAAAGCGGGTTTGCGGCATGGGGCCTTCGAAGGCGTCCACCAGCAGCAGCACACCGTCCGCCATTTTCAGCACGCGCTCCACCTCACCACCGAAGTCCGAGTGACCAGGGGTATCTATCACGTTGATCTTTACTCCTTTGTATTCCACTGCAGCGTTCTTGCTGAAGATGGTGATACCTCTCTCCCTTTCCAGATCGTTGTTGTCCATGATCAGCTCCCCTGTCTCCTGGTTGTCCCGAAATACGTGGGTAGCGTGTAAGATCTTGTCTACCAGGGTAGTCTTACCATGGTCAACGTGTGCGATGATGGCTATATTTCTGATTTGCATAATGTTATCTCCCTTACGGACCGGGGCCTTGCCGCCGGTTTAAAGCCGCAAATGTACGCCAAAACACCCGAACTTCCTAGCTTAAACGAAGGAATGGGGAGAAATAACATAAAAAACATATGCTCAGCCTGGGATTGACCCTTATTTATGTGAGACGCTATCGAGTTTTGACACTGTGATCGTATTCCCGTGGATGGTGAAGCGGAGACGGGATTGGCTTTCCATTTGTTTGAGGAGCTCACTGACGGGCGCGGTGCGAGGGACAGTGCCGTGGAAGCGGGTGGTATCATTTTGAGCGCCCGTCTCGTAAATGATCTCTGCGTTGTACCATCTTTCTATATCCTTCATTACAGTCATCTCGTAGTTCAGGATAAAGAGACCATTCTTCCATGCCAGGACCCAGTTCAGGTCGATGGCGCTGCCCGGCGCCAGCTCTTTTAGCCGCCAGTAACCGGCCGCCTGTCCAGGCTTTAAGGGTGATCTATAGATGGAGCCGGCATCCATTTCGGCGCTGTCCGTCACGAGGGAGGTCAGGAATGAGGATTCGTCGGTGTAGGCGTAAATATCAAATTTTCCTTTGTTGGTCTTTACTTTGGCCTCGTCAGGGAGCAGCACGATGAAGAGTCTTTTTGGGTCGGGATGGACCTCGAAACAGGCTTCGCCTGTGAGTTCGACCTGGCGTTGGGAGTCGGTGAAGACGGTGGGATACTTTAGCGAGGAAGCGGCATTCAACCATACTTTGGTGCTATCCGGGAGGACCAGGGACCAGGTCTGTCCTTTGGCCGTAGTGACGTGGTTCTGACCCGTGCTGTCCGGCTGTTCGATAGTGGCGCCTGTCGTACCCGGCCGGAGGTCGTTGCCGAACCGCTGGGCCTGAGAAAGCGTAGAGGCAGGCCGTCTGTACTGCCAGAAATAAATGCACAATGTCGATATGAATATGACGGATGCGGCGGTGGCCCAGCCGAAGAGGTAGGTCCTTTGTCTATCCCTTTTTTGCAGCTGGGCTTTTTCCTCCTGTACAGGAAGTTCATGTCGAATTTGTGGATTATCCATCTTATTCATAGAAAGTTAAAAAATATGGATGATATAATATGCGGGCTATTTTATAATTTAAGCGCAAATTCACCCCATGCGTAAAAAATGGTTAAGATGGTTGCTGCTCATACCCGTAGTGCTTTATGTTATCTACCTGCTCGGTCCCAGTCCTTCCACTCCTGTGTATAGTAAAGAAATGCCCGTCGTCCCGACGGCTCCCACGGACCTGGAGAATTATATCCGGGAGGGGGAAGCAAAGCATAAGCTGAAACCCGACAATGAGGCGCGTATCGTATGGGCCAATGACAGCGCCAAGGCCAAGACCGAATATGCCATCGTATACCTGCATGGCTTCTCCGCGAGCCAGGGGGAGGGTGATCCCGTACACCGGTGGGCTGCCCGCCGATATGGCTGCAACCTTTATCTGTCCCGTATGGCGGAGCATGGTATCGACACCGTCGAGGCCATGGTCAACCTCACCGCCGACGAATACTGGGAGAGCGCCAAACAGGCCCTTGCCATCGGGCAGCAGCTGGGTAAGAAGGTAATTTTGATGGGGACGTCCACCGGCGGAAGCTTTGCCCTGCAGCTGGCGGCCGCCTATCCCGACAAGGTGGCCGGGCTGATCCTTATGTCGCCCAATATCGCCATCAATGATCCCAACGCGTGGATCGCCAATAACCACTGGGGATTGCAGGTAGCCCATATGGTGACCGGCTCGCCGTATATCATCAGCAAGGAAGATTATGGTCCTTTGTATCGTCAGTACTGGTATCCGAAATACCGCTCGGAAGCCGTGGTTGCGCTGGAAGAATACCTGGAGACCGCCATGGTGCGTGAAACCTTTGAAAAGGTGAAGCAGCCTGTAGCGATGCTATATTATTATAAGGACAAGGAGCACCAGGACAGTACTGTAAAGGTTTCCGCCGCGCTGGAGATGTTCGATCAGCTGGGAACGCCTGCGGATCTGAAATATAAAGAAGCTATTCCCGGGGCCGCGACCCATGTGCTTAGTTCCGGCCTGCGGTGTCATGATATCGAAGCTGTCAAGGCCGGTGTGGATCATTTTATGACCGTCCTCCTGCATCTGAAGCCTGTGCCCGGGTCCGCGTCGCCGGAGCTGCTGGCGATGGGAGTGCGTTAATCGGGGCATTAATTTTAAAAGATCGATCTTTGTGCCGGACAATATGTGCAGGAATTGGTCTGACAAGATAAAATAGCCCAATTCCTGCAAAAGGCTAAAGTCTGTCCTACGGACAAGCCGCCTGTGGCGGCTTTTGGAACCTAACGATCGGCAATGACAAGAAAAATCATCTATCTAATAAACCCTATCTCCGGCACACGCAGGAAAACTTCCCTTCGGGAACTGATCACCCGGCGGACGGAGGAGCAGCATATCGATTTCGAGATACTTCCCACCAATGCAGAAGGCAACTATGACCATTTAAGGGACCATATCTTAGAGGATAAGGTAACGGATATCGTCATTTGCGGCGGCGATGGCACCGTGAATGCCGTGGCTGCCGCGCTGCGGGGTTGTTCCGTGCGGGTGGGTATTATCCCCATGGGGTCCGGCAACGGGCTGGCCTTTGCCGCCCGGATACCAAAGGATCCCAACAAGGCGCTGGACATTATTTTTTCGGGGAAGGCGTCGCTGATCGACGGACTGATGATCAATGACAAATTCTCGTGTATGCTGTGTGGTATCGGATTTGACGCGGAGGTGGCGCATACATTTGCGCAACAGTCAAAAAGGGGGTTACAGACCTATAT
>Ga0105239_10003351_pt1 | contig 19689 bp, 17 predicted proteins | sample KBSC44metaG_FD_92761 | JGI IMG/M metagenome (GOLD analysis project Ga0105239, IMG submission 92761) | Corn rhizosphere microbial communities from Kellogg Biological Station, Michigan, USA - KBS C4-4 metaG | ecosystem: Host-associated > Plants > Roots > Rhizosphere > Soil | place: Michigan, USA...
GACTGCCGATTCCATCCACCTGACCCTTGATCTCGCGCTGCAGTCGGCCCTCTCCGTCGACGGCAAACACCTGGAACTTCACGCTCGAGGAACCGGCATTGACGACGAGGATCGTGTCCATGGCAGTCACGCCGCGGCTATCTGGGCGCGGCGTCGCCGTGCATCGGCATAGAGCGTTGCAACCGCGCAGGATGCCATCCGGGCCCGCGGCGAATCGGCGCGCGAGGTCAGCACGATCGGGACGCGGGCGCCGACAACGATGCCTGCTCCATCGGCCTTGGCGAAGTATGCGAGATTCTTGGCCAGCATGTTGCCGGCCTCAAGATCCGGCACCACCAGGATTTGTGCGCGTCCAGCGACCTCCGACTTGATTCCCTTGATTCTTGAGGCCTCCATGTCGACCGCATTGTCGAACGCCAGCGGTCCGTCAAGCAGACCGCCGGTGATCTGCCCGCGGTCCGCCATCTTGCAAAGCGCGGCGGCCTCGATCGTCGACGGAATCTTGGACGTGACGGTCTCGACAGCAGAGAGAATTGCGACCCGGGGAGACGTGCCAAATCCGGTCTGAGTGTAAAGATCGATGGCGTTCTGCACGATGTCGCGCTTGCCATCGAGGTCCGGAAAGATATTGATGGCGGCGTCGGTGACGAAGATGGTTTCGCTATAGGCCGGAACATCCATCACGAAGACGTGGCTGATCCGCCTCTCCGTCCGCAGCCCACCTGTCTTTGCGGTCACGCTACGCATCAACTCGTCGGTGTGCAGGCTGCCTTTCATCAACATCTCGCCCTTGCCGGCGTGAATGAGCTCAACCGCCTTTGCCGCGGCAGCCTCGCTGTGCGCCGCATCGATCAGCTCGAAACCGCCGATATCGACCCGGTGCTTGAGCGCAGCCGCCCTGATCTTCGCCGCGGGGCCCACGAGAATCGGCTTGATGATGCCGGCTTCGGCGGCGTCGGCGACACCGCGCAGCGAGCTTTCGTCGCATGGGTGCACAACGACGGTCGCCGCCGCCGGAATTGCTTTTGCCGCTGCGATGAGGCGATCGTATTTTGAACCAGTCCTGGCTTTGTCCGTTTGGCGGGATGCAACGCTCATGTTCAACTCCCAATCACCTTGAGCTCTAGGACGCCTTGGCCTGCGGTTCGGCGGTCAGTCCGAACAGCTGTGTCACGCGATCGAAACGCCTGGCGGTCTCCCCGGAGAGGTCTCCGCTCGCGGACAACACACCGCGGATGGCGTTGAGGCCAGCACGGCGCTCGTCTTCGCTCGGCGGCAGTAATTTCGGGATGGCCGCGAGGCTCGCCTCCGGCTCCAGCAGCAGCATGAAGAATTGCTCGCGCACGATCGTCTTGAACTGCGCAAGCGTGAGCCGCGAGCCGGCATCGCCCGAGCGAGCCCGCCGCAACGCCTCGAGGCTGCGTTCATCGACCATTCCGCGAGACATCCCGACATAGAGCAGGCCGCGAATGACGCATTCCCTGAGACCGCCGCTGCCGATCTGCGATTTCAGCTCGGCGATACGCGCATCCAGACGTTTGCGATGCTCGGGCGACATCTCCGGCTTGGGCGAGACGTCCGCATCCGGCTTGATGCCAACGGCGGCCTGCACCACCGGCGATCCGTAGATGCCGAGAAAGAGCGCTTCGCTGAACGCCTCCTGGGCGTCACGCCACCTGTCGAGTACGGTCACGATATTCTTCGAGACCGTCTCCTGCAGGGAAATGAAGGGGTTCTCCTGTGCGGCCGGCTTGCGGTGCTCGCGAACATTGTCTGCGGTTTCCGCGACAGCCCTCATGAAGGGGTTGTCGCCGCCGAACGCATCGTAAGAGACCCGGAGCGGATGCAACTTGCGCATGCCCTCCGCCAGTTGGGGAGTAACGGCGGCGCGGACCCAGGGCTGTACGAAATTGCGATAGTTGGCGAGATTGATCTCGGATACCCGAGCGGCCGTAGCGAAGCGCCGTTCGTCCTCCTCGGTGTTGCCGCCCATGGCCCTGATATCGTCGAGCGTGCGCTTCTCGCAACGCATGATCCACTTTCCGAGCGCAAACTCCGGATTGGCAGTATCGGCGGATTTGGCCTCGAAGGTCGCCTCGTAAAGCCCGGGCGGCAGCACATCGATCAGGTCGATATTGCTCGAGAACTCGCTGTGCTCCTTCTTGGCCACACCGCCGGAGACGAAAATTCCGAGATGCCCGATGCTTTCGTGGACGGTATAGACAATCGTCTGCCCATAGGCCCGGATCTCGTCGACATCGCGATAGAGATCGAGGATCCAGCCGAGCGCCTGCTGCGGCGGCGTGATGTTGTCGCCCTTCGAGCAGAACACCACGATGGGAGAAGATATCTTCCGGAGATCGACGACCTGGCCCTCGGACGTCTTGATGCGTCCGGCGGCGAGATTGTTGCCGACGAACAGCTCATCGACGATGAACTGGATCTCCTCGGCATTCAGGTTGACGTGTCCGCCCCACCAGCGTTCGAATTCGAGATAGCGATCCGCCTCGCTATCGACCTTCGAATAGACGTTGTACTGCTTGGTCCAGAGCGTGTTCGAGGGGTTCATGTTTTCGAAGTTTTGAACCAGCCACGCACCATCGAATTTGCCGCCGCCGAGATCGCTGGTGAGCGCGGTCAACCAGCTCCCGCCCAGCAGGCCTCCCGAGTAGCGCATCGGATTCTTGCCGCGGACGCCGGCCCAGTAGGACAGTGGCGCGCCAGCAATGATGAGCGGCCCGAACAATTCCGGTCGCAGCGCGGCAAGGATCATGACCGCCCAACCGGCCTGGCAATTGCCGATCACGCACGGCTTGCCGTCGGCGTCGGGATGCAGGGCGATGACTTTTTCGATGAAGACCGCCTCGGCCCGCGCAATGTCCTCGATGGTCTGGCCCGGCATCGGTTCAGGCAGAAAGCCGATGAAGTAGCAGGGATGGCCGGCCTTCATCGCTACGCCGATTTCGCTGTCGGCCTTGAAACCGCCGATGCCCGGCCCGTGGCCCGCGCGGGGATCGACCACAACGAACGGGCGGCGCTTGAGATCGATCTCCACTCCCTTGGGAGGAGTGACGCGCACCAGCGCGTAGTTGACCGGCCGCTTCAGGCTTCTGCCGTCGATGATCAATTCAACGGCATAGTCGAGGACATGAGGCGCCGTCTCTGCCATGTGCTCGCGGTATTGAGCACCGCGCTGGCGCATGACATCGAGAAAGAGGACACTGCGTTGTCCGGTATCCATCAGATATTCGAAGGAGGATGCGAAAAGGCCGGACAGCGCGTCGGCCGGAATCGTCGGCTTGTCGATAGACATGCTCAAATCTCTCGCTGGCTGCAGCCCGCGATCAGAATGACGCCCCGGCGAAGCGCACCCTTGATATAGGTCAAGGGCACCGGCACCGATTTTCGCGATCGCCTCAGCTTCGGGTTGCGCGCAGCGAGGCGTGATCGAGATTCACGAGCGGCATCGGACCCGGCGCTAACTCTCCGCCGCCGCTCTTTCGCCGCTTCGCTCCATGTCGGGCGGAACTGTCTCCGCGCGCTCTTCCCGGATCCACGCCATCATCAGTTGCCAGGCCACTGCCAGAATGATGGGCCCCACAAACAGGCCGACGATGCCGTGCGTAATCATTCCGCCGAGGACGCCAATGAAGATGACAAGCATGGGGGTTTTCAGGCCGCGCCCCATGAGCAAGGGCTTCAGGATATTGTCAGCCAATCCCACGAAGCCCAGATAGATTGTCAGCGGCAGCGCCACTGCAAAATCCTTGGTCATCCAGATCCATATGATCACCGGCAGCAGGATAATCGCCGACCCGATCTGCAGGATGGCAAGGACCAGCACCGCGAACGCCAATATGCCGGCGTGCGGCACACCTGCGAGCTTTAATCCCATACCGGCCAGCAGCGATTGAAGGACGGCGACCCCGATCACGCCTTGCGATACCGTGCGTATCGTGACCCCGGCCAGCGCAACAAAATCCTCGTTTCGCTGCGTCACGATCCGCGCCTGAATCCGCCTTATCCCTTCGAGCAGGCTCGGGCCATAGATGAACAGGAAACCGGACATCACCACCGACAGGATGAATTTGAGAGTTCCGATGCCCGCACTGCCCGCAAAGGCGAGCACCGGTCCGGCCAACGGCTTCAAGTGCGGCGCCACCTCGCGGAGCGCGGCCTGAAGATTGGTCGAAGCCTGTTCCCAAAGTCTGAAGGCCTGCGTACCGATGATCGGCCAGTGCTTGACCGCCTCCAGAGGAGACGGAATAGCCAGGGTACCCGCCCCGAGCTCGCCTGCGAAATCCTGGAGGCCCTCAATGAGGCCCAGGCCAAGCCACGTAACGGGGCCGATGATAATCAAGAGACTGACGGTCGTGAGGATCACGGCGGCCAGCTTCGGGCGGCCGCCCAGATGAACGGCCAGCCAGTCGAACAGCGGGAACAAGGCGACGGTCAGGACGATGCTCCAGGCGAGCATCGGAATGAAGGGTTGAACAAGGACGAACGACCAGTACAGCAGGAAAGCCAGCACGGCGAGCCGGACCGCCAGCTGTATGATCTCGTCACCCGATCTGGTCTGCCGAAGAACCCTCAGGGCCATCGTTGCATGTCCAGCCGGCATCATGGGCGCATGCGCCGACAGCGCGCGCGGACCAATGCTGCATGTGAAAACCTGCCTTTGCGCCCCAAGGCTATCGGCGTCCCTGCATGGCTATGCTTGATCCAGATCAAGCGGGACAATCACGCGATCATCGAGCTTCGCGAGGCATCCAAGGCGTCCTGCGCAGACGGGAACCGTTTCTCATGTCCGAACTCGCTGAGTATGCGGCTGTCGAACATCTTCGCGACGGTCGTCCGATCGAAATCCGCGCGCTCCGTCCCGATGACGGGCCGGGAATGCTCGCGGCCATCGGAAGGACCAGCACGCAATCGCTGCAGCGGCGCTTCTTTGCACCAAAGAAAGGCTTTTCGGAGCGGGAGATCGCTTTCTTCCTCAATATCGATTTCGAAAATCACGTCGCTCTCGTCGCGGAAATCGCTGAAGAAGGGCACCCCGTCATCATTGGCGGTGGGCGCTATGTTGTTTCCGGGCCCGGACAGGCTGAAATCGCCTTCGTCGTGATCGATGCTTATCAAGGGCAGGGAATCGGGACGATTCTCATGCGGCATCTGGCTCTGCTGGCGCGTGACGCGGGGCTGAAGGAGTTGATCGCGGAAGTACTGCCGGAAAACACCGCCATGTTGACGGTGTTCCGGAAGTTCGGCTTCCTGTCTGGCCCCCAGCACGCCCCTCAAGTCGCCCACCTGACGCTGAAGCTCGTCTAGCGCGACCCGTCAGCGGCAGACATAGGCCCCATTCACATACACCCGTGCGCAGCCGCCGCTCCCGTAATAGGCGGCGCCCGCGGCAGCTCCTCCGACCACCGCGCGGCGTGTAGTCCGGCGCGCAACGCCCGCGACACTCATCGGGGTTGCCGGCCGTCCCACCCTGGCCTCTGCGCTATCGATGGACAGTGAAAGACCGCTGCGGGGTGACCATCCTGCAGATGCCATGGCTCCAACGGCAAGAACGGCCGTCGCCAGCAACGCCTGCTTGATGCTGAATCGTCTCATGGCAACCTCCTCTGTTTATCAAGCAAACAATAAGCGCTGGAGACGAGCATCATTGATCCAGGTCAATGGACGCCATTGGTCTGTTACAGGCGATGATGCGGCGTTCGACTGTCCGTACGGACATGTCCTCAAGGACAATGTCCTTTGATGCAATTGAGGGCGCAGACCTGATGGCTTAAATCGGAAGAGACGATCCAGAAGACGGCTGCAGGCTGGTGCACCTTCGAAAGCGATCGTCAGCGCTACGACTGCAAACAGCTTGGCACTGTTGGCTTCGGCCTTGGGGGGGACACATGCATTACAACCCCGATCGCCATCACGGCGAGCATCAAACGCCCGCGAACGAAACGGCACTCCTGCGCCGCGCCGGCGACGAACACAAACATCCTTTCGACCTGATCGAGCCCGCACCGGCCGAGCTTGAACGCGAGAGTCACCGGGTCATGGACGGACTGCTACGCGAATGTTTGAAGCGCACGTCGCCGACCGAATAAGCTGGATTGGCGCGAAGTGTCGGACCAGGTCTCGGGCCTGGCCCGCCATCTCAATTTCAGCTTTTCTACTGGCAATTGTAATAGATGCCGTCCCCGCCCCTGACGGCATCGATGATCATGGTGAAACCTGGCGCAAGGCATGATCGATGAAACTCATTGCAATCATTCCGGCATTGGCGGTCATGATTGTTGTGTCACCGCTATCTGCCCGTTGTCCCGCACGCGCGTCATTCCCATGGGCTATCTCAGACCAGCAAGGGGCTTCGCAAGCCATATTCATTCCGACCACGAAGGCCGTCTCTGCGTATCGAGTTTGCGTGAACAAACGCTCCAGTGGTTCGCGCAGCTCTTCCAGAACGCGCCGGTCAAACGTCGACGGCCTGAACCTGCGGCTCGCATGCGGAATTGATGGCAAGGACATGGGGCCGCCTTGCGTCAACTTGCCACTCAACAAGGCCGGCACATGCGTCGATGTCAGGACCGAGGGCGCAATCGTATTGATGCGTACCGCTGGAGCCGCGAGCGGTCGCGCCGAGGGTGTGGCTTGTCCGATTGAATAGCGCTGCGGCCGCTCCAGTACGCACGCTACAAATGACGCGCCATTTGGTCGCGCCGCGGAACCATGTCTTTGTCGACAATACGCGGTATCGGAGATCCCGAGCGTGAGGTGCCTGCATGAATCCCGTGTCCAGACGGTTTGTCGTCGCCACGCTTTCGTTCATGGCCCTCGGACCGGCATCCACCGTCCATCCGCAAGACATTCCGCCGGCCGGTGTCACCGCGACGTTGTTCCAGAATGTGCGCATCTTCGATGGCAAAGGCGCTTCACTGTCCCCACCGTCCAATGTGCTGACCAGGGGCAACATCATCGAGCGCATCTCGACGGAGTCGATCGCCGCAGAGCCAGGGGCAACCGTCATCGCGGGGAACGGGCGAACGCTGATGCCCGGCCTGATCGACGCACACTGGCATGCGATGTTGATACGGCCCGATCCTGTTCAGGCGATCACGGGCGACGCCGGATACAACAATATCGCGGCGGGAGCCGAGGCGACGGACACGCTGATGCGCGGTTTCACCACGGTTCGCGACGTGGGCGGCCCCGTATTCGGACTGAAGCGCGCCATCGATTCCGGGGTCATCGCGGGGCCTCGTATCTATCCCTCGGGGGCCGTCATCACCGTGACCAGCGGGCACGGAGATTTTCGCCAATTGTCTGAACTTCCGCGGACGATCGGCGGCATGCTGAGCCGCATGGAGCAGCTTGGCGGCAGCATGGTCGCCGATAGCCCCGACGAGGTCCGCCTGCGCGTCCGCGAGCAACTCATGCAGGGCGCCTCTCAGATCAAGCTGACGGCCGGCGGTGGTGTTTCCTCGCCGTTCAGCCCGATCGACGCGTCGACCTTCACGGAGGCGGAACTGCGGGCGGCTGTCGAAGCGGCCGACAATTGGGGGACTTACGTCACCGTGCACGCCTTTACGCCAGCGGCGATCCAGCGATCTATTGCCGCCGGTGTAAGGTGCATCGAACATGGTTTCCTGATGGACGAGACAACCGCCAAGCTGATCGCCGAGAAGGGAGTTTGGTTGAGTCCGCAGCCACTCCCCGAGAAGTTGAGAGAAGGCTTTCCAGTAGGCTCGGTCCAACGAGCCAAGGCCGATGAAGTCTGGCCTGGCATAGCCCGGACGTACGAGCTGGCGAAGAAGTACAAGATGAAGACGGCGTGGGGCACCGATGTTCTGTTCTCCCAGGCGCTGGCGCAGCAACAGGGGGCCATTCTGGCCTCGCTCGTCCGCTGGTACACCCCCGCCGAAGCGCTCGCCATGGCAACCGGGACCAACGCCGAACTGCTGGCGATGTCCGGCAAACGCAGTCCATATCCAGGCAAGCTCGGCATAGTCGAACAGGGCGCACTTGCCGATCTCTTGCTGGTCGACGGCAATCCGCTGGAGAATATCGACCTGATCGCCGATCCCGCCAAGAACTTCAAGGTCATTATGAAGGACGGCAAGATCTACAAGAATACGCTCGGTCGTTGAGGTTGGCTTCATAACATTGCGGAGTTGGTGGGATGAGCGCGGCGGTCGACGACACAGCGGCAACGAAGCACCGGCCGGTCCTTGTCGACCTCGCCTTGCAGGGCGGCGGCTCGCATGGCGCGTTCACCTGGGGAGTCCTCGACCGCTTGCTCGAAGAGCCGTGGATCAAGATCGATGCGATCTCCGGCACATCGGCAGGCGCCATGAATGCGGCGGTGCTGATGGACGGATGGTCGAGGGGCGGGGCCGACGGCGCACGGGCCGCGCTTGATGCCTATTGGCGGCGCGTCTCGCATGCAGCCTCCTTCAGTCCACTGCAACGCTCTCCCCTGGAGCGGCTGATGGGCCGCTGGACGCTCGACACATCGCCCGCCTACCTCGCCATCGATTTGATGTCACGCGTATTCTCGCCTTACAACCTCAATCCCATGGGCTTCAACCCACTTCGGCAGATACTGGCCGAAAGCATCGACTTTGAGCGCCTTGCAACATCTCCGATCAAGCTGTTCGTCACCGCCACAAATGTGCACACCGGCCGCGGACGAATCTTTCGCAACAACCAGATCACACCCGAGGTGCTGCTGGCCTCGGCGTGCCTTCCCACGATGTTCCAGGCTGTCGAGATCGACGGCGAGGCCTATTGGGACGGCGGCTATGCTGGCAATCCGACCATCACGCCGCTTGTCCGCGAGAGCGACGCGCATGATACCATCCTGGTCCAAATCAATCCCCGCGAGCGGTTGGATACGCCGCGGACGGCGGGCGATATCCTCAACCGTCTCAACGAGATTTCCTTCAACTCACCGCTCATGAAGGAACTGCGCATGATCGCGCTGCTGCAACAGGCTGCGGATCCCGGACAAGGTGAAGGCGCACGCTGGGCGGGCATGCGAACCCACCGCATCATGACCGACAATCTAGCCGAATTCGGCGCGTCGTCGAAGCTCAATGCCGAATGGGAATTCCTCGTCATGCTGAAGGCCGAGGGCCGGAAGAGCACCGCCGATTTCCTGACCAGTCACGGCGCAGATCTCGGCAGAAAGTCGAGCGCCGATCTCGACGTTCTGTTGACGGAGTGCTGAGGACACGAGTTTGTTTGTGGCGTTTGCGTGCCACGACGAAGAGGCACGATGTGTGTCGTCGCAATCCTCATCGCTCCTGGTCTGCTGGTCTGGGCGCCCCGCCCGAGATGGATTCCGGGCGGCTACCGGCCACCCAGGTCGTAAGCACCTCGAGACCTGGTGTTAGTGCGACGATGTCTGCTTGAGCGCCGGCCTCCAGCGTGCCGCGATCGCTTTCGATTCCCAAAAAACGTGCGGGCACCAGCGACGCGGCGCGAAGCGCCTCGTCGAGGGAAATTCCCCCGAACGCAACGGCATTCTTGACAGCCGACGCCAGGGTCAGGTGAGCGCCGGCGAGCGTGCCATTTTCGGAGACCAGTCGCCCGCGCTCCAGGTGGATCTGCCGTCCCATGAGTTCGAAATGATCTCGATCTGTGCCGACGGTCGGCATTGCATCGCTCACCAACGCAAGATTATTCCGATTCCTTGCGGAAAAAGCCGCACGCACGACCACGGGATCGACGTGGATGCCGTCGACAATGATGCCCACTGTGAGACGCTCGTCAGTCAAGGCCACGCCGACGATGCCGGGTTCTCGGGCGCTCATCGCAGGCATCGCATTGAAGAGGTGCGTGACACCGCTAAGCCCCTCGTCGACGGCAGCTATCAAGGTGCCGGCCGTTGCCTCGCTATGACCGGCTGAACATCGAATCCCGCTGGTGGCAAGGGTCTTCACAAAATTGGCAGGTACGCATTCCGGCGCCAGGGTCACCAAGGACGATCCGACTGCCGATAGCTCGACCAGCCAATCAAGGTCTTGCATTGTTGCAGCCGCGATGCATTCGCCGCGATGAATCCCGGGGCGTCGAGGACTGATAAAAGGACCTTCGAGATGAAGACCCAGGATTCCATCGCGTCCTGCGAGAGATTTTGCCGCAGCGATTGCGGCGATGGCTTTCGCGCGCGTATCGGTTATCAAGGTGGGTAAGCAGCCTGTGGTGCCATACCGGCGATGCGCCCGGGCGATGGCCCGCATTGCGTCCGGCGTTGGCTCATCGTTGAGGAGAATGCCACCGCCGCCGTTGACTTGCAGATCGATGAAGCCGGGAGCGAGTATCGTCCCGGGCGGCATAACTTCGGTTGACCAGAATTTCGCACTCTCGCCACGGGGCGTGATAGATTGAACGATCCCATCTGCGATCAGAACGAGCGCATCATTGTGCCATCGGAATCCATCGAAAATGCGGTCCGCCGAAATTGCAAACTGGGGCGGTTCGGCCTGCTTTGAACCCATCGCCTCTCGTCCTCACTGGCGATCCCGGGTCGGGACGTGTCGCCCGCCTCGGTGCGCGGGAGCCATGCTAGCGGAACTCAACGCGCCAGCAAACGTTCCGGACAGTGGAGGCGGAGCCCTGGCCCATCAGCACCGTACACTTTCGCGAGCAATTGGATGAGCGACCCCGTTTCACCCAGCTCTACTCAGCTTTACATCGGTATCGATGGAGGTGGAACCACTTGCCGTGCGCGCATCGAAGACGCGGCAGGTCACGTGTTGGGTCAGGGCACCGCTGGCCCGGCCACAACAAGGATTGGCGCAGATGGATCCATGCGAGCGGTGCGTACGGCGAGCGAGGCGGCAGCAAACGATGCGGGCCTGGTGCCGAGCGCCCTTGGTCACGCAATAGCGGGAGTAGGATTGGCCGGAATTGACCGTAAGGGAGCCCGTGAAGCGCTCATGAACGTTACCCATCCGTTTCAAGATGTGGTCTTCGCAAGTGACGCGAACGTCGCTTGCCTGGGAGCACATCGCGGTCGCGATGGGGGTATTGTCGTTCTGGGCACCGGCAGTATCGGCTTTGCCAGCGTAAGGGGACGCGAGCTCCGTATCGGAGGATACGGATTCCCAATTTCCGACGAGGGAAGTGGCGCCGATCTCGGACTCCAGGCGGTGCGGCTCGCGCTTCGCGCGCATGACGGCAGGATAAATCCGAGTCCCTTTTTGCTCGAAGTGATCGACAGGTTCGGGGCCGATCCGGTTGCGTTGGTGGCATGGGCCGAACAGGCAACAGCCACTGACTACGCGAGCCTAGCTCCGATTGCGTTGGCCCACGCAGAGGCAGGCGACCAGTTTGCCGAGGAAATCGTAGCCGAAGGCGCCCGGCAGGCTGACGTGCTCATCCGTTCCCTGGTGGAATTCGGTGCGCCTCGCATCTCCCTGCTTGGTGGATTGGCACCACGCATGGTTCGGTGGATTTCACCCGAGATCGCGCGGTTTCTGTCTCCACCGGAGGCCGACGCAGTAGCCGGCGCCCTGCTTTTGGCGCGGCGCAAAGGATCCGTCCCAATCGATTCCATCGGGGTGCGCAAATATGCTGACTGAGCAAATAAGTCCGCGCTTCGTCGATCTCGACTCGTGGTCCACCAGCGACATGATCGAAGCCATGTATGACGGGCAACTCGCCGCTTGCGCAGCCGTGAGGCCGGCCCTGCGGGCCATAAACGCCGCCGTCGATGACGCGGTGCCGGCCCTGAAACGCGGAGGTCGGCTGGTTTATGTAGGGGCCGGCACGTCCGGCCGCATTGCGGTTCAGGACGGCGCTGAGCTTGGTCCGACATACGACTGGCCGAGCGATCGAACCGTCTTCGTCATGGCCGGCGGAATGCAAGCGGTGCTGCAGAGCGTTGAGGGCGCAGAAGACGATGAAGCAAAAGGGGCAGAGGCCATCGCAGGTGCCGGGATCAACAAAGACGACGTCGTCATAGCTGTCGCCGCCAGCGGCACGACGCCGTTCACCATGGGAGCGCTTCGTTCCGCGGGAGCCAGGGGCGCCCTTACCATCGCTGTCGCGAACAACCGGGGGGCACCGCTTTTCGAATTGGCCCGCCATCGTATCTTGATAGAGACCGGCACCGAAGTGGTCGCAGGCTCCACGCGGATGCAAGCGGGAACCGCACAGAAGATCGTACTCAATCTGTTTTCCACGGCAACGATGGTCAGGCTTGGCCGTGTCTACCGGGGTCTGATGGTGAGCATGCGCGCCAGCAACGCAAAACTTCTGCATCGCGCAGAGGTGATCGTCAGCCAGATCGTAGGATGCGCCGAGAACGATGCTGCCAGGTTCGTGGAACGCGCGGACGGCGACGTCAAGATTGCAGTCCTGCTCGGTCTTGGATGGAAGCAGACCGACGCCGCCCAGGCCTTGCTCAAACACGAGGGCAATCTGAGAGCAGCTATTGACGAGCTCGCCCATGGTCGACGATGACCGCTTGCAAAGCGCCATGGCGCGAGAGATCCGTGAGATCCCGACGGCAGCTGAGCGGCTTCTGGCAGAACAAGACGCAGTCACGGCGGTTGCAAATCGCATCAGGCAAGCTGACCCTCGCGTCGTCGTGATTTCGGGCCGCGGCAGTTCCGGAAATGCCGGAACGTTCCTTCGCTACCTGTTTGAAGCGCAGGCAGGATTGCTCGTTTCCACCTCGGCGCCGTCGGTCATGACCACCTACGGACAATCGATTGACATGCGCAACGCCGTTTTCATCGTCATATCGCAATCCGGTCGAAGCCCCGACCTCGTGATGGGGGCTCAATCCGCAAGAAAAAACGGAGCACTGACAATTGCGCTTGTGAACGACGTGACCTCGCCCGTTGCCTCGGCCTGTGAACTGACACTGCCGATCGGCGCCGGCCTGGAGCGTTCAGTTGCAGCCACAAAATCGGTTGCGCTTTCAATGATGATCGGCGCGCAGCTCGTTGCATCGCTCACCGCCAACCGCGCCTTGATGGAAAAGATCAGACAGCTGCCGCAACGATTCGGTGACGCACTTGGCTGCGATTGGTCGGTGTGGAGCAGCAGCCTGGCGGCCGCACGCGCCGGCTTCGTCATCGGGCGCGGGTTCGGATTGGGATCGGCGCGCGAGATCGGGCTGAAAATCGTCGAAACCGTGCGGTTGCCGACATTGAGCTATAGCGCAGCGGAAGTGAGACATGGTCCCCTCTCCTGCGCGACCGCCGATACGCCATTTCTCGTCCTGAGGCAGACCGACGGATCGTCCGCGATGGTGGATGCCTTGATCGCCGATCTTCGCGTCAGAAACCTCAATGTCTTTTCCGCAGGAGGTCCAGGCGGCACGCTGCCCTGGATAGGAAACGATGATCCGATTTGCGATGCGATCACGATGCTGCTCCCGGCCTATGCCGCCGTCGAGCAGGCCGCGCGGGATCGCGGTTTCGATCCTGACCGACCGCCAAATCTCAGCAAAATTACGGAGACAATGTAACTAACACCATCCTGCTGCTAGATCAGGGAATGCAAAGCCTTGACCGCGGCCTCGCGGGTCTCGACAGGAACAAACAGGTTTACCGAGTGCGGCGACAGAATATATTTGTCGGCAATAATTCCGTGATCCTGCAGAATCCGAATTGCCTTGAAGGGCAAGTCCGACGAAACGTCGCCGAAGCACGTCAGACTCACCGAACTCAGCGTCTCGCGCTGTTGACGCAAGTCCGTGGTCCCTTTCACCGTTCGCAGCAACGTGTCGAGCGACTCCGCATCGCAAGTCATCATGATCCGCGTTTTTCCGGCCGCGAAAGCCGAAGCGAGCAGTTGCGGCCAAGGCAAGCCGTTCTCCTTGAGATGCCGCGCGAACTTCTCAAAACCTTGATTGAGATCAGAAGAGTCGATCTCGACGTGCTCGACGCGGGCGACCGAGTTGACCGCCAAAACCTTTCCGCTTTCCATTCCCGCAACCTCGTTCATCACTTGCGTGCTGTGTTCATCGCCGCCGCCCCATTTTTTCAGAACCAGAGGCACATTCTGGCTTTGGGCCAGCTCCACGCTGCGAAAATGCAAGACCTTCGCTCCCCAAAAGCACATTTCGGACAACGACGCAAAATCCAGTTGGCGTATGGGTTTTGCGCTCGCCACGACGCGCGGGTCGGCTGAACAAACCCCGTCGACCTCCTTGATGATCTCACAGCATTCGGCCTTCAGCGCCGCCGCCATGGCGACCGCGGTCGTGTCGCTGCCGCCCCGGCCGAGCGTGGTGATTTCCCTTGTCAGGGGATTCACGCCCTGAAAGCCCGCCAGGACCACGATGCGTCCGCGATCGAGTTCTTCGCGCACACGAACGGGCCGCACGTCCATGATGCGCGCGGAGGAATGTGATCCATCGGTCATCACGCCGGCCTGGCTGCCGGTAAAGCTGATCGCCGGCACGCCCAGGTCGGACAGCGCCATGCTCATCAAGGACATGCTGATGCGCTCACCCGTCGTCAGCAGCATGTCCAGTTCACGACGATTGGGATGCGCACTCACCTGATAGGCGGTCTTGACGAGCTCATCGGTGGTCTTGCCCATCGCGGAAACGATCACGACGACGCGATGGCCGCGGCCATGCAGACCGGCGAGATGGCTCGCGACCGCGCGAATTCGTGCCGGCGTTTCAAGGCAGGCGCCGCCGTATTTTTGCACGATGATCGGATCGATGCGCATTCTCCTTGCCGAAATGACTTTAGGCGCGGCGGACGCCACTCAATCTGCGATCGATACAGTGGCTGTGCGCCCGGCAATCAGAAGAAGGTCCGGCGGCACATTGTCGAGCTTGATGCGCACAGGGATGCGCTGCGCCAAGCGAACCCAGCTAAAGGTCGGATTCACGGAAGCCATCAGCTCGCGGCTGGTGCCGCGGTTCTGGTCCTCGATACCGTAAGCGATGCTCTCGACGTGCCCATATATGACGCGTGGATCGCCGATCAGCTTTACAGCCGCCTTTTCGCCGACACGAATGCGCCGCAGCTTGGTCTCCTCGAAATAACCCTCTACGCGGAACGTGTCGGAGCCGATCATCGCAAAGACGGCTGCGCCGGCATTGACGTAGCGCCCGGGCAGGAGATCAAAATTGGTGACTATGCCGCTAACTGGCGCCACGACTGTCGAGCGTTCGAGATTGAGCCTTGCGACTTCAAGGGCCGCGTTTGCCGCATCGAGTTGAGCTTGATCGACGTCGACCGTTTGCTGCCTCTGTTCGACCTGCTGGACGGTAACCGCGGCACTGCTTAGAGCCTTGCTGCGCTCGAGATCGCGGTTGGCCTGGTCGAGCGTAGTCTGCCGGCTGGCGACCTCAGCTTTCGCCTGATCGAGCGCATATTGAAAGCGCCGCTGATCGATCCGGAACAGCTGCTGACCTTTGCTTACCTTTTCATTGTCATGAACAAAGACGTCGCTGATCAGGCCGGAAACGTCTGCGGCGACCGTGACCACGTCGGCGCGCACACGGCCGTCGCGCGTCCACGGCTCAAGCATGTAATAGCTCCAGAGCTGCCAGCCGACGGCAGTCGCTACCAGCACCACAACAAGCGTGAGCAGCACGCGGCCCGCAGAGGTGAGAAGGTTTTGCATCGCTTCATCCCCGAGATTTTACGTTCACCATCTTATGCCAGCGGCAGGATGCTCACGCTCGCTGCCGTGACAACGCCAAGCAGAATGACGTAGATCGCGAGATCAAACAGCGCGCGGTGCCAGACCAACCGATAGAAACCATAGGCATTCAAGAGCCGCTTGATTACGACCTGAAGCAGGAAGGCGATGGCGGCAAAGATCGCGAAAGCCGGAAAGTACACGCCGTAGATATCGAATTCGCCGATCACGATAGGCTCCGATCATGTAACGCTGCTGGCTTCGCTCGGCCCGGTTAGGGCCGCGCCAGACTGCTCCATTTGCCTTGGCCAATACGGCGGTGCATCAGGATAGAGGGTCTGCCGCAAGCCGACAATCGCGGCGACGCAAGCGTGCGTGGCTGCGCTGCAGGCCGCCACTTCGCTGATCGCACTGTCGACCTTCTGCAACAAATCCTCGCCAAGCTCCGCCACACGACCGCGCGCCAGGGCTCGGAAATGCGCCGCCAGGCTCGGGAACATCGCCGCCAGAGCGTCTTGCGCCGGCTTCGACATGGCGGACGCGATCGATTGTGTCTCGATGATATTGACGCCGAGCCGCAGGTCTTCGAGCGCATCGGCGAATTCATGCTGCGGACGCGGCTCGAAGCGCGGCTGCCGGTACAGCAACAGCGCGACGCGATCCAGCATGTGACTGGCCCATTGCTCGCGGGTTGGATGCGAGCGCCCGGCGGCAAGGTCGGCAAGGTCGCTATAAATTGCCCGCATCAGGCGCCGCGCGCTGGCCTGTGTGCCGATAACACGCACCAACCGGGTCACGACCAGGCCCGCAACGCCGCCGAGCACAAAAGCGCTATTGGAATTCACGATGGCCGCGAGATCGGCAGTATAGCTCGTTTGCAGGCTCAATTCGACACAGAAACCCAGGGCGAGTGCCAGACCGATCGCTGCATAGGCCGGCATCGCCATCAATAGGCCGGCCGGAATCAGTACAAACGCAAGCACTCCGCAAAGCAGGACGAATCCGCCGATCGCTGGCAACACAAAGAACTGATAGAGGATTACGATCGGAACGCACAACGCCAGGAGAAGCGTGATGTTGCGAATGGTCGGCGTCGGGTCATCCAAAGACGCAAATAGCGTACAGGCCACGGCGGCAAAGGCGATGGCACCGGCGCCTTCCGGCCATGCGGTCGCGATCCAGAAGAACGCACATATGCCCATCGCCAAGGCAGCCGCGAGCGCCGACAATAACGCAATGCCCGGATCCGTATGCATCGGTTTGGGCCCGATGTGCTCGGCCGCTGCGCGAATTTCGGCGCTCGGCGTCTGCGCGGGATCGGCGAGATAGGCAGCAAAGCTGAGACAAGCTTGCCAAGAGTCGATGAGCTCGATCAATCGAACGGTGAGATTGACCGTCACGAGGTCCGTCCAGCCTGATTGCGGGCCGACGGTCGGCGTCGTCGCGGCGCAGGCCAGCTTAAGCTCTTCCGCACGCCGTCGGTCGCCTGGCGCATCCAGCTTCATCCAATCGTAAACGTCGGCCAGCACTCGCGTCAGCCTTGCGTCAAGCGGCCCAATCCGCCGAAGCAGCGTCAGACGATCCTCGATGGCACTCACAAGCGGCAACAGCGCCACGATCTTGCGATCAAGGGCGCGAATGGTACTGATATCCGGGCGATGCGGCGAGGTGTCGAAGCGCAAGCTCGTGCCGAGCAAATAAAGCTCGGTGATATCGGCGGCGATCCGGCGCCGCTCCATCTCAACTTCCGGGGTCGCTTGCTGGGTCAAGCCATCGGCAAGCCAACGGCGCGTGTCCGCAATGGTACTTCTCAACTTTTGCTCAAAGGCGGAAAACACACTTTTCGGAAAGATAAGGCTGTGAACTATGGCCGCGCAGATGACGCCGAGCGTGATCTCCTCGACGCGCGATACCGCGGTTTCGAATACCGTGCCAGGCGCGAGCACGCTTGGAAAGCCGATCAAGGCCGCGGTATAGCCCGATAGCACGAACATATACGATCGCGGCGTGCGGTCGAGCAGCGAAACGAAAACGCAGAGCGCCACCCAAAGTATGATCGCAATCGTCGTCAGTTCGGGCGCGTCGACCAGATTGGGAACGATGGCGACCATGGCGGCAGCGCCGATGAACGTGCCGATTGCGCGATAAATGGCCTTGGCCCGCATGGCGCCGGACAGCGGCTGGCTTGTCAGATAGACCGTGGTCATGGCCCAGCCCGGACTCTTCAAGTCCAAGCTAAAGGCGACGAACATCGTGAGGATGGTCGCGATATAGCAGTTGACGGAGAATATGATCGGCCGAATGCCAATACCCCTGATCATATCATGTCCACTTCGTCGCGCCGCCAGCTCCTGAATGGAGTCCCTGACGCCCTACGTGATTCCTGATTGTCGCTCCTCGGCAGGATGAGATCTTGAGCCGGAACAAAGTAGCTTGAGCACCGACGGTCGATCAAGCTGCAATTCGCTCCCGTTTGGCCATCCCCGGGCGTCCGCATCGCAACCGCCCTACCACCGTTGGACCCACGCACGCGCCTTGCGGCAGCGCTGTCCCGCCATACACGAACGTGTGAACGCGCGTGAGTAAGCAAGCCAAGCAACATCGCCGAGGCAGGGTTGCTCGGATGTCGCTTGGTGCGGGCCTACCCAGCACCAATTGATGACGGAGACGTCGAAAGCTCGTTTAAATGTCAACTGCACCCCGAAGCCGGCACAGGATAGGCCAGCGCACGATATCCGCGCTTGGCGTGGTCCTGTTGGCTGCAACACTCTTGTCGTCTGCGGTGCATGGCCGGCCCGACTCTTCGGCCAGACTCTTCGCGTTTCTCGCAGCCGAAGAGATTGAGACGGCCTCATTCGCCGACGAACGAGGGCCGCCATTGTTCGGCATGCAGACCGAGCCTCTCCTCGGTGGCGAGGTGGTGGAAAAATGGACGCGCGCGAAGGCTGAAATCATCCGCGATCTTGACGCAGTGGCCCGATGTCGCGCTCATGACGTCTGTTCTCCGGCTGCGCAAAAGCTCATCGATCTCAGCTCAAATGGCGAGGGCCGTAGCGGCCGCGCCAAGCTCGGCTTGATCAACAGGGCGGTGGACCTCGCCATAAGCCCCGCAGATGACCAGACGCAATGGGGAGTTGCGGACCATTGGAGCGCACCGTTTGAAACTCTCAATTCCAATCGGGGAGACTGCGAAGACTATGCGATAGTGAAATACCTCGCACTGCGGGCAGCGGGTATTTCTCAGGACGATGTCAAGATCATCATCCTGAGGAACGTTTTTCCGGAAGAAGATCACGCCGCTGTGGCTGCTCGCGTGGATGGCGAATGGCTCATTCTCGACAATCGAATCCTGACCCTGGTACGCGACACTGACATCGTGCGCGCGACCCCGAGGTTCGTCCTCGATCACCAAGGCGCAAGACGATTCGTCTGGGCAAGCAAAACGCGGCGAAGCGCTCGTATTCCAAGCACGTAGGACCGCGATCCAGCCTTATGACCGCAATCGGTGAGGAGCCGACATCACCCAAGAGAGGCTAATCAGGTTTCCGCCTCTGAGATGTCCTGAACGGCTCAGGAATTCGCCGATCCGGGCTGCTTGAACTCAGCGGCATGGAGCGTCACGAAGTCGCGCATGCCCGTCGGTGCTAACGTCCCTGCCTGTTCAACTCGGTCATGGCCGAGAGATGGTTGACGACGTGTTCGGGAAACCGCATCCGCCGAAGGCCATCGCTCCACGGCGGGAGTGGGACGTCGCGATATCGGATGGGCCTGCCGAGCGCCTCCGAGAAAGCGCGCGCATAGTGGTCCAGATCGGCCGATTCCGGCCCGGTCAGATCGTAGATTTGTCCGATATGCGGTGCGGGGTCGTCGAGGATAACAGCTACCGCACGCGCCACATCGACCGCCGAGATCGGCGAGGTCTTGCCGCCGCCCATCGGCAGCGCCAACTCGTCAGAGGTCCGCACGCCGGCGGCCGCGAGCATAAGAAAGAAGCCCTCGAGGAAGACTGTAGGCCGCACCGTGACGACCGGCAGTCCCGACCAGGACAGAGCCTGCACCGCCAGC
>Ga0105239_10003352_pt1 | contig 19688 bp, 15 predicted proteins | sample KBSC44metaG_FD_92761 | JGI IMG/M metagenome (GOLD analysis project Ga0105239, IMG submission 92761) | Corn rhizosphere microbial communities from Kellogg Biological Station, Michigan, USA - KBS C4-4 metaG | ecosystem: Host-associated > Plants > Roots > Rhizosphere > Soil | place: Michigan, USA...
GTAGTCGGTATTACCGTCTAAACCTGCCAATACCGAAGGTTCTGCCGCGGCATCTACAACACAATGAACGGGTGTTTGGATCTGATCAAAATCGCTTTTGTCTCTTATGTCGCCATGGATGAATTCTATTCCACGCTCTCTCAGTTTCGTTATATTTAGTTCTGAGCCTCTTCTTTTAAGATTATCAAAGCATATGATGGTATAGCCAGGATATTTTTCTTTTAATAAAATAGCCAGGTTCGACCCTACGAATCCAGCACCGCCTGTAATGAGAATGGTTTGCATGACTTTTGCCGAATTTAAAATATTAATTATCAAAATTAATTTTGCTTAAATGAACAGTATAGGCAGGCTTCCACGAATTAAACAAACTGCGTACGCCAAGGCCATCACTTGAAACTTTGAAAGATTTTATCCGTTTATTTTTCAGTGCATTTTTGTCTGTAAAAAGCGAGGCGAACTCTTCGTTACTTTCAATGAGGGGAGAAAGAATAAACCCTGCTTTCGCCATACCTGAAATCAGACGGTATTTCAGTTGCCTGCCATCGGTTAGGGTGATGTATAGATCTAAAGGATCAGGTTGGTACATGCTTGTGGTAAAGCTTCCCAAAAGGGTTTGTTTAAGGTCAAATTCAGCAAACAGCATTTGCGTTGTATCTGGTACTGTTACCTCTTCGCCAATTTTACCGGTTAAAGTATATACTTCTGTTTTTTTAGTAGGGAGGTTGTGGGTCCTTTTTTGCTTTAAATACAAAAACCCGTTGTCGTTATTTACCGGCTGATAATTATTAAGTATGGTAGGCCAGCTTAAGCCATCATCCAGAGAAGGGTACCGGTTATCGATAGTTTGATATTTGAAAATGATATTGTTGGGCGCATTGGCGCCGGTTAAATGGGCCTCGTTCATTTGGGCCAGCTTTGGTGTAAATGCAGCGTAACTTTGAATAACCGGTCTTGGCGACCATGTGTTATCGGATGCCAGTAAATACGTTAATTCGTAAAAATAGAAATCGGTAGTGCCTTGTAAAGCAGGTATTTTAGACTGGTTTTTAAACTCGTTTATTTTGTCGTTATACCTTTGCTCTAATATTCCTTTGTTCGATACACGTATCATTAATCCATCGAGGGCTTCGGTATACAGCGCTGGTACAGGCCGGAACATATTCAATACCGACTGCCCCATGTAATTGTAAGAGATGTATAACCAGGTAATTGCTGAGAATAGAAATATGAGTAATAGCTTTCTGCCCTGGTAGATCGTATAAAGCAGGAAAGTAATGGCAAATACAGTAGTTGCTCCTACAATACAATGGCCATCATGACGGGTAAAGCCTGCTTTAAATGCTGTAAATAGAAGCAGGGCTATCGATAGCACTAAAAAGTATTTTGATTCAAAAGACGAATGCCAGGATTTGTAACAAAAGGCAACAATGGATAACGCGCTGATCACGTATACAACAGTTTCCCATCTTTCACCATGCATTGCCATAGCTTCGGTATAACCACTTACAACAGGCAACATATTTACTGTGTAATACCATAAACCAATAAGCGGCTGTCCTGAAATTAATTGAAAGAAAACAGCACAAACAACCGGCGCAATGCAAACGCCGACTGCGAATTTTTTCCATCTCCTTTTCCAGAATAATGCGGCGCTCAGTATTGTAATTCCTCCAATCAGCATTATTATTGAACCTTTAATTAGAAAAAGCAATCCAAATGGCAGGAACAGTGCCGAACAAAACAACTTTGTTCTGAAAGGAAGGTTGGCAAAATTATTTTTATCAAGAGTTAATTGATAGATATATAAAGTAACCAGCAGGGGATATAAAAACAATATCGGAGTATCGGGTAAAAACATGCCACTGCCAAGAAAGCCGGTAAATAACAGGTGCCAGGTAACGGATTTCGCGCTGGCTAACCGACAAACAAGAACGGCGGTGAAGATACCCAGAAAAAGACCTCCGAACATGATCATGCGGTCTGTGCCGGGGCTATAGAGTTTTGAATAAATAGCTGCATAAGACCCGTATGGATATACTATATCTTTACCAAAAAGCATTTTTTTGGTTACTGCCAGGTTTAATCCGAGTTTATATGATGCGTCAATATCTGCACCCGGCATAGTTGGATATAATGGTACAAAAACTAATATAGCAGTTATTGCCAGCAGTGCTCTGGCTATTAATCGCAGGTAATCATAGTCTCTGCGGGAAATGGAAAGATCAGGCATTATTTTGGGGTTTAGCGGTGTTTGGTTTGGGTGTTGGTATTACCGTATTTGTTTTGTTTTCTTTATCCTCGTATTTTAAGCCTTGCAGTATCAGTTGAATGATGAACGCTACAATGCCTATAAGGATAAATACATAGTATTGGTATAACAGGTTATTTATCCGGGTATCGAAGCGGCTTGCGATCCTGGGAGCTCCAACAGCCAGCCAGCCTGCAGCGCTTGAGTCGGTAAGAGAAATAGAGAAGGGGCCTTTATTTACTTTCACATATGCCAACGTCCATGCTTCTCCGGGATTTTCTTTTACAACTATTGGTTTTCGCTGGCCATTTTGTTCAAGTTCAAGCTTCATACCTTTTTCGAGCGGGTATCCTGCTACCGGTATTTCAAGTTTCGTATCGATACTCCTGATATCATATTGAAGGGCTATATGTCCTATGGCGGCATTTCCCTGACTATTGTAGCTGCCCCAAACAGTATCGGTCCCTGCAGGCGCTGTGCGATCATATCCGTTAATAATAAAGCTGTTTCCAGGTATGGTATTAACAGAATGGCAGATTAGCGGGCTGCTGATATTATAAGGTAATGTTTCACGAATTCCGGGCATTTCAATGATGGAAGCGAGTTTTTCGGGATCAGGGTAGGGCACTTCAAATTCGGGCTTGTTGCGCAGATAATTTATATTGCCTGTTACTATGTAATTTTTTGTATTCTTTTCTTCTGCCAGGCTCTTTTGTTTTTTGTCAGTCAGCTCATCGGGCAGATAATTAAAAGCATTCCGTCCAAAAGATATTAAAATAATAAGCACCCAGCCAATCTGCGCAGTAAGGGCATAAATACGGCGGATACCAATGTTGTTTTGGACTAAAGAAATAGTACAGACAAAGCTTATAAAGATTGGAATGATGTGTAAATCTCTGTAGCGTGGCGATAGAGGACTGAGTGCACGACCATAAGCGATACTAATTGACTGGCTAACCGACCATACACATAAAGCGAATAAAAGCCACCGTGCATCAGTTATTGCCGGGCGCTTCCGTAATAGAGAAATAACGAAAACAGCTATCGGGAAATTCCTGATACATACCGATAGAAAGTTCCAGCCAACCGGCCAGCTAAACACTATTTTCAATGAATGATATAAGTCGGCCATGGAATGCGCTTTGTAAACAGCGTGCGTTTCCAAAGAAGGTGTCCACCACGCACCGGCTAAAAACAATACCCCTAATACTACCGCGGCCAATAGTTGTTTTTTGGTTTTGCGTAGCTTTAAAACATAAAGCAACAGGCTCATAAAGGCTCCTGTGGCAAATGCAAAAACGCCTGAGGCGAGAGAAAAAAATGCAAGCATTCCAAGTGCTATACCAGCCCACCAACGGCGGCTAAAGGGTTCACTGATAACCATAAACCATATAGCTGGTAAACTAAAAAGCAATACAAAATAAAATGAGCTTTGAAAACCGGCGAGGATATTTTCCCAGCCAAAAGGAATACTAAATAACGCAAGCGAAAAAGCCAGTAACGCTGCCAGATAATTGCGCCCAATTACTTTTATAAGTAAGGCATTGAGCAATAAAACCACCATGAGATGAAGCCCCGCATTTACTACCATTAATAGCAGGGGGTTCCAGGTTCTGTTAAGGAGAAATAATACCAAAGCCAACAGGCGGGTGGTTACAATTCGATGTTCGTTATGAGGTGCTATAAATTGTTTCCACTCTAGTGTGCCGTCAAATAAAGGCTTGTATAGGGTAGCAGCCTCTGCATCCCATTGATCCCAGAAAGGTGTTGCATTACCGTAGCTTTTTATCAGCCATAACCTGATGCCCAAAAACAAAAACGAAAAAGAAATGTACAGTAAAAAAACATTCACCGTATTCAGGGCACTACCTGACTCATTCAATAAATTCCCATTAGTCCGGTTCTTACCTGTAAAAGAAGAACGGAAGAAATTTATGATATTGGTTTGCATATTTGTGTTCCGGGTTAAATCAGGCCAATAATTAAATCCTCAAAAATTCGATCAAACGCTTTTATACTAGTCTTTGTATTTTTTTGCTTTATCGTCAAATAACGATTTGAATGTTCGTTTTCCCATAATCACTTTAATAACGTGCCCTAATTGCTTGTACCAAAGAGGTAAAACTTCGTATTCATAATGATAAAACTTCCTGATCTTTAACTCTTCGTTTATGCGGCCGTTACCATCATCTGCAGGATACTGGTTTAATAAAAAGTCAAGATAAGCCTGCCTGCTGGTAAGTAAATTCTCCTTATTCAATAAAGTATTTTGCAATACTGATATATTTTGATTCAGAGAAAATACTTTTTGTAGCAGCTGAAGCTCTTCAGGCTTATAATGTTGTTGAATATAAGATTGCAATTTTTCTTTTACTGATTCCAGATTCTTGCTAACGGAACCTTGAAGAATAAGCTGGAAGGGGTGCGATAATGAATAGATCTTCGATTGAATAACCTCCAATAATTTTTTTTCATCATCGGCAGAGCGCATGAGAAAAAAGTTAATGGATTCGTTACTGTAAGCTGTAACATCTTCTAAATAAACAGGCAATAGATCTTTAAAACCTAACGATTTCATTTCTTTTATCAGCCCTTCCCGAGCGCCCGACCATTGGCCTTCATTAAAGAAAATGATCTTTCTGTCGTGAAATTTATTATAAGCAGCATGACTAACGATGGAAACGATCTGGCTTAGCCATTTTCTGTTTACGGCAGCCGGTTTACCGGCTGGTGCAATTAAAAGATTAAAAGAAGATTGGTCTTTAACACTCAGCATGCTGTATAAAACAGCCTCGGCCTGTTTGAGATCATTATGTTGGATTTCAACAACGGGAATAGCGTTCTTCCTGTTAAGGTTTTTTTCCTGAATAAATTCCTCAATGGTATTAAAGCACGTATAATATGTAAAAAGAGAATTAAAGTCCATATATTTTATATCCTTGAGAGGTTGCGATCCAGCACATTATTCTTTCCCATGAATGTATTCTGGTTCCTTTATTAAAATCAAGTGCATTATTTTCTTCCAGGGTTTCAACAATGTCGATAGGCTCCATATTTCTTTTTGCAAAGAAAGATTTGAGTATCGAATACCTGATAAGAAACATATTACCTGCTATAAAGGAATAATCCCGGGTAGCCAGATTGATCTCTCCAATAATTTTTTTTATAATAGGAGCATTTTTGCTTCTGAATGTATCCCTGATATCGTCCCACTCATTTTCTATATATTTATTCGAGCCAATGATGCCAACAGCTGGGTCTAAAAGCGCTTTTGCTACTTCGGAATAATATTTTTCGTCGATAATCGATAGCAAATTCTCCCTCCACTCATTGGTTTTAGGAAGGTGAGGGCTTTTTTTATCGTGCAGAACAATAATATTGTCAGCCGTTACAGGCAGGTTGAAAGCAACATTCAGCAAAAAGAATTTGGCGCCTATATCTCTGCCTTTATTGGGAAAAGAAAAGATTTTACTTTCACCCAGATTCGATTTTATCAGTTCTGTAACTTCCAGTTTATTTTGTACATCCAGATTGAATAAAAACAAACATTTTTTGGCCTTATCTATCGGTTTTAATTTTAAAACCAGTTTTTGCGCCTCATCCGGATAAAACAAATGCACTATAACAATATTGTCGTAGTGGTTAAGCATGTTCCTTATTGTACTTTTTGTGATTTGTTATACTTTATTTTTTCCTGAATCGCTAATATTCTTTCCAGGAATTTAAATGCTGTTGCCCTGATACTATATTTTTCTATGATTGTTTTGAATCCATTATCGAGCAGTTTATGATCGTATTTGCCGAAATAAACAGTATCCATAAGGCTAACGGCATGGTCAATGTCGGGCTGTGCCCAAACCTGGTTTTCGGCAAAAGGATATTCGCCTTCCTTTACAGGTATTAACTCGTACTTTATGGGGAATGAATTGTCAGCAAACATAAATTCGGTATTACCTGAATAGTCAGTGGCAATAACCGGAATTTTCATTAACATGGCTTCTGCCTGACTTCTTCCCCAACCTTCTGAGCGGTGTAGTGACAAATAACAGTCACAATTTCTGATCAGGCTTTTTGTTTCTATATCCGACATTATCTTATCAATGATGATAACATAATCTTTAATATCTTTTATTTCCCGGGATAGTTTTTCAGCGAGTTCAGGTTTTGCTGTACTGTTATTAAGCTTCAGTACCAGTTTGGCATTTGAAAATTCCTTGCCTTTTATAAACTGTTTAAATGCTTCAATAACGTCCCATGGGTTTTTTCTTGACAGGTAAGATGTGAAATCAAATGCCAGCAAAAACAGAAAGTCGCTTTCAGGAAGTCCAAAATATCTTCTGCTATAGGCATAAGGCAGCAGCTTTTCGCCGATGGCCAATGGCAGATAGTGTACTTCTTTTTTAACTGAGTTTTGAATAGCTTTCTGTACAAATATTGAAGGCGCCCATATTTCATCAAACATCTCCAGTGATTCAGCCCATTCTTTCGGATATTTTTCCAGTTCCCATTGAGGGTATACTACTTTATAAGTATTCTTTGACAATGAATTGCCCAAAAAGTCAAAGCATGGTTTTACTTCATCACCATTCAGCGTAAAAACCTGTATGGGGGTATCCAGTCTGTTTGTGATGAATTTTACCAGGTCTTTTTTCTGTTCTTCATTGGGCTTTTGGTACTTATATATATCGTATAGGCCGGTTTTAATTCCGGCTCTTTTTATGGCTTTAAACGTTAAACGAGCATCATAACCCCGGCCAATATTAGCGTAAGGATGCCCTAATACTGTTACAAGTGTATCCGGCATAAATTAGTTGTTTATCTTAACCATGATTGTTTTGCTTTACGAATAGCTTCCAGGTATCCATGCCCATGCTGAATGCCGGGTTCGAGGAACGCGCCCTCTGCCCATTCATTCCAGGCATTAATAAATACAAACCGTTCTCCGGGCGGATTTATTTCAGCACTGATTTGAATATTCCATTCAAGCCATGCCTGAAAAGATCCGGGATTTGAAAAGGCAAAGATGTTGGGTTTGTTTTTCTGCCGTGCTGTATTATCCCATCCGGTCATTAAACCGGGGAATCTTTTGAAACCTGGTAATGTTTTGCCGGAATAGTTCAGCACTACTTCGCGGTAATCGTGTACATTACCCGTAAAGTCGGGATTTAGTATTCTGCCGGGCGGAGGTATAATGGCTGAATTTTGGTGTGGCGGAAACTGGGTTGAGAAGTCAAAGCCATAATCCTTTGGATTATCCATTAGGTAGGCTTGTTCAAATGATTCAACAAATCCCAGATAAATTTCTCCAACGCCAATTTCCATAGCTATTTTCCGCCATAGCCTGGTAGTGCGTTTAATATCGGGTAGTAAACTGTATCGGTATAAAAGCACCATTGGCTTGTTATTAACCCGTATATAGTTTTTATGGGTTGCATATTTCAGCATATCCTTTATCACCGCTTCATCATCTTCCTCTGAATGGCTTTGACCGAGCACGATTTCATTATTACCGCCGTCCCATCGTTTTGTAAAGTTCTCATTGGCCCAACACAGGCAGAATGGGAAGTCGGGTTCATTGTGAGTTAATATGCGATCAAGTGGTAACTCCATGATCCGTTTACCGGCAAACCAATAATAGTAAAAACAGAACCCTGATACACCGTATTTTTCTGCCAGTAATTTCTGATGCTGCATAGGCTCCGGAAGGCGGATATCATAAAATCCCAGGTCTGTCGGGAGCTTTGGTTGCACGTGGCCCTCGTAGTTGGGAACTGCCTTTGAAACGTTTGTCCATTCTGTAAAGCCTTTCCCCCACCAAAATTCGTTTTCTTTATACGGATGAAACTGTGGTAAATAAAAGGCAAGCACTTTTACATCATTCAGTCGCTGTATTTCATCGAACCATTTGGTGAAAAGCTTTCCTTCGTTTTTGAGAATATTAAAATTCTTATACGAACTGGGGGTTGTGGCTGAAAGATGATGATAAATTACTGCATTATGATTATACCATATTTTATATCCCTGCTGCCGTACCTTCATACACAGGTCAACGTCTTCGCAATAACCGGGTTCAAACTCCAATGAAAAACCACCCACTTTTTCAAAAACATCTTTTCTGATCATCAAACTACACCCTGACACATAATCTACTTCTTTTGAAAAGTTATACCTGTCGAGATAGGGATTATCATCAAGACCAATAAATGCCGAGCTGCCATCTGCATTAAGTTTGCAGCCTGCTTCCTGTAAATGGCCTGAAGGGTATAATACTTTAGGGCCAACAATGCCAACAGATGGATCATTATTAAGCGATGCAACCATTTGTTCAATGGCATTGTCAGTTATCTGGGCATCGTTATTAAAAAAGAGGAAATAGGTGCCTTTCGCCAAAGAGGCGCCTTTGTTGCATGACTTTACAAAGCCCTCGTTTTTGGCATTTTCGTGATATACTAAATTGGGTATCTGGTCGGCGATCTTTTTAATATCATCGCCTGAGTGATCGTTGACCAGTATTACCTCTATGTTGCCGGTATCAGTCTTTTTCGACAGGCTGAGCAGGCATTCCATCACATATTTTTTGGCTTTATAGTAAGGAATGATTACAGAGATCAGAGGCCGGTCGACTTTTTTAAAGCTTATTTGTTCGATGAAACCTTCTATTTCAGCTTCTTTCAGGCGAAATACGTCGCCCTTTTGAATGGGCTGCGATTTAATTCTTGCTCTTTCTTTTACCTGTATTCTTGCTTTGCTTTCAAGGTATTCATATACCGGGTCTAAATCTCCTTTCTGGATATATTGGGCAAGGTCTGAACCCAGGTTAATTGCATGTAATCCACCGTCTTCATGCAACTGGTATATTTTAAAGAAAGGCGAGGGGCGTCTTAATAGTTTAATCCCTTTTGTAAGAAAATGTATGAGCGGCTCTGCTGCGTTGTTTGAGCTGATCTCATTAGTATGTATGTAATAGTCAGTATCAAAATAAGGAGAAGGATTTATTTTTTGCGCCAATGTTTCCTGAATGAAATGGCTGAGTGGTTCTTCCTGTATTCCGTGCAGGATATTGTTTATGTAATACTTTACATCGAAGAAAGGATTGGGATTAAGCCCTTCTTTCCAGCCTGCTATTAAATAATGGTACAGGGGATTTTCTTCTTCGGGATTCAGATTGGCTTGCCGTATATAAAACTGATCGTCAAAAAGAGGATGCACTTTTCTTCCTTCCTGCGACCCGTGTTTAAAATAATGCAACAACGGATTCATATCGCCCGATTCACAATCGGGGTTAAAGTGAAAATACCATTGGAGTTGAAAAAGAGGATGCGGGTCGCGCCGTTCTTTATGTCCCTGGTTTAAAAAATGAATGAACGGATTGTCACCGTTTGCTTTTACATCTTCATACCTTGTTAAGTACCAGGTTGAACTGAATAACGGATTAGGGTCTTTCCCTTCGAGATAACCAATATTTAAGTAGTGCTCGATGGGATCGGCTCCTAATTCCTGCACTACAGGGTATTCACTTAAGTACCAGTCTTCATCAAACAGGCCGGATTCTAACACCATCCGGTATTCTTTGCTAATTCGTTTTGAGGAATGACCCCATTTGGCTTTTTGTGCTGTGCCCGATAATAAAGCGCTTTTGTGAGGGCCAATTAATGGTTTACCCGAATAGGATGCAGACTTATTAGTGCCGCCGCCAGGTTTTGCCGACAGGGTAGAAGGCTCATATTTTCTTCCCTCGGCCTTTCCATGCCGCAGATAGTGAACAAGCGGGTTTTCGTTTTGATTTTTAACATCAGGATTATCCTGATAGTATTTAAAAGAGCTAAAATTTTTACTGGGGTCCCTGGATTCTTTATATCCATGTTCCAAATAATGAAGTGCAGGATCGGCTCCTGTTTCTTTAATATCAGGATATTGCGCCAGATACCAATCTGCGTCGAATAAATTGCTGTTTAGTAAAAGCAGGTAATTATCAAATAGATCTTCCGGTACATGAAGAAAATGTTGTCTTTTTTTGTAGTTGGCGAAATTACCTTTGAAAGTTCCTTTCATCAACCACATGGGGCTTTTGGCAGCAATTTTCGCTAAGGTGAATACTTTTGCTTTTGACATAAAGTGCTTGGTAGTGCTTGACTGTACATTTGGTTGCGATGGGTCAGGGTGTTGAGGGGCTGAACTATTATTGGGTGTTTCGTTTTTATTCAGCATCGCTTTTTTTAAACTTTCAATCTCTCTTTCTTTTGTTGCAATAACAAAGTTCTTATCGGCAATTCTTTTTACCAGGTTTTGATTCCTGTGTTCGAGCGAATTTAATTCGTCTTTAAAGCGCGATGATTCGAGTATAGTTGCTTCGAGTGATTTATTTTTAATTAGTAATTCTTTTTCCAACAAAGAATAGGTCTGCAATTTTTCCTGTAACAGGTTATTTTGCGTTATTATTTCTTCAATTTTATCGTCCTGTACTTCTCTGCCGGCTTTAATAGTGTCAATAAGCTCTTTGGACGCCTGGTTATTCAGCTCCAATAATTTTATGTGTTCCAGCAGTTGCTTTTCGCGATGCAGCGCGGCATAAGAGCTTTCGTTTTCGACGGGTTGTTTTTCTTTTTGCGACTGGCTTTCTTTTGCTGATTGCCATTCATTGCCCGCATTTTTAATGGCGGATGAATGTTCTTTTCTTATGGCTTCTATTTCAGTTAAAAGTGCTTCTATCTTTACCGTTAATTCTTTATTCTTCAGCTTTTCGGCTATTCCATTTCCAAGCCTTGAATAAATGCTTCGGATGGTTTGAATATCTGAACTGCTTTTGCTGAACAGCGCTGAAACTTCCTGGGGTATATTTTTACCGGTACACAACACCCCTAATCCACAGCCATGAATAAATGAAAAGGAGGGGAACTTTTCAGATAATTCATCCCACAGCTTATGCACTCCAAAATCTCTTTCCCGCACGCTTATGTCGTGAAATAGAACAATGGAGCTGTCAGATAACTTGGGTAGCCATTGTTCAAAGTCGTGCTTAACAGATTCGTATAAGTGTAACCCATCAACATGCAGCAAATCGATGCTGCCATCTTTGAAGTAAGAGACGGCAGCATCAAAATCTGATTTAATGAGATATGAAAAACCAGTATAATAGTCATTATTATACTGGCTTACTGCTTTAAAAACATCTTCATCATAAAATCCTGCATGTGCGTCGCCCTTCCAGTTATCTATGCCATAACAAACGGTGGGGATGTTGCAGGATTTTACTGCCTGGCAAAAAGAAAAGTACGAAACCCCATAGTGTACACCGAGCTCTACGACAGTACGGGGGCTTAAATTTTCTACCAGCCAAAAGGAAAAGGGAATGTGCTCTACCCATGCAGAAGGCGCAAGGTAAAGTGGGGTGTTGAAGCTTTTAAGGGAAATAGATAAGGGTTTCATTATTTTATTTTCTTCATCCAGAAATTGCCGCCTGTGTTTTTCATAAAGAGAGGCAGATTTTTTTCTATTTCCTCTCTGAAGTATCTGGAAACGAAGTTTGACATGAAAAGTACCTCGAAAGCATCATTGAATTGCAAGAATGCCCTGAGCAGGTAATTTTCATTCATCGCTCTTCCTTCCAATATCCATTCTTTGGGGTACTCAAAAGGATGGAAGATATCGTGAACGTGAATAACCACACCTTTTTTAAGCCGTGGTATGATTTCGAAAAATTCGTGGTTTACATCGCTGCCTATTTTGCTTACATGGCTTGTATCGATAAACAATATATCGTTCTCCTGCAGCTCGTCGAATATTTTTAAATCAACATCCTGGATCTTACTAATGATCAACCGATTTTTATTCCTGTCGGCTTCCGGCAGCGTTTGATAGAAAAACTCAGGATAGGGTTCAATATTAGTGACCTTTATAGCATCTTTAAAGAAAAGCCTGTTTGTATCAGATACTACACACGACGAAAAACCACACCCTATTTCTATAATTCTTTTGGGTTGATATTTCCTGATCATACAATGCAATGTAATAGCATCGGCGTAAGAGTAGGAGTGGTTGTTGTAGTAGTATATTGTTTTATCATTCTTTTCCTCAGGAAAAGGCAATGAGTCGGCCATCTTATAAAAATCCTGCAAATGCTGATGTTGTATGTGCGGATTCATTTGAACCCCCGGCACTTCCATAGCAGGATCTTTGAATAACAGATCTGCTTTTGACATTACTTCATTAATGTCAGGAATGGGCGAATAAAAATGTCCGGGCAGCTGATAGTTATTACTATAAGCGGTGTTTTTAATTTCTGTGGCAAAAGCCTCCAGTTCAGCTTTAGTAAAAACTACGTATTCGCTTTGCAACAGCTTGCGGTTGATGATTTCACTGATAGAACTCATATTAGGATTTTAAGAAATTAACAAGACTTTCTTTCCAGTGTGGCATTTGATTAATGCCAAGTTGTTTTAGTCCATTGTTTTCAAGCACGGAATAAAATGGTCGTTTAACAACAAGGGGGAAATCAGAAACACTTGCCGCATACAAGGGCGTTTTCAACTCCATCGTATCCCAGATTGTTTTGGCAAACTCGTACCAGGAGCATGATCCCTCGCAGGTCATATTATATAATCCATAGGCTTCAGTTGAAAGCAGTGCCAATGTGTTGGCTGCAATGGCGGTTGTAGGCGTGGGTGTGAGTACTTCATCATTTACAACGCGTACTTCGGGTTTTTCTTTGGCCAGCTTAAGCATGGTTGTTACAAAATTGCCACCTTTTGCACGACAGGGAACTTTCCCGTAAATGCCTGATACCCTGATAACAAAAGACCGGGCTGTATAATTTAGGGCAAAACTTTCTCCGGCCTGTTTGGTTACACCATATACATTCAGCGGATTGCAATAATCTGTTTCAACATAAGGTTGTTTTTTGGCGCCGTCGAAAACATAATCAGTACTGTAGTGTACCAATACAGCTCCTGTTTCAGAACAAATTTTTGCAAGGTTTAAGGGTCCTTTTCCATTAATGGCAAATGCCTGATCGGGATGTTGTTCGCACAAAGGAACATTATGGTAAGCAGATGTATTTATTACCACATCTGGTTTTACAGTTGTTAATACCGATTTTACACTGTCAATATCAGCAACCTCAATATCAGCATGGTTCAATGCAACCACTTCATGCTTTGCCGAGAAAGCTTCAAACAGATCAGAGCCTAATTGTCCATTGCTTCCTATTATAGCTACTTTCATATTTGTATCTGATTATACCGGATAAACTATACGGTTATTTGTGTTTTATCGCTCAATTTTTTAAACATCTGAATGTTATAATAAGTCGGGTTATCGAAATCGCTGAACTTATCCATGTTTTCAATCAGGTTGCTTATGATGGCGCTAACATCATGTTTCGGCTTAAAGCTCAAAATATTTATTGCCTTGTCGTTGCTCACCTTATAATTCCTAAAGTCTTTTATGTTTTTAATATTGAGCTTTACTTTTTTGCCTAATTTCTTTTCTATGGCTTCTTTTACAAAGTCGGCCACTTCACCTACTGTGTAGTTGCCGCTCGATAAATTGAAGATCCCGGTGATACCTTCTGCACTTTCCACAGCCCTGATATATCCGCTTACGGCATCTTCTATACTAAGGATAGGTCGCCAGATAGAAGGATTGTTTACAATGATCTCTCCTTTTTGTAAAGCGGTTTTGAACATGGTATTTACAATCAGGTCCAATCGCATTCTGGGGCTATATCCGCTAACTGTACCTTTTCTAAAACAGATCACAGAGAAGTCTTTTTCTGCCATTTGCAGTACAGCCTGTTCTCCCTGTAGTTTTGAAATTCCATAAGGATAGTTTGAAACAGCAGGAGCAGTTTCGTCATACAGTTCATTTACAGTATATCCATATACTGAGCATGAACCGGCATAAATGAATTTTTTAACGCCGGCACGTTTGGCTATGTAAGCGAGATAGGAAGGCGCTGAGGCATTAAAAATAAAATTCTTGGCAGGAGAAAATTCTGCCATTGGATCATTGGAAAGACCAGCGAGGAATATAACCTGATCATATTCTTTTAAATCATCTTCACTCAAATCAAAAATATCCTTTTCAATGATCTTTGTTTCTTTCGGTAGGTTGTTCCCAAACCATAACAGATCAAGTACATCTATTGTATAACCTCGTTCCTGTAACTTGGGTACCAGGGCAGATCCAACATAACCTGCTCCACCTGCGATTAATATTTTCATTTTGGATTCTCTTGTTTGTGAAAAAGATGATTAATAGGTAAAAAATTTGGATTCAGGTGTTTGAAGCCATTGATCAAATGTTTGAGCTACTTCGTCTTTTTTCGAAAGGATGGGTTGTGTAACAGGCCATTTGATACCGATTTTAGGATCGTTCCATAGAATGCCTGATTCTGCTTTGGTGCTGGTGTAAACACCGGTACATTTATATTGTATTTCTGCAAAATCGCTTAATACGCAAAAGCCTCTTGCAAAACCTGCGGGTGCATAAACCTGCTTTCTGTTTTCAACTGATGCTTCTACTCCAACCCACTGGCCTATTGTAGGGCTACCAATACGAATATCAACTGCCACTAAAAATGCGGCGCCTTGTGTAACGCGCATTAACTTTCCCATGGGCGGTTCCCATTGAAAATGCAAACCTCTTACCACATCTTTAGCTGATCTGGAATGGTTATCCTGTACAAATTCCAGATCCAGACCAAACTCTTTAAATTTATCTTTTCTGTAAGTCTCTGTAAAAAATCCCCTTTCGTCTTGAAAAATTTCCGGAGTAATTATTAGTAAATCCCTAATGTTCGTTTTTTCTACTTTGAACTCCATGATATGAATTGTTGTTATTACGTATTTTAATAATTTATCTGGGAAAGATAAGTTAACAATTTTAAACCTGTGCTGACTAAGATTAATAAAAAGAGATTAGTGCCTGAATCAATCGTTTCCGGCGAGCCTGGTTTTATAAGTGAGTGGTAGCGGGTATTTTATAAGTAGCAAAATACCAGGCGCAAATCTAAGCATTTATTAGGTTTTTATTAAGGTTTTCGACAGTGATTTCAGGTATGCGATAGTGCGTGAAATGTGTTCGATAAAGTAAGGATTATCTATTTGGTTGTATGGCAATTAAAGTGGATGGCTATTTTTTTCTGAAAATCTTTTCTCTTAATATTCCCAGAAAACTTCTTTTCTCATACGTGCGTTTATACCAGTCTACATCGTTCTGTAGTTTACTGATATCGCCCAGCAGTTTATTGATGAGCTGACGGTTGCCTTCTGCTGTTTTTTGAAATTCGCGGGCATTGGCTTCAAACATGCTGATAGCCATATCTTTCTGCTGTAATGTATTTTTTAATTCTTCTATTTCCTGTGCCTGGCTCTTAATGGTATCTTTTTTTTCGGCGAGCTCTATTTCAATAAAACTGCGGATTTGATCAAGGTTTTGTTTGATCATGTCATGGCTCATCACTCCGTTGAGTTGCTTCTCCATTAGTTATGAAGTGTTTTTTATTATGCATTTGCCAGAGCTGGGTTCAGGTAGCCATCTTCTTTTTGATGATTACCTTCATACAGATGCCGGTAGCGGGTAAAGGTATGATTAACATTGAATGATTCCTTGCCGTGTTTTGCTGAATATTCTCCCATCACATTTAACATGCTGGTATTGTTAAAATATTGCAACAGTTTCACGATAGCTTCGGAATGATGCTTGAACAAATCACCGTTTAAACAGGATTTTACAAGATCACGGTTACCTACACTATCAGTCAACAGAACTGGTTTTTTAAGGGCGAGTGCCTCCAGTACAGCATAAGGCAAGCCTTCAAAATTGGCTGTAGATAAATAAACATTGGCCGCAGAAATTAACCGGGCTACTTCCTCGCCGGGCTGCCATCCGGTAACGGTAATGTTTGAAGAGGTGAGCAACTCTTTTTCGGGGCCGTCGCCGATCCAGATAAATTCAAATTGTTGAAATTCTTCAAAATAGCGGGCTATGCTGTTGAAAAGAGCGGGATTCTTCTGGTTTATGATCCTGCCGCTGGTTACAATACGGAATTTTTTATTGCAGGGCTCCATGTCGTAACCGGCAACGCGGTCGAAAGGGATACCATTGTTGATGGTAATAGCGCGAATACCTACTTTTTCATATTCAGCCTGTTCAGAGGGAGAGCAACAAACTACCTGGCCGCCAAAGCCATAGCCAAGGCGTTCGAGTTGTTTATATATGTAGTTCGATATTTTACTGGTGCCTACCAAAAAGGGAGCTCCGTTGGGAGTATATATTACATTCCTGATTCCCAGTACTTTGCATACTATTCTGCCTATAAAACCACTTTTTGAGGAATGCAGGTGAACTGCATCGATCTGATGTTGCTTTTTCAGTCGTTTCAAAACGCGGTACAATTCAAGAAAGGCGGCAAAATCTTTGAAAAGACTAATGCTGCGTTGTGCTGAATGCCAGCGTACAAAACGCGCATTGGTTCGGGCAAATTGCTTTCTTATGTCGGTAAAGCTTGTTACATGGGCCCGTTCACCATGCACAATAATGTGTTCGTCGTTAGAAAGGTTTTCAACCAGTGATTTAACAAATACAACAATTCCACCTGCAAAAGCTTCAGCCACATGTACAATTTTCATAATAAATGGATTTAACTAGGTAAACGAACGACAAAATTAAATCAATCGGATTTTCACTTTGCGTTATACATAATTTGCTGACACTCTTCAATATGGCCTTTCTTTTGGAAATCAAACTCCATAAAGTAACTTTTTGATCGTAAAAATCACATTATAGGGAATGATTAAAAGCAATCTTAATTTAAAAACACCCAGATAACGTAAAACCCTATTTTTTCCGTATTCTTTAACTACTTTAATCCTGCTTTTGAGCTGTTTCTTCCTGGAACTCAGCGATATACCTTTATGATTTATCTCACAGGTGACAAGATATTCAGGAATAATGGCGCATTCACCTTCCATCAGCAATTGGTAAAAAAAGCCATAGTCTTCTGCGTCAGGATAATTTTCCGGGTATAAATCGCTGCCTCTCATTGCCTCACATCTGAACATTACTGTAGGATGGATGAAAATATTTCTGAAATGCATACTCCTGGTGATCTTTTTATGCCGGGTAGGGGTAATATACCGGTATGCCACATTAGTGGAAAAATCTTTAAAAATGCACCAGCTGCCAACAAGGTTAATATTGGGATGCTGTTTTAAAAAGGCTACCTGTTTATAAAACCGGTCACCTGTACAGGTATCACCACAGTCGAGCCGGGCAATAAAGTCGGCGTTCTTCTGCTGCAGTATCCATTGTAAACCTGTATTTAAAGCTATTGTGATGCCGCGGTTTTGGGGCAGGCGAATGATTTCAATTTTTGTATCAGGAGAAATATGTTTATTTAACACAGTTCGGGCAATAGGTTCAGCACTACCATCATCCACAATCACCACTGTATACTTAGCTGCATCATATTCTACGCTTTGTAGCGAATGAAGCAGGCCCGGAAGGTTATTGAAGAAAGGTATTAACAGGTAAAAATCAATTTTTGAGGGATAAGATTTCATTTTCTTTTAGAGGTTAGTGCTTAACCTTAATCCAGCTGTAGTTTAATTTTTAAATAATAGTGCAAAGGTAAAAGCAATTTTTAAACATTTATGTACTGATGGAGTGCAAAATGCCGTAAAACGTTGCTTAAAAAAATGTATAAAATTTTCTAAAGTGTGCTGTTTAAGCAATAACCGTGCATTTTTGAGCAATAACTGCGCTATTTTAAGGGATAATCGTGTAGGTCGGGACCGGCCGTAAAAAAAGTGAATTATTTTTTAAACTTTTTTTGGTGCAACCTTTCTTAAGTTTGCCGTGTCAATGGATGGTTATATGTTAAAAATTCTGTTTTAACATTTAATTATTAGGGTTTTAAGCGATTTTGGTGTTTTAGATGTTAAAAGAGTAATTAAAACCCTTGTGAGGCACTAATACGGCACTAAATTCGTTAACAAAATCCGTGAAATACCAACCAATAATACCTGTTACTATGATTGAGCGTCCAGAAAATTTAGTCTATAAACGTGTAAAGTTTTTCACTGAGCATCCCCCTTCACTCAGGTTATATTTGGAACGGAAACAGAGGTATTTTATAGCCAAAAGATGTTTCGATATAGTTGCTTCTCTGATGATTATAGCGTTGGTATTATCGTGGTTATTACCTGTGCTGATGTTGCTGATTAAGCTCGATTCAAGAGGCCCTGTATTCTTTAAACAAAAGCGGGTGGGTTTCCTGGGAAAGGTATTTCTGTGTTACAAGTTGCGTACAATGTATATTAATAAGGATGCAGATGTACGCCAGGCCAGTGAAAATGACCCCCGTATAACCAGGGTTGGTAAATTTCTTCGTGTTACGGGGCTTGATGAATTTCCTCAGTTCATAAATGTTTTACTGGGCCAGATGAGCATCGTGGGCCCTCGTCCTCATATGTATGCCGACTGTAACAAGTTTGCGAGTGCTATTAATGGTTACAAATTCAGAAATCTGGCAAAACCCGGCATTACCGGTCTGGCGCAGATAAAAGGTTATCGCGGTCCTACCAAAGATTTTGAAAGTATTTTTCACCGTTACCAGTTTGATGCTTTTTACGTACGCAATGCTAACTTCTGGTTAGATGCGCGTATTGTGCGCAAAACAATTGCACAGATCATTGGTGAAATTTTTACAAGGATCATTAAAGGTAAAAACAGTGGCAAAACGCCTGCCGAAGACTGGAATTCGCCTTCTCTTAAAACTATACAGAACTGATTGAACAGTTCGTACGATTGCCTGCCATATCTTTTGGTATTTCCTTCTTTGTATTGCTTTATCCTCCCCAACCTTCCCGGTCAAGATTCCTGTATGTTATTGCTTCTGCCAGATGCTCCGGCTGAATAGTTTCACTTCCCGCCAGGTCAGCAATAGTTCGGCTTACTTTTAAAATACGGTCATAAGCACGGGCAGATAAACTTAGCCTTGTCATGGCTGTTTTTAATAAACTTTGACCTGCCGCATTAATAGCACAAACTTCTTTCAACAGCTTACTATTCATTTGCGCATTACAGTAAATTCCCGGGTTATTTTTATATCGTTCTGCCTGTATCATACGAGCCCCGATCACTCTTTTGCGAATAATATCAGATGATTCGCCATTCTTTTGCGTATTTAAATCAGCAAATGGAACCGGTGTTACTTCAACGTGTAAATCAATGCGATCTAATAAAGGCCCTGATATTTTGTTCAGATATTTATGAACAGCGCCAGGCGCACAGGAGCATTCTTTTTCAGGGTGATTATAAAAACCACAGGGGCAGGGGTTCATAGAACTGATAAGCATGAACGAAGCCGGAAAATCAATAGCAACTTTGGCCCTCGATATGGTGACCCGCCGTTCTTCCATAGGCTGACGCATTA